>ERZ773145.3-NODE-3-length-297616-cov-25.383037_pt1 | contig 297616 bp, 259 predicted proteins | sample MGYA00580848_ERZ773145 | MGnify/ENA primary metagenome ERZ773145 (study PRJEB29015, sample SAMEA2737858) | human gut metagenome | biome: human gut; feature: human-associated habitat; material: faeces | place: China | collected 2012 ... | reverse complement strand
AGCAATGACGCCATCTTTTTTCTGGACATGAATAGTGTCAAAAAGTTTATAGGCCAGAGCATTCCCCAGTTCACTATCATGCTTGAAAACGATAAGTTCGCGTACGGCCATATTCCCTCTGGCAGCAGAATGGTCATATTCAAACATATTAATGATGGTCTTCCATAAATACTGCAAATCATCTTCGCTGAAACCGGTCATTTTCCGGGCCAGGTTAGCCGATACGTAGCCATCTACACGATATAATGCATAGGGAATGATGTACTTCCTGCCAATTTCTGTGTTTTGGGTATGCCCAATATATTTCCCATTTCTGTTCTCCTTTCTCTACAATTTTGTGAATTCTATAATTCGGTTTTGATACACTCAGTATACTCCGTTTCACGCCAATAGTCAATATATATTTTCTGTAATATTGATTAGTAAATTTTATCCATAGAAAAAAATCTGTTGTATGAATACCATACAACAGGCCCTCAATAGATTACTACTCAATATTACAATTTCAATCCACACGCTCATGGAATCCGTCAGCGAGACGGCTATATTATAGCAAAAAAAGGCTTGTCGCACGTGCGACAAGCCTTTTTACGCAGTCAGCAACTAGATGTTAGCGGATGATTTTAAATTTAAAAGTTTTCTCTACAAACTACAAAGTAAAAGGGGCCTTGTGGGCCGCCTTAAAGAACCCCTCCATCACTTCGTGCCCCCCCTCCTCTTAACATGGGAGGCAAGGCCCCTACGCATACGGTCAGACCATATTTTTTTGCGGCCAGCCGCCTGCGACCTGTGAGCCTCATTCATTTATTCATCGCCTGTATGCGATGTGTAGGGGCGTGCACGTGGCGCGCCCGCCGAGAATCCTGTGCATAGCCGGAATTCATGACGAATGACACTCGGTCGTAATCAAATCGCAAGCCTGTCGCGGCGGAACGCCGCATCTGAATCCGCGGCGGTCTGCGAACTGCGAACGGCGGCCTGCGTCCTTTACATCATTTATGTTCCACTTTATGTGTCACTGCGCTCAAGGCCGCGGCGATCGGTACGGTGAAGATGACGCCGAAGCTGGCAGAGAAGCCTTTCATGATTTCAATGCCGACGGCATTGGAGTTGATGAGCTGCAGGTACGGCAGGTCGTAGGCGTAGTCCAGGAGCCATACGCCGAGGGATCCGCTGAAGAAGGCCAAGATGAGGGTCGTCGACATGGTGCCCATGACGTCGCGGCCGACGTTCATGCCTGCCGTGAACAGGGCCTTGCGGCTGATGTCCGGCTTGTGCCGTTCCAGTTCTGCACAGGCAGCGGTCACGTCCATGGCGATGTCCATAACGGCGCCGAGGCTGGCGAAGAGGATGCCGGCAAAGAGGATCTGTCCGACGTCGATGAGGGTATTCTGGGCGATGAACATCAGGTTTTCGATATTCGATACGTTATAGCCCGACAGGTTGACGGCATGGCCGAAGAGGATGGCCGCCAGGCAGGCTGTCAGGATGCCGCCCAGGGTCGCCCCAAAAGCAGCCAGGCTCTTTTTCGTCCAACCGTTGATGAGGTACATCGTCACAGCCAGGACGATGACCGACGTGATGACGGCCGCTCCGACGGGACCCATACCGCGCAGGACCATGGGGAAAAAGAGGAAGAGGACGCCCATGGCGCCGACGTTGGCCGAAATGACGATGACCGCCATCCCGGGTTGGCAGACGGTCCCAAAGAGAAGACCGTTCGGGCAATTCGCCTGAACGGTCTGTCCGGCAGCGGGGCCATCTTCCATGCGCAAGGTGACGATCTGATTGCCTACACGGCTTCCGTCTTCCTGCAGATTATCGCGGACAATATCGACGACGCGGGCTTTTTCAAAGACCCGGCCATCGCTGTTGACCAGCTGCGGCTTATCGACCTGGTTATACTGCCAGAGGAAGAGGCCGCCGGCCACCATCAGCACGACGATGACGACCAGGCGGAACCAGCGGGAGTGGATCATGCTCAATCCTTGACGATGCTGTACGTTCGTTGATCTGGTCCCCTGGCGAGACGAGGAAGTTGATTTCCGGATGCTGGCTCAAGGCTTCATTCAGTGTCTTGTTCCAGTTATAGGCATCGTTGCGGGTTGCGATTTCGCCGGTCTGTTTAGCACTGCCTTCTGCCGGTGTCTGGCCTGTGGAAGCGCCGATCTGCGGGTCGCCGACATACATGAAGGTGAAGTCGTCCGGATTCCCCGTCTTGACCGGCTGAGCGGCCTGCCAGGTCCCGTCGACTTTGACCTGATACCAGTAGGTCTTTTCGGCTTTCAAGCCTTTGGCCGTGACTTTGTTGGAATTATAGTAGACTCATCATGTAAGGCCTATTTGTGAATTCCGTCAAAATTACGTAAAAATGTCAGTCCTGTTCATTTCCCTTCTGCCGCCAATAGGCCGCTTCGACGGTGTCCTTCTCCACGCCTTCCCCCTTTTCCAGGGCACGGGCATAATTCTTCATGCCCTCTTTATAGCCAGACGCAGCCGACTGGGCGAACCAATAGACGGCCTGGTACAGGTCCTGGCGGACGCCGTGGCCGTCGCGATAGAGGACGCCCAGGTTGTTCTGGGCCGGTCCGTCACCGGCCATGGCAGCTTCGTAATACCAGTGTGCCGCCAGTTCCCAGTCCTGAGGGACGCCGCGCCCTGTCTCATAGAGGTATCCCAGGTTGTTCTGGGCAATGGTCTGGCCCTTCCCGGCGGCCTGGGCATACCAATAGGCGGCCTGGTCGTAATCCCGCTTGCCGGCATAGCCGAACTGGTACATGATGGCCGTATTGCACTGGCCGTCGGCATCGTCGTGCCGCGCCGCCCGGCCGTACCAGTGCAGGGCCTGGGCATAGTCCTGGGGCAGGCCGCAGCCCGTTTCGTAAAGATGGCCCAGATTGTTCTCGGCTGCGCCGTAGCCTTGATTGGCGGCCCGGCGGTACCAGTACACGGCCTGTTCCAAGTCAATCTCTATCCCCAGACCGTGTTCATACTGATAGGCCAGGTTGTACTGGCTGGCGGCGTGGCCCTTCTGGGCGGCCCGGTGATACCAATAGATAGCTTTCCTATATAAAACATCTTTATCTTCTATATCCGCATCGAAAGCTTCAAAAAAATAGTCATCGCCCATGTCACACTGCGCTTGAGCATCGCCTTCAAAAGCTTTCCGTTCTTTTTCGTCCATATATCCGTCTCCTTTCTGACAAAATAAGTGTAGCTAAAGGTTCCTTCCTTTGTCAAATATTTTTCTTATTTTTCTTTTTGTCCTATTGACTTTTTGACTTTTGACGATATAATAATACTAGAGCTTGAGGAAAGCTCCTAAGAATGATTACTTCCACCATAAGTAAGGAGGTCTTAATTATGGGAAACGAAAAATATACGCAAAAGGTCATCGAAGCCTTCCAGTCTGCCCAGCAGATTGCCGCGCTTCATTATAACCAGGAACTCTCGTCGGTCCATATGCTCATGGGCTTGACGAAAGAACCGGAAGGCCTGCTCAATACGATTTTCTCGGAATGTCACACTGACGTCCCCATGCTCCAGGCCCGCTTGGAACAGTTATTGAAGAAGATCCCGTCTGTCAAAGGCTCCAGCCAGTTGTCCATGTCGACGGAAATGGTCCGTGTCATCGGCAAGGCTCAGCAGTTGGCCGACTCCATGCACGATGAATATATCAGCACGGAACATATCCTCATGGGCATCGTCAGCGAAAGCGACGACGAAGTCCAGCAGTTGTGCCGTGAATTCGGCTTGACCCAGGACAAGATCATGAGTACCATCAAAGCCAACCGCAAGGCTAACGTCAACAGTGATAACCCGGAAGAAAACTACAAGGCCCTGGAAAAATACGGCCGCGACTTGACCGCTGCTGCCCGCCAGAACAAATTGGACCCGGTCATCGGCCGTGACGACGAAATCCGCCGCACCATCGAAATTCTCTCGCGCCGCCGTAAGAACAACCCGGTCCTCATCGGTGAACCTGGTGTCGGCAAGACGGCTATCGTCGAAGGCCTGGCCCGCCGTATCGTCAGCGGCGACGTCCCGGAATCGCTGAAGAACAAGACCCTCTACTCCCTCGATATGGGTTCCCTCATCGCCGGTGCCAAATACCGTGGCGAATTTGAAGAACGACTCAAATCGGTCCTCAATGAAATCGCCAAATCGGACGGCCAGATTCTCCTCTTCATCGATGAAATCCACACTGTCGTCGGTGCCGGCGCCTCTGAAGGCTCCATGGATGCCGGCAACATCCTGAAACCGATGCTGGCTCGCGGTGACCTGCGCTGCATCGGCGCTACGACGCTCAATGAATACCAGAAATACATCGAAAAAGATGCCGCTTTGGAACGTCGTTTCCAGCCGGTCATGGTCGATCAGCCTTCTGTTGAAGACACGATCACCATTCTCCGTGGTCTGAAAGAACGCTACGAAGTCCATCATGGCGTCCGCATCCGTGATAAAGCCCTGGTCGCTGCCGCCGTCTTGTCGGACCGCTACATTTCCGACCGTTTCCTGCCCGATAAGGCCATCGACCTCGTCGACGAAGCTGCCGCCAAACTGCGTACGGAAATCGAATCCATGCCGACGCCGATTGACGAACTGCGCCATAAGATCATGCAGCTGGAAATCGAAGAACAGTCCCTGAACAAAGAAACGGACGACGCTTCCAAAGAACGCCTGGCCAAGATCACGGAAACGAAGAACGAACTGAAAGAAAAAGAAAGCAAGCTCAAAGCCCAGTGGGATAAAGAAAAACAGTCCATTCTGCGCACCCAGGGCCTGAAGAAAGAAATCGACGCCGTCAAAGGCGAAATGTCCAAGGCCGAACGCAACTACGATCTGGCCAAGGCTTCGGAATTGAAGTACGGCAAACTGCCGGAACTGCAGAAACAGTTGAAGGAACAGGAAGCCTACCTGGCTGAACATCAGGATTCGCAGCTCCTCAAAGAAGAAGTCGGCGAAGAAGATATTGCCCAGGTCGTCAGCCGCTGGACGGGTATCCCGGTCACCAAGATGATGACGGGCGAACGGGAAAAACTCCTGCACCTCGACGAAACGCTGCATAAACGGGTCGTCGGCCAGGACGATGCTGTCCGCGTCGTCAGCGATGCTATCATCCGCGCCCGTGCCGGTATCAAGGATCCGAACCGTCCGATTGGTTCCTTCATCTTCCTCGGCCCGACCGGTGTCGGCAAGACCGAACTGGCTAAGACCCTGGCTGAAGCCCTCTTCGATGATGAACGCAACATCATCCGTATCGATATGTCGGAATACATGGAAAAACATACCGTATCCCGCCTGATCGGGGCTCCTCCGGGATATGTCGGCTATGATGAAGGGGGCCAGCTCACTGAAGCCGTCCGCCGTCGTCCGTACAGCGTCATCCTCCTCGACGAAATCGAAAAGGCCCATCCGGACATCTTCAACGTCCTCTTGCAGATTCTCGATGATGGCCGCCTGACCGATGGCAAAGGCCGTGTAGTCAACTTCAAGAACACCATCATCATCATGACCAGTAACCTCGGCTCCCACGAAATCCTCGAATCGAAGGATTACGACGAAGCCAACAAGAAAGTCCGTGAACTGCTCAAACAGTACTTCCGTCCGGAATTCCTCAACCGTGTCGACGACATCGTCGTTTTCAAAGCGCTCCAGAAAGACCAGGTACGCAATATCGCCGCTATCCTCCTGGAACGCCTGGGCAAACGTCTGGAAAAACAGGTCAAGATCCACCTCACCTGGACCGACGAAGCCCTGCAGGAATTGGCCGACAAAGGCTTCGACCCGCAGTTCGGTGCCCGTCCGCTGCGCCGCCTGATCACGCATACCGTCGAAACGGCCCTGAGCCGCGACATCATCGCCGGTACTATCCGCGAAGGCGATACAGTCACCATCGGCTACGACGGCAATGGCTTCACCTTCACGCCCATGCGTGCCCATGCCGCGTGAGTGTGGCGAGCTATTAGCTGTTAGTATGTGGAAAACGCTGTCAGACACTAACCCCTAGCTGCTAGGTCCTAACCCCTGGCAGTTGGCGGTCAGCGGCTAGCAGTCAGCTGTCAGCAGTGAGTGGCTGGCGGCTGGCGCATAAAGGACCCGTTCCTGATGCAAAAAAACATCGGGAACGGGTCTTTTTTCTGTTTACATTGGCCCGAAAACAGTATATAATAAGCTGTAACTAAGTAACGGGTGGAGATTTATGAATAACACATTAGGAAAACATGTACTCATCGATTTTTATAACTGCAAGGCTTCCTTTTCGGAGGCCGAAGATTTGCAGCCCTTGGTAGAGCGCGCGTTCGACCTCGTCGGCGCCCCTGTCGAAGGGATTACATTCTTCCATATCGACGACGAACTGACGTGTATTGCCGTTTCCGGCAACGCACATATTTGTATTCACGCCTATCCTCCCCTGTCCTACGTGGCAGTGGACATCTACAGTTTTAATATCGACCTCAAGACGAGCCAGATCATGAGCACCCTGAAGGTAAACCTCCGCTCAGACCGCATCAAAGCGACAAGTATCCGCCGCGGTGATTTCGGCTCTATCCGCGACATGCGCCCGAAACGCAAATCGAAGATCACGACGGCACGGCGCATGAAAAACACCGGCGCACGCATCAAGAAGACGAGTGTGAAGATGTTCAACATCCTCCGCCATCCGCAGAAGGTACGCCGGGCACATCGGACGACGAACAAGTAACACGTTTGCAGATGAAAGGGTTTGTTGGTCATGTATATGGTATCGTTAAAACAGGCTGCGGGCATTGCCCGGGAAGAAATGACGTCCCTCGACGCCATTACAGCGGAATTGCTCAATTTCATACAGTTGAAGAGTCAGCGCTTATATATGCATTCCCTGCAGGTTGCTAACTACAGCGTCAGCGTCGCCGCCAAACTGACGCTGCCCAAGAGTGAAATCGAACAAGTGAAATACGCAGCACTCCTCCATGACGTGGGCCTGCTCTTCGTGTCCAATACCCTGCTGGCCAAGATGCCCTACCTCAACCGCTCGGAAAAGGCGCAATACAAGCGCCACGCCGCAGCCGGCGGCAACATGCTGGAAAACATCCCCTGCTGCCAGGACATCGTGCCTTACATCCGCTACCACCACGAACACTGGGACGGCTCGGGCTTTCCCAAACACCTGCGCGGTGCCAATATCCCCTTGGGGGCGCGCATCATCGCCGTCGCCGATTACTACGACATGATCATCAACCCGTCGGCAGAATTCTGGGCGAAAACAAAAAAACAGGCCGTCCGCGAACTCTTCAGCGCGTCGGGCCTGCTCTTTGATCCGGAAGTGGTCAAGGCTTTTATCGAAACATTAGGTTAATAACACATTGTAATCAAAAAAAAGCGCTGTCGCATGAAGACAGCGCTTTTTACGTTCATCGTAGGTCGTTCATCGTTCATCGAATTGAAGAACGCCGGCCACCTGCGAACTGCGTTCATTTCCATCGCAGTGTGGACGAAAACCTTACTCTATCGCATAATAACGGCTTGACGAAAATTAATAAATGACGTTATAATAGAAACGAAAAGAGATCCTGCCGATAGACGGTTGGTCTCAAAGTTAATAGTCACAAAAGTAACCGCTTAAGATTGGACTCGAGGGCGGTTATTTTTGTGTTTTACTTGAACTTCGACCTAAGGCATAACCGATTGCAAATGCGGCCATACCGAAAGATAGAAAACATCGTATAAAAAGCGCTGTCACATGAAGACAGCGCTTTTTATTCATCGCCTGTATGCGATATCGTAGGGGACGTCCTGGCAAGGCGTCCCGCTACGCGCTGAGGGCTTCCCGAAGCGTCGTTGTCAGCTTGAGTCTGTCGCGGCGGAACGCCGCATCTGAGTCCGAGGAAACAGCCAATCAACCTCTCAGTCAGCTTCGCTGACAGCTCCCCTATCAGGGGAGCCATTGCAGCCTGCAAACTGCGTTCATTCTACGGTGCGCCGCTGGCGATGACGAGGCCCGTCACGCTGGCGGCGCCTTTTTGTTTCAAGGCATGGGCGCAGGCTTCTAAGGTCGCGCCGGTCGTGAAGATGTCATCGACGAGGAGGATGTGTTTTTTACCGACGTCGATGGTTTCTTTGACGGCAAAGGCATCGTGGACGTTCTCGGTCCGCTCGTCCCGCCGGAGCTGCCATTGGACTTTCGTCGGCCGCAGGCGCTGCAAGGCGTCGCACCAGGTCCAGCGGGACGAGGCCCAGTCGCGAAAGAGGGCTTCGGCCTGGTTGAAGCCGCGGCGCTGTAATTTTTCCGGTGCCAGCGGCACGGGGACGACGACGTCGATGCGGGCGAACCGTTCCGGCCAGGGGAAGCGGTCGAGCAGGGTCCGGCAGGCCCGGCACTTCCCTGGCTTGCCGTTATATTTGATGTCGTGCAGGACATGGCGCATGGCGCCGCGGTAATCGGCCAGGCAGTAACAGGCGCTGAGGTGCCTCACAGCCGTCGGCTTGTTGATGCACCTGGGATGCCAGATGGCGGCCAGACAGGCCGGGCACCAGTCGCCATCATGGGCTACCATGGCGCCGCAGGACGGACAGCGCGGCGGATATAAGAGGTTGAAAAGCTGCGTGATCAGGGACATGGTCTTCCCTCCCTAGACGATGAGTTCTCCTTGTAGGCGTGGGATGAGCAGTGTGAAGCGGCGGCTCGTACGCTGGTTCTGGACGGCTGTCTGGACGGCCCGCTTGGTGCCGACGAGGATGACTTTGCGCTTGGCCCGGGTGACGGCCGTATAGAAGAGGTTGCGCTGGAGCATGATGGCGTGGCTGTTGACCAGGACCATGATGACCGTGTGGTATTCACTGCCCTGGCTCTTGTGGACAGTAATGGCATAGGCCAGGGTGATTTCATCGACTTCCTGGCCTTCGTATTTGACATCCTGTTCGGGATAGCGGACATAGACCATGTCCTTCTGGATGGCAAAGATTTCACCCATATCGCCGTTGAAGACGCCTTTTTCATAGTCGTTGTGCTTCTGCATGACCTTATCGCCGACGCGGAAGACGACGTTCTTCCCTTTCAGTTCGGCCTTCCCTTCGGCCGGCGGGTTGAACCGTTCCTGGATGAGCTGATTGAGGTTATCTACGCCACAGGGGTTCTTATACATCGGCGACAAGACCTGGACGGCGAATTTATCGCCCGTTTCCAATAATTCGCTGTTATAGAGGGCGCTTATCTTTTCGGCGCCGTCGGCTTCGTTGTCGATTTCGACGAAGCGGAATTCCGTGTCTTCATTGACGACGGGCAGGCGGCCGCTGTTGATGAGATGGGCATTGGTGACGATGCGGCCCCCTTCTTTCTGGCGGAAAATCGTATCCAGGCGGACGACCGGAACCTGACCGGACGCGATGATATCGTGCAGGACGGCGCCGGCCCCGACCGACGGCAGCTGGTCGGCGTCGCCGACGAGGATGCAGCGGCACTGCGGCTTCAGAGCGCTGAGGAGATGGTACATCATTTCCATGTCGAGCATGGATACTTCATCGACGATGACCAGGTCGGCCGGCAGCATCTTCGTTTCGTTGTATTCAAAGACCTGCATGGCCCCGACGTGGCCGTCGGGAACGAGCAGGCGGTGGATGGTCTTGGCCTTGCGCTGCGTCGTTTCGGCCAGGCGCTTGGCAGCCCGCCCCGTCGGTGCGCAGAGCAGGATGCGCAGGCCTTCCTGTTCGGCCAGGCGGATGATGGTCTGGACGACAGTCGTCTTGCCCGTCCCAGGGCCGCCAGTGATGACAGTCATGCCGGACTGCAGGGATTTCTCTACGGCTTCGCGCTGCTTGTCGGCCAGCTCGAAATGGCGCGCATCCTGCCAGCGGTCGAGGAAGAGCTGGACGTGGGTCTTCATGGGCAGTGGCTTCATATTCCCCATTTCGCCGATGCGCCCGGCAATATATTCCTCTTCTTCATAGGCTTCCGGCGTGTAGACGTACAAAGTCCCTTCAAAATCGGCCGTACAGAGCTGGCCCACTTCGATGGCTTCCCGGAGGATGTCGTGCAGCCCCAGGGCATCGGCCTGGAGGATGAAAGCCGCCCGCCGGACCAGTTCCGTATCGGGGATACAGACGTGGCCATTCTGGGTCATCGTCCGCAGGACATAGGTCAGGCCGGCGCTGAGGCGCTGCGGGTCCTGCCGGTCCATGCCGTAGGCCAAGGCGATCTGGTCGGCCGTCTTGAAGCCGATGCCGTCGATTTCGGCGATCATGCGGTACGGTTCTTCCGTCAGGACGTAGTGGACGTCGTCGCCGTATTTCTGCAAAAGCCGGCTGGCATAACGGCCGGCGACGCCGTGCTGTTCCAGGTCATAGGCGATGTCGTTGACCTGTTTTTCTTCATAGAAGGATTCCGTAATGACAGCCAGCTTCTTAGGGCCGATGCCTTCGACTTCCAGGAGCCGCTGCGGGTCTTTTTCCAGTACGGCCATGGTATCCTTGCCAAAGGCTGCGACGACGCGGTGGGCCAGGGCCGGTCCCATGCCCTTGACGGCGCCGCTGCCCAGGAAGCGTTCGATGCCGTCGACCGATTCGGGGATGATGCGGCTCCAGCCGTCAGCGGCGAACTGGCGGCCATAGCGCTTATGCTGGACCCAGTGGCCCTTCACTTCCAGGCGGTCGCCGACGAGGGGTTTCGTCCCGTGGCCGGTGACGGTATACGTCGCATCATCGTCTTCATCGTGCAGGCGGAAGACGCGGTAATCCGAATCGGGCGCTTCAAATAAGAGGCGTTCCGCAATGCCTCGTACTACGATTTGTTCCATCTTCACAGCCCCATATGCTCCCGTTCGTATTTCTTGCTCTCATCCATGATGCACTGATAAATACGCCGCAGATACGGCGACAATTCCTTCTGGACGGTCAGATTGGCGATCTTATCCAGGACCTGCCGTTCCCGGCGGGGGTCATAGATTTCCATATGATGCTCCTTCTTATAGGCGGCGACTTCGGCGACGACCTGCATGCGCCGTTCCAGTATTTTCGTCAAATCCCGGTCCAATACGTCGATTTCCCGGCGACATTCTTCTAATTCCATACACTAGCCCTTCCCTTCTGCATAATACCTTTATTATAGCAAAAAAAGCGGGTTCAGGCCATTTTATTCATCTTGTACACTCTATGCAAAATCGGATTTGAAAATTAGTAACCCTCTCATCGCCTGTATGCGATTTCGCAGGGGACGTCCTGAACAAGGCGTCCCGCCGAGAATCCTGTGAATAGCCAAAGTTTATGACAATGCCAGAATGGGCTTTGATGAAATCTCGCAACGGGCCAAAAAGGCTTGGGACAGCCCCTACGCAACCCCAATCGGGGTTAGTTGATTGTTTTGTTTCTGTTTATCTTTCGTATTAGCTATGATTTTTTGCATACCTAAATAGGACCCGTGCACGGTTATGTGCGCAGGTCCTGTTTAGGTAATCCCGATTCAATTAGTGAGCTCTGGTCACCAAGGCCACGGACTCGACGTGGTGGGTCCGCGGGAACATGTCCACGGGCTGTACTTTGGTGGTGTGGTAGCCGTGCTGGTCCAGGTAGGCCAGGTCGCGGGCCAGGGTGGCCGGATTGCAGGAGACGTAGACGACGCGTTTGGGTTTGCTCTGGGCGATGGCTTTGAGGACCGGTTCGCCGCAGCCGGCCCGAGGCGGGTCAAGGACGATGACGTCGGGACGGACGCCGTTTTTGATGAGTTCCGGCAATTTATAGATGGCATCGCCTAAGATGAACTGGGCGTTGCCGACGCGGTTGTCTTTGGCGTTGCGGACGGCGTCGCGGATGGCCGGGGCGACGATTTCGATGCCGTAGACCTGCTTGGCTTTCTGGGCCAGGAACAGGGTGATGGTCCCGGTGCCGCAGTAGACGTCGGCCACGGTTTCACCGCCTTTGAGGTCGGCAAAGTCGAGGGCCGTTTCATAGAGGCGCTGGGCCTGTTCGCTGTTGACCTGGAAGAAGGACTGGGCGGAAATGTGGAAGGTCAGGGGGCCGATGGAGTCGTGAATGGTCCCTTTGCCGTAGACGGTCTTGGTCTTGGGTCCCAAGATGACGTTGGTGTGGCGCTTGTTGACGTTCTGGACGACGCTGGTCAGGCCCGGAATGTCGCGGCGCAGGCGCTGGACCAGGTCTTTCATGTGCGGCACCATGTCGCAGGCCGTGACCAGGCAGACCATGATTTCGCCCGTATGGACGCCGACGCGGCCCATGATGTGGCGGACGATGCCCGTCCGGGCGTCTTCGTCATAGGCGGGGATCTTGAAGTCCTTCATCCACTGGCGGACGACGGCGACGATGGCGTTGTTCCCTTCTTTCTGGATGGCGCAGTCCGTCACGTCGATGACTTCGTGCGTGGCGGCAGCGAAACAGCCGATAGCGACTTTGCCCTTGCCGGCGGCGGCGACGGGGAACTGCATCTTATTGCGGTAATGCCAGGGCGTATGCGCACCCAGGGTCGGCAGGACGTCGAGGCCCTGCAGGTGGCCGATGCGTTCCAGCGCATCCCGGACCTGCTGGCGCTTTTCCTTCAATTCCCCTTCATAGCTCAGGTGCTGGAGCTGGCAGCCGCCGCAGCGGTCGTAGACGGGACACTGGGGCTGGATCCGGTCCGGCGAGGGCTTCAGGACTTCGACCAGGGAAGCCGTGGCGTAAGTCTTCTTGACCAGGGTAATGCGAGCCCGTACGGTTTCACCGGGCAGGGCGAAGGGCACGAAGACCGTAAAGCCTTCATAGCGTCCGACGCCTTCACCGCTGCTGCCCAGGCGGACGATGGATATATCATAGGTTTTCCCCTTCTGGACGGGGATTTGCCGTGTTTCTTTCATGGGATTCCTTTCTATTTAGACGATGATTTCGCTGATGACCGGTTCCTGGACGGGAGCCTGTTCGGCTGTGACGATGATGTGGTCGGCGACCTGCCGGGCCAGGTCCATCATATCGGCGCCTTCCTTGCCGTACAAGGTGAACAGGGCTTCGCCGGGACGGACCGGGTCATAGAGTTCTTTGAACAGGCGGATGCCGACCATGGGGTCGATGGCATCTTCCTTGCGGGCCCGTCCGGCACCCATAGCCATGGCGATTTCGCCGAGGGCCCGGCCGTCGATGCGGGTGATGTAGCCTTCATCGGTGCAGACGGCCGTAAAGACCTGGGACGCCTTGGTGAGGGGGCGCTTGCCGATCCACGACGTACTGCCGCCCTGGGCCTTGACGAATTCCCGGAACTTGGCCAGGCCCTTGCCGGAAGCGACGAGGTCGCGGATCATGGCTCTCCCCTGCCTTTCGTCCTGGGCCTTGCCGCCGACGATGAGCATCTGGGCGCCGATGGCTTCGACGACTTCCATGAGCCGCCGGCCGCCTTTGCCCGACAGGGCTTCGACGGCTTCATCGACTTCCAGGCAGTTGCCGATAGCCGTGCCCAGAGGCGCTTCCATGGACGTGACGACGGCCCGTGTCGGCCGGCCGGCGAGGTTGCCGATGCCGACCATGGTCCGGGCCAGTTCCCGCGCCCGTTCTTGGGTCTTCATGAAGGCGCCGTCGCCGTATTTGACGTCGAGGACGATGGCATCGGCACCAGAGGCGATTTTCTTGCTCATAATCGAGCTGGCGATGAGAGGGATGCTCTCTACCGTCGCCGTCGCGTCGCGCAGGGCGTAGAGCAGCTTATCAGCCGGTGCGATTTCGCCGGACTGGGTGATGAGGGACAGGCCGATGCGGCGCACTTGTTCCAGGAACTGTTCTTCCGGCAGGACGACGTGGAAGCCTGGGATGGATTCCAGTTTATCTGCCGTGCCGCCTGTGAAGCCCAGGCCGCGGCCGCTCATCTTGGCGACGGGGACGCCGGCTGCCGCCACTAAGGGCGCGACGATGAGCGTCGTCGTATCGGCAATGCCTCCGGTGCTGTGTTTGTCGACTTTGATGCCCGGAATGGACGACAAGTCGACCATATCGCCGGAATGGGCCATCGCCAGGGTCAGTTCCTTCGTTTCTTCATAGGTCATGCCCTGGAAATAGACGGCCATGAGCCAGGCCGCCGCCTGGTAGTCGGCGACGCGCCCTGCCGTATAGTCAGTGATGAAGCGCGAGATTTCTTCTTTCGTCAGGACCTTGCCGTCCCGTTTGTGTTCGATGCAGTCGATGGGCCACATAGGATCACCTCAGTTCCGATAAAAAGCTGGTACCGAATTCAAGGCCTGTCAGGCCGAAATTATCCATAATGCTCATGCCCAGGTCGGCATAGGTCTGGCGGATGCCCAGGTCGACCGATTCCTTCAGGGCCGGGCTGTAGAGCAGGAGCGGTACCCGTTCGCGCGTATGGTCCGTGCCGTGCCAGGTCGGGTCGTTGCCGTGGTCCGACGTGATGACCAGCAGTTCGTCGTCGTGGATTTCCATCAGGAGCTGGCCCAGTTCCTGGTCGAAGGCTTCCAGGCAGTCGGCATAGCCCTGGACGTTGCGGCGGTGGCCGTACATGCTGTCGAAGTCGACGAAGTTGGCCATGAGCAGGCCCTTATCCTGGCGATGGGCTGCCAGCTGGGTCCGCAGGGCTTCCATGTCTTCGTGGTTGTTGGCCGTGTGGTACGATTCGGTCAGGCCGATGTGGGCGTAGATGTCGCCGATCTTGCCGACGCCGACGACGGCATAACCCGCTTCGGACAAATAGGAGAAGACCATTTTCCGCTTGGGAAGACGGCTGTAATCGCGGCGGTCACCAGTGCGGACGAAATGGCCCTGGGTCCCGATGAACGGCCGGGCGATGATGCGCCCTACTTCATAAGGGCCGACGCAGACTTCGCGGCGCGTAATGTCGCAGATGCGGTACAATTCTTCCAGGGGGATGACGTCGTTGTGGGCGGCGATCTGGAAGACGCTGTCTGCCGACGTGTAGACGATGGGCAGGCCCGTGCGGAAATGTTCCGGCCCCAGGCGTTCGATGATTTCCGTGCCCGACGCGATTTCATTGCCGATGTAGCCATAACCCGTCTTTTCCGTAAAGGCTTTCAAGAGGTCCGGCGGGAAGGCATCGGGGAAGGTCGGGAAGGGATTTTCCACGGGATTGCCCATGAATTCCCAATGGCCGCTGGTCGTATCCTTGCCGGCCGAGATTTCCTGCATGAGGCCATACGAGCCGACGACATCGGCCGGTTCCGCATGGATATGGGCGACGCGGCCCAGACCCATGCGGCGCAGATTGGGCACCTTCAAGGGTACATTGGCGTCGATGTGGCCATACGTGTCGGCTCCTTTGTCGCCGAATTTTTCGGCATCCGGTGCATCGCCGGCGCCGACGCTGTCCGTGACGATGACGATGATGCGATTGAATTTCATAGGGCTCCCTCCTTATAATCCCGGCAGATATTTGCGGGCTTTTTCAAAAGCTGCGATAGTCTTGGCATCGGTGATTTCGTTCTTGTCGATGAGGTCTTCCATTTCCTTGGGCGTGTAGTATTCGACGTTCATGAATTCGTCGTCGTCGAGGTGCTGCTTCCCTTTCTGGAGGCCCCGGGCCAGATAGAGGTAAATCCGTTCACTGCAGAATCCCGGCGACGTATAGGTATAACCTAGGGGCAGGATTTCCGAAGCCGTTACGCCTGCTTCTTCTTCCAGTTCCCGGGCGGCGCAGTAATCGGGCGATTCGCCGTCGTGTTCGATTTTGCCGGCCGGCACTTCCAGCATGGCCTGGGCGGCAGCATAACGATACTGGCGGACGAGGATGATCTTGCCGTCATTGGTCAGCGGCAGGATGGCGCAGGCGCCGAAATGCCAGACCGCTTCGCGCGTGGCCGTCTTCTTTTCGCCGCCCTGGCCGTCGTCGATGGAAACCGTATCGACCGTGACGTGCAGGACCCGGCCCTTCATGATTTCTTTACGAGAAACGAGTGTTTCTTTGCTGATACTCACTTGATTCATCATCCTTTCAAAAAAAGGCTCCCCTAATAGGGGAGCTGGCAGCCGCAGGCTGGCTGAGAGGTTGTTTTTTCAGTGCAACCCTTCCGGCCCGTTGGGCCACCTCCCCTATCAGGGGAGGCAAAACCCTCCAGATAGGTATATTATCTCATTTTCACTTTTTTACTTTCCCGTACTGCCGATGCCGCCAGTGCGGATACCGCTGGCAGCGTCGTCGTTGACGGTCAGGTACTTCATGAAGATGCCCTGACCGATGCGTTCGCCCTTTTCCAGGGTATAGGCCTGATCATTGGTATTGTAATAGGCAATCATGATATGCCCTTCATTGTCGGCATTGTTGTAGTAATCGCTGTCGACGATGCCCGTGCTGTTGGCCAGCATGAGGCCCTTCTTGAAGGCCAGGCTGGAGCGGATGAAGATGGAAAGGTATTCATCGTCTTCCATGAAAGCCTTCAGCCCAGTCGGGACGACGGTGACGGCATGCGGTGCCAGGACCATCGTTTCTGCGGCTTCCAAGTCATAGCCGGCACTCTTGGCCGTCTTGCGGACGGGAAGATGGATGCCACAGCCTTCATAGGCCGTGACGATTTCAAATCCTCTGCCTGCCATAATCCCTACCGTTTCTGACGGTCGTGGCTGTGACCGCCGCGGGGACCCCGGCTGCGATGGGACGGGCCTTCGTCGCCGCCGCCCAGGAGAGCTTTGCGGGACAAGTTGACACGGCCCTGGCTGTCGATTTCGACGCATTTGACCATGATTTCATCGCCGACGTGGACGACGTCTTCGACTTTTTCAACCCGTTCTTTAGCCAGCTGGGAAATATGGACCAGGCCTTCTTTGCCCGGCAGGACTTCGACGAAAGCGCCGAAGTTCATGATGCGCGTGACTTTGCCGACGTAGGTCTTGCCGACTTCGACGTCTTCGGTCAGTTTTTCGATCCATTCTTTGGCCTTCTGGCCGCTTTCGCCGTCAACGGCAGCGATGTATACCAGGCCCGAATCGTCGATGTCGATTTTGGCGCCTGTTTCTTCGGTGATCTGCTTGATCATCTTGCCGCCCGGCCCGATGACGTCGCGGATCTTATCCGGCTTGATGTGCATGGAGATGATGCGCGGAGCGTAGGGAGAGAGCTCCTTTCGCGGTTCACTGATGACCTGCATCATCTTGCCCATGATGTGCATACGGCCTTCGTGGGCTTGTTTCAGAGCCTGGGCCAGGATTTCACGGCTGAGGCCTTTGATCTTGATATCCATCTGGATTGCCGTGACGCCCTTCATGGTACCGGCGACTTTGAAGTCCATGTCGCCCAAGGCGTCTTCCATGCCCTGGATATCGGTCAGGATAGTGAAGTCATCGCCTTTGGTGACCAGGCCCATGGCGACACCGGCAACGGGCGCTTTGATGGGTACGCCGGCATCCATCAGGGCCAGGGTGCTGCCGCAAACGCTGCCCATGGAGCTGGAGCCGTTCGATTCGAGGACTTCCGATACGACGCGGATGGCGTACGGGAATTCTTCTTCACTGGGCATGACCTGGGTCAATGCGCGTTCTGCCAGTTTGCCGTGGCCGATTTCACGACGGCCGGGACCGCGGGACGATTTCGTTTCGCCGACGCAGAAGGACGGGAAATTGTAGTGGTGCATGTAGCGGCGGTCTGTTTCCAGGCCGACGCCGTCGATGTGCTGGCATTCCGACAGCGGAGCCAGGGTGCAGAAGCTCATGATCTGCGTCTGGCCGCGGGTGAACAGGCCTGTGCCGTGAGTGCGGGCAAAGAGGCCGACTTCGCAGCTGACCGGACGGACTTCGTCGACACGGCGGCCGTCAGGACGGATCTTGTCGACGGCGATCATGTGGCGGACGATTTCCTTGATCATCTTCTGCGTGACTTCAGCGACATCATCGGCGTTGTCCGGATAGATGTCGGCAAAGTGTTCATAAATGTCGGCTTCGACAGCGTCCATCTTTTCTTCGCGTTCGACTTTGTCAGCCGTGAAGATAGCCGTCTTCATGGCTTCTTCGCCATAAGCGTGGACAGCTTCGACGATATCTGCCGGCGGTTCTTTTTCGACGAATTCCTGTTTCGGTACGGAAATCTTGTCGAGGAAGCCGAGCTGGAATTCGACGACTTTCTTGATTTCTTCATGGGCGAACATGATGGCGTCCAGGACCTGTTCTTCCGGGACTTCGTGAGCGCCGCCTTCAACCATGAGGATGGCGTCTTTCGTACCGGCGACGACGATATCCATGTCGCTCTGTTCGCTCTGGGCGACGGTCGGGTTGATGATGAACTGGCCATCGACGCGGCCGACGCGGACACCGGCAATCGGGCCGGCAAAGGGGATATGGGACATGCACAGCGATACGGATGCGCCGATCATAGCGGCGATTTCCGGTGCGTTGTCATGGTCTACGCAGAAATCATAAGCCACGACGTGGACGTCATGACGGTATGTCTTCGGGAAGAGCGGGCGGATCGGACGGTCGATGAGGCGGGCAAAAAGGGTTGCCAATTCAGGCGGTTTGCCTTCGCGTTTGATGAAGCCGCCGGGAATCTTGCCGACGGAGTACATCTTTTCTTCGTAATCGACAGTGAGCGGGAAAAAGTCAGCGTCTTCACGCGCTTCCTTCGAGCCCGTAGCCGTGACGAAAACGGCCGTGTCGCCATAACGGACCAATGCGGCACCGCTGGCCTGTTTAGCCAGTTTGCCGACTTCAATCACCAGCGGGCGGCCGGCGAAATCCATTTGGAATTTCTGTTCTTCCATTGTTACCTCCTTGAATTCACAGGTGATAGGCACTAGTCCGGGAACATCGGCGATATACCCAGGCTACAACCTACCACCCTGTGTCCTGAAAAAAGAGGCTGATGCAGTCACATCAGCATCAGCCTCACAGTATGCGAGATTATTTACGCAAGTTCAATTTTTCGAGAATTGCACGATAACGGTCGAGATCGTGTTTCTGCAAGTAACCGAGCAAGTTACGGCGCTGGCCGACGAGTTTCAACAGGCCGCGGCGGGATGCATGGTCCTTTTTATGGCTGCGGAGATGTTCCGTCAAATAGATGATGCGGCTCGTGAGGAGCGCGATCTGTACTTCCGGAGAACCCGTATCGTTTTCATTGGCACCAAATTTAGCTACGATTGCTTTTTTTTCTTCTACGCTTAACATTGTATCTTTCCTCCATATGTAAAAAAATTGAATCTATTCGCAAAGTGCTAAGTGATCGTCGGAGTCATCGAGACACCGAGCACCCGTACGACATAGCTATTATACTATACCCGGGCGGTTGTGTAAAGGGGATTTTCGTGGTTCGTGGCTATGGGCTAGCAGTCAGCGGCTAGCGGCTGGCTACTGACGGCTAACTGCTAACGGCTAATTGCTGACGGCTGGCAGCTCGTGACTAGTGACTAGTGGCTAGCAGTTCATATGGCCTTGTCAAAAAGGCTGCTTTCGCTTATACTATACTAAAAAGGTTGTATTTAATATTCTGTTACATATAAAGGAGCGCTATTTATGAAGAAATATGATGTCATTGTCATCGGTACGGGGGCAGCCAATATTGTGACCGATGCGGCCCTGGCCCAGGGCTTGCAGGTGGCTGTCATTGAACGCGGCCGGTTCGGCGGGACTTGTCTGAACCGCGGCTGTATCCCGACGAAGGTCATGGTCACGGCGGCCAACCGCATCCGCGAAATCCGCGAAGGGAGCCGTATCGGCGTCTTTGCCGACAAGGTCCGCCTGGATTGGGATATCTTGTCCAAGCGACTGTGGGAAAAGGTCGATGAAAGTCCGGCTATTCAAAGTTATTACGACCAGTTCCCCAATGTCGACACCTTTAACGGCACGGCGTCTTTCGTCGACAACCACACTGTCGCCATCGCTCTGAATGACGGCAGTGACGTCACCTTGACGGGCGATAAGGTTTTCGTCGCCACTGGCGGCCGGACGAATATCCCCACCCTGCCTGGCCTGGAAGAAGCGGGCTATTTGACGTCGGAATCGTTCTTTGGCCCGTCGTATCCGAAAAAGCCCTACCAGAGCCTGATCATCATCGGCGGCGGCCCTATCGGCTGTGAATTCGCCCACGTCTTCGACGCCGCCGGCACCAAAGTCACGATGGTCCAGCACAATGTCCGCCTCCTGCCCAAGGAAGATCCAGCCGTATCGGCATTCATCCTCAAGCAGTTCCAGCGCTACGGCATGGACATCCGCCTCAATAAAGACACGGTTTCCGTCAGCCAGCGCGACGGCCTGAAGGTCCTGTCCTTCCGCGACCGCACGACAGGCGAAGAAGGCGAAGTAGCTGCCGAAGAAATCCTGGTCGCTCCGGGCATCCGGCCCATGACGGAACTGCTGCATCTGGAAAATACCGACGTCCGCCTGGACAAGCGCGGCTACATTGAAACGAACGAATTCCTGGAAACGACGGCTGAGAATATCTGGGCTTTAGGCGATGTCAACGGCCTGGCCCCCTTCCGCCACAAGGCCAATTACGAAGCGGAAATCCTGGCACACAACCTCTTTTCCGGAAACGGACCGGAAACGTGGCGCTGGGCCGATTACGACGCCGTACCGGCCGTCACCTACACCTATCCCGAAGCGGCCCACGTCGGCCTGACGGAAGACCAGGCCGTGAAGAAAGGCTATGACGTCGAAACGGCCATCAACCATTATTCCGCATCGGCCAAGGGCTATGCCATGGGTTATGAACCGGGCAATGAAGACGACGGCTTCGTCAAACTGGTCATCGACAAGAAGACGAAATTCATCCTCGGCGCCCACATCGTCGGCCCCGAAGCGTCCATCCTCATCCAGCCCTTTATCAACAATCTCATGAGCGGCACCCACGTCGTCCATCCCATCCACGAAGACATCGCGTCGCCGACGGTCCAGGCCCTGCGGGCCAAACCGCTGACGCGTACCCTCAATCCCAAATCGGTCTACACCTTCAGCGAAACCATGACGCCCCACCCGTCCCTGTCGGAAGTCGTCATGTGGACGCGTTATTATTATGAAGGGAAATAGAAAAAAGGCGCTGTCGCACGAAGACAGCGCCTTTTTTTAGCAGTCAGCGGCCAGCGGCTAGGGGTTAGGGGTTCGTAGGAGCCGTCCTGTAAAGGCGGCCCGCTTGTGGGAATTCCGTGACTCGTGGTTCGTGGTTAGCGGATGGGGTTTTATTTGTAGGGGCGACCACGTGCCTTTTCAGCCCGTCAGGTCATGACTGTAAGGAATGGCAGGACGGTTGCTGAAACGGACCGCAGTAGAGGGGGCGCCCGTTGGATATGGGGACGATTTCTCCAGAAAACGGATTGGGAAAGCACACATATTCTGGAGCGGGCTTGCTGCAGCAAGCCCCTACAATTCCAGGGACTAATGGAGCTAGTTTTTAGTTGCTAAGGCAATGCGGACCAGGGTTAGCATAATCGGGACTTCGGTCAGGACACCGACGGTCGTCGCCAAGGCTGCCGGGCTGGTGACGCCAAAGAGGGCAATGGCTACGGCAACGGCCAATTCAAAGAAGTTAGAAGCGCCGATGAACCCGGCCGGTGCGGCAATGTCGAAGGGCAGTTTCAGCAGCCGGCAGGCTCCATAGGCAATGAGGAAGATGAGGAAAGTCTGCAAGGTAAGGGGAATGGCGATGAGGACGATGTGGAGCGGATTCGATAAGATGACCTGGGCTTGGGAGCTGAAAATGATGACCAGCGTCAGCAACAGGCCCCACGTCGTTGCCGAATCGAATTTGTGGACAAAGTGCTGTTCAAAATAATCGAGGCCTTTTCGTTTGACGACAGTCATCCGGGTCAGGATACCGCCTGCCAGAGGAATAACGACGAACAGGAAGATACTGACAAAGAGGACACTATAAGGAACCGCAACTTGTGAAACCCCTAAGAGGAACTTGACGATAGGTACAAAAGCGATGAGAATGATTAAATCATTCGTCGCGACTTGGACGACGGTATAAGCCGGATTCCCTTTGACCAGTGTACTCCAGACGAAAACCATGGCCGTACAGGGAGCCGCACCAAGCAATACGGCGCCAGCCAAGTATTGCCGGCCCAGGTCCGCAGGGATCCACGAACCAAAGAGGACGAAAAGGAAGAACCAGGCGATGGCATACATGGTAAAAGGCTTGATGAGCCAGTTGGCAATCCACGTGACGAACAAGCCTTTAGGCTGGCGTCCTACGGCTTTGATGCTCTGAAAATCGACTTTCATCATCATCGGGTAAATCATGATCCAAATCAAAATGGCAATGGGAATAGAAATCCCCATGACCTGTAAGGTATCTAAAAAAGCTGGCACAGCCGGAAGGGCATAGCCGATGGCCACGCCAACGACCATACATAACAAGACCCAAAGGGTCAGATATCGCTGAAAAAAACTGATGCCTGCGTGTGATTCATGTTCCATGATAACGCGCCTCCTATAAATAGATAAATTGAAATATATGAATGTTTAATATCTGAAAAAGGGCTTGCTACACGATGACAAGCCCTTTTACTACAAACTACAAACGATGAACTACAGACTATAATTTTCCCAGGACTTCCCCGCGGACTTCGTCGGGGCGCCAGGCGATGAGGGCCGTGTGGCCCTGGGTGTGGTCGTCGACTTTGTTGATCCAAGCGATTTCGTGGGACGCCTTGGCTTTTAGCAGGGGGCTCGTCGTCCGGGCCTGATAGAAGGATTTGTTGATGACCCACCATTTCGAGCGCAGTTTCGTCCGCTTCAGGTCCGCTTCCAGGCGCAGGGCTTCGTATACCGGCGTCGCTTCGGGCAGGGTGACGATGACGACTTCTGTTTCGTCCCCTTTCAGGCGCGGCAGCAGGTGCTGTACTGACGGCGGCGTCGAACCGTGGGTCCGGCGGATTTCCCGGTCGTAGCTTTCCGTCGATTCCAGGAGCAGCAGCGTGTGGCCTGTCGGCGCCGTGTCGATGACGACGATCTGGTCATCGGCAGCTTCGACGATGTCGGCAAAGGCGTGGAAGACGGCGATTTCCTGGGTGCACGGCGAGCGCAGGTCTTCTTCGATGTAGGCCAGGTCCGACGGGCCCAGGCCGTTGGCTTTGGCCTGACTCAGGACTTCATCCTGGTATTTCTTCAGCTCTTCCCCTTCGTCGATATGGCTCAAGGTCAGATTGTCCGTCTGGCTGACGACGTACTGCAAGTGAGCAGCCGGGTCGGTCGTCGTCAAGTGGACGCGATGGCCTCGGCGGGCCAGGCCCAGGGCGATGGCGGCAGCAACTGTCGTCTTGCCGACGCCGCCCTTGCCCATAGTGAAGATGACCTTGCGCTGATGGGCTTCCAGGTCGTCGATGACGGCCTGCAGGGGCTGGACCCGTTCCAGCGTCAGTTCCGTCGCCGCTTCCTTCACTTCCCCTTTGAGCAGGGCCCGGACGTGGTCCAGGCCGGTGATGTTGTACGTCCGCAAGGGAATCTGGAAGCGCGGCAGATCGGCGATGGCTTCGGGCATGGCCTTCAGGGCGGCCTGCTGTTTTTCGTATAGCGTCTTGGTCGCATCGTCATCCCACGAGGCTAACAGGCCGTTGACGATGAGCTGCTGGTTGGCAATGCCCAGGGCGGCCAGTTCCTTCGACGCCCGGGCCGCTTCTTTCAGCGGCAGGGCATCGGGACGGGCGACGAGGAGCATCGTCGTCTTCTCCCCGTCGGCCAGGGTCTGGACGGCCTGTTTATACAGTTCTTTCCGCGATTCCAGGCCCGACAGCTGGCCCAGACAGGACGCGCCGTGTTTGCTCTTCTGGATGAACTGGCTCCACGCCGACGGCAGCTGCAGCATGCGCAGGGTGTGGCCTGTCGGCGCCGTATCGAAGATGATGTGGTCGTAGCCACAGGCAACGGCTTCATCGGTGAGGAAATTGGTGAACTCGTTGAAGGCGGCGATTTCTACGGTACACGAGCCGGACAGCTGTTCTTCCATGTTGCGCAGGGCCGCTTCCGGCAGGAGGCCGCGATAGGGCCCGATGACGCTTTCCCGGTATTCGGCCGCGGCCTGGACCGGGTCGAGGTTGGCTACGGCCAGATTGGGCACGGCGGCGATGGGCGTGGCTTTATTGGTCAGTTCCATGGAAAAGACGTCTTGCAGATTCGACGCCGGGTCGGTACTGATGAGCAGGACCTTTTTACCGGCATCGGCCAGGGCGACGGCCGTGGCACAGGCGACGGACGTCTTGCCGACGCCGCCCTTGCCGGTCAGGAAGAGATATTTCGTCTGGACGACGTGAAAGGGATCGTAGAGGATCATTTACAGTCACCTCCGCAACAGCACGACGGGCTTTCCGATTCCGCCGGCGTGTCACCGCAGCAGCACGACGAGGCTTCGCTTTCAGCCGGTGTATCGCCACAGCAGCAGGAAGCTGTTTCTTCGGCGCTGTCGCCGCAGCAGCAGCTGTCCCCAGCGGCCTGAGCGGCTTCGAGGATGGCCGGGTCGAAGCCGATGAGGCTGGCAAATTCATCATTCGTCGGATAGCGGCCGGCAAACTGGACGGCGCCGTCGACGAGGATGAGGGGCAGGTCTTCAGGACCGTGGTGCTGGAGGAAGTCCGTCACGGTCTTCGTCTGGACAAATTTCAAGGGCGCACTGGTCAGGTTATAGCGGCCGACGTCGATGCCGTGCTGTTTCAGCGTGTCCAGGACCGTCGATACGCGCAAGAGTTCCGGATCGATAGACGGACCGCAGAGACCGGTCGGGCAGCACATTGCTTGTTCAAAGATTTCCATATGTTTCATGATGAAAGACCTCCTAAAGAGAAATTTATATATTTACATTTATCAATGTATAAGCTGAAAAAAGGGCCTGCCTCACTGGCAGCGGCAGGCTTCGTCCTCTGCCGGCACGGCACTGGGCTGGAATAAGTCGTGAACGGCCTGTTCCAGGACCTGGGCCTGGGCGCGGTTGAGGGAATAATAGACCCACTTCCCTTCCTTGCGGCCTGTGACCAGCTGGGCATCGCAGAGGATCTTCATGTGGTGGGACAACGTCGGCTGGGACAGGTTCAAGTGTTCCAGGAGCACGCAGGCACAGCGTTCCCCCTGCCGCAAGAGCGACAAGATGCGCAGCCGCTTTTCATCACCCAAAGCCTTGAATACGCGGACCGCTTCCCTTTCCTCCATCACGGCGCCTCCTTTCATATCGAAGTTTATCAATCTATGGTTAGAGTATAGCAGACACATTGACGTTTGTCAATGTGTCTGCTAGTGGCTCGTGGTTAGTGGCTCGTGGCTCGTAAACCAATCGCGTTCGCTTGGGAAAGCGGTTCACGGAATTCCCACAAGCGGGCCGCCTTATCAGGTCGGCTTCTACGAAAGCGGTTTACGGGATTCCCACAAGCGAGCCGCCTAGCCACAGCTGTCCATTTTGGCAACCGTCCTGCGCCTCTCGTTGGTCGGCACCTGACGGGCCAAAAAGGCTTAGGACGGCCCCTACGAGCCACGAACCACGAGCCACGAAAAAAAGCTTGTCGCACATGCGACAAGCTTTTTTTCATCTCTCTATTTGCTTACCAAGTCTTCTTCTACCTGGATGTGGAGTTCATGCAGCTGTTTTTTGGTGACTGTCGACGGAGCTTCGCTCATGGGGTCGATAGCGTTCTGGGTCTTCGGGAAAGCGATGACGTCGCGGATGGACTTGCGTTTGAGCATGAGCATGATCATGCGGTCCAAGCCGAAGGCCAGGCCTCCGTGGGGCGGTGCACCGTATTCGAAGGCGCGGAGGAGGAAGCCGAATTTCTGTTCTGCTTCTTCCGGTGTCAGGCCGATGGCCTTGAAGACGCGCTGCTGTACGTCAGGCTGGTAGATACGGAGGGAGCCGCCGCCGAGTTCGATGCCGTTGAGGACCAAGTCATAGGCCTTGGCATAGACGTGAGCCGGGTCGGTTTCCAGTTTGTCCAGGTCTTCATCGCGCATGGCCGTGAACGGATGGTGCATAGCGACGTAGCGGTGTTCTTCTTCGCTGTATTCGAACATGGGGAAGTCGACGACCCAGGTGAAGGCGAATTCGTCTTCGTCGATGAGGTTCATGCGGCGGGCCATTTCTTTACGCAGTTCACCGAGAGCGGCTGCGACGACTTTCGGTTTGTCGGCAATCATGAGGACCAAGTCGCCCTTTTCAGCGCCGCAAGCCTTACCGATTTCGCGGAGCTTGTCTTCGCCAAAGAACTTCTTGATCTGCGATTTGAGCGTGCCGTCTTCGAGGAAGCCGATCCAAGCCAGGCCTTTGGCGCCGTAGTGGCTGACGTATTCGACGAGGCCGTCCAGTTCACGACGGGGAATGTCGGCGTCGCCTTTGACGTTGATGGCTTTGACCTGACCGCCGTTGTCGATGACGCTGCGGAAGACCTTGAAGTCCGTGTCCTTGACGAGTTCCGTGACGTCCGTGAACTTCATGTCGAAGCGCAGGTCCGGCTTATCGGAGCCGTAGTTTTCCATAGCGTAGTCCCAGGTCATGCGGTGAATCGGGAGCTTGACGTCGTGGCCCAGGGTTTCTTTGAAGATGTAATGTACCATCTGTTCGACGAGGGTCAGGATTTCTTCCTGGTCCATGAAGGACATTTCCATGTCGAGCTGGGTAAATTCCGGCTGGCGGTCGGCGCGCAGGTCTTCATCGCGGAAGCAGCGGGCGATCTGGTAGTAACGGTCCATGCCGGAAATCATGAGCAGCTGTTTGAAAATCTGCGGCGACTGCGGCAGGGCGTAGAATTTGCCTTCGTTGACACGGCTCGGTACGAGGTAGTCACGGGCGCCTTCCGGCGTGCTCTTGCACAGTTCCGGCGTTTCGATGTCGATGAAGCCGTGTTCGTTGAGGAACGTGCGCATGGCATGTTTTACTTTATGGCGCATGATGAGGTTCTTCTGCATTTCCGGACGGCGCAGGTCGAGGTAGCGGTATTTGAGGCGGATCTTTTCGTCGACGTCGATGTTGTCTTCAATGTAGAACGGCGGCGTCTTGGACGAATTGAGGATACGCAGTTCTTCGCAGCGGATTTCGATGGTCCCGGTCTTCATCTTGGGGTTGATCGTATCTTTATCGCGCATGCGGACGATGCCGCGTACAGCCAGGACGTATTCCGTACGTACCTGTTCAGCTTTATCGAAAGAAACCTTTTCATAGTCCGGCGAAGCGACGACCTGTACGATGCCCGTACGGTCGCGGAGGTCGATGAAAATCAGTCCGCCGTGGTCTCGGCGGCGTTCGACCCAGCCAGTCAAGACGACTTCTTTGCCGTTGTCCGCTTCACTTACTTCAGCGCAGTATTGGGAGCGGTGTAAACCTTCCATTGTATCCATTCGTAAATCATCCCTTCTTGTGTGTTTCCATATATGCAACAATCCCATCAAGGGGAACGCTGACTTGTTCTTTGCTGGCCATATTGCGGACCTGGGCTTCACCGGCGGCTAATTCGTCTTCGCCGATGATGACCGTGTAATCGGCATTGAGCTTGTTGGCCGATTTCATCTGGCCCTTCATGCTGCGGCCCAGGAGGTCGATTTCAGCATAGAGGCCCTTTTCGCGGAGCTGCTGCTGCAGTTCGAAGGCCTTGGTCTTGGCCGCATCGCCGAGGGCGACGATGAAGACGGGCTGCTTCTTTTCGACCGGCGGCAGGAGGCCCTGTTCCTTCAAGGTCAGGAGCAGCCGTTCCATGCCGATGGCAAAGCCGATGCCCGGTGTCGACGGACCGCCGACTTCTTCGATGAGGCCATCGTAACGGCCGCCGCCGCAAACCGTGCTCTGTGCGCCCAAAGGAGCGTACATGATTTCAAAGGCCGTATTGGTATAATAATCGAGGCCGCGGACCAGGCGCGGGTCGAGGGTAAAGGGAATACCGATGGCCGTCAGATATTCCTGGACTTTGTGGAAATGTTCCTTGCAGTCGTCGCAGAGATTATCCGTGATCAAAGGTACGCCCATCTGCATCATCTTTTCGCCGTCTTCCTTGCAGTCGAGGACGCGGAGAGGGTTCTTTTCCAGGCGTTCGTTGCAGTCGTCGCAGAGCTGGTCCCGTTTGTCGGCAAAGAAATCGAGGAGCTTCTGGCGATAGACGGGACGGCACTTCGGGCAGCCGACGGAGTTGAGGTGCAGGACCAGATCATTGAGGCCCAGTTCCCGGAAGAGCTGGAAGGCCATGGCAATGATTTCCGCATCGACAGCCGGGTCCTTGGAGCCGATTTCTTCGACGCCGAACTGGGTGAACTGGCGGTAACGGCCAGCCTGGGGGCGGTCATGACGGAACATGGGGCCCATGTAGTAGAACTTGTGGACCTGCGGGTCGCCGTAGAGCTTGTGTTCCAGGAAGGCCCGGACGACAGAAGCCGTATTTTCCGGGCGCAATGTCATGCTGCGGCCGCCGCGGTCTTCAAAGGTATACATTTCCTTGGTGACGACGTCTGTCGTTTCCCCGATGCCGCGTAAAAACAATTCAGTACTTTCAAACATAGGCGTGCGGATTTCGCCGAACCCGTAGAGCGAGCAGATCTGGCGGATCTTTGCTTCCAGCAGCTGCCACTCTGCCGTCTGTTCCGGCAGGAAATCCTGCGTGCCTCTCGGTGCAGTAATAGCCATTTAAACATCCTCTTTTCCGTATATGATAGCACACAAACGGCGGCGCTGGGCCATTTTCTCTGCCAGCGCCTGCACATATGCATCGACGTCTTTCGGCATATACACCTTTTCCAAGGTGTGGCCGTCGCGGCAGAGGAACTTCGTCGCCCCGCCCGGTCCGGCTGCCAGGACGGACTGCCGTTCTTCCATCATCTCGATATTATAGGCACTGACGCTGCCCGACAGGGCATAGCCAATGTTGGCGAAGCTGGCTGCCATGTACTTCTGGCGGTACATGTAGTACGGCACATAGCCGCCGGCCGTCAGGATGGACTGACAGAAACGGACCATATGGCCCGTTTCTTCGGCGGGCGGAATGGCGGCCCGCAATTCATGATGGAATAAGGGTGCCCGTTTTTTTAATGCTAACGTATGAATTGTAACATTTTCCGGGTGCAGTTTGCAAACAATTTCCATATTTTCCTGCATATCTGCCACGGTTTGCCCGGGAAGGCCGGCGATGAAGTCCATGTTGATGACGGAAAAACCCAGTTTCCGGCAGTTCTCATACATGGTGTAAATATCTTCGACCCGATGGCGCCGGCCCAGGGCATCGAGGAGATGCTGCTGCAACGTCTGGGGATTGACGCTGATGCGATCGACACCGGCCTGTCGGAGCATGGCCAGCATGTCCGGCGTCGCCGTATCGGGCCGTCCCGCTTCGACGGTCCATTCGCGGGCAGCCGGGAAATTCCGGGTCAGCCGCGTCATCATCGCTTCCAGTACCGGCAGGGGCAGGCACGTCGGCGTACCGCCGCCGACGTAGAGCGACGTGACTTCCAGGTCATAGGTCCGGCACAGGTCGGCCAGGTCGTCGAGGTCGGCCAGGACGGCATCGCGAAAAGCCGTGAGTTCCGCCTCCCCTTCCCTGCCGATGAGGCGCGACGGGAAGGAGCAGTACAGGCAGTGGCTGGGACAATAGGGAATCCCTACGTAGAGGGCCACTTTCCGGCCCCTGTCGGTGACGTAAGGCCGTTGGAGCCGGGCCATGGCCACCAGGTCCCGGGCGACGGCCGGCGCCACGCAATACGACGTCTGCAAGGCCTTTTCGGCCTGGTCGGCTGTGAAGCCCTGGTCGAAGAGGTGGTGGACCAGTTTCGTCGGCCGCACGCCGATGAGCGTCCCCCACGGGCTGGGTCCGTGGCCGCAGAAGCGGTTATGCCAGTGGATAAGGCAGTCCTTGAGGGATGCCCGTTCCCGGTCCGTCCCGACGAGGCGGGCCTCAGAAGACCAGGGCGCCCCGCCGTCCTGGAAGGTACAGCGCACGTGAAGGTGGCCGCCTTCCTCGCGGACAGTGACGGCAGCCCCGACGTCGCGGACTTCCCGGCCGCCGACATAGCCCAGGGAGGCCATGACCTGCCCGACGAGGGAATGGAAGCGTTCCGGCCCGTCATAGGTATAGGTCTGGAGGGCCATCTTATTCCGCTTCTTTCGCAGCTTCGGCTTCTTTGGCCGCTTCTTCTTCCCGTTTCTTCTGGCAGGCTTCGCAGTAGCCATAGACCTTCAACTGATGGTCGACGGTGTGGAAGTGGAGGCGCTTTTCCAGGATCGTTTCCAGCGTTTCCAGGAGGTCGTCTTCACATTCCCAGACCTTGCCGCAGCCCAGGCAGATGAGATGATGATGGAAATGGCCTTCATTGTCGCGGTCATTCAATTCATAGCGGCTGCAGCCGTCGTCGAAATCGAGTTTCTTCAAGAGGTCCATCTGGGTGAAGAGGTCCAGCGTCCGGTAGACCGTAGCCAGGCCGATGTCGGGCGCCGTCTTCTTGACCAGCTCGAAGACTTCTTCGGCGCTCATATGGCGGATTGGGCTTTCGACGAAGGCCCGCAGGATGATCTGCCGCTGGGAGGTCATCTTGCATTTCTTAAACTTGATCTTTTCTTTCATGCGTTTCATCATGGTATCCATGATTTCTTTCTTATTGGTTTCTGTTCTCGTTGTTTCCATTGTACTTCATCGCCTTTTCTTTATATGTATTGTAAAACCATAAATGTTTACACAAAATCTGTAAGACTGCCGTCACCGGGACGGTAAGGATCATGCCGGCTACGCCAAAGAGGGTCCCGCCGATGAGCAGGGCGATGACGATGACGACCGGATGCAGGCTGATGACGGCCCCCATGACCTGAGGCATGATGAGGTGGCTGTCGATCTGCTGGATGACGATATAGAAGATGATGACTTTCAGCGGCAGGGACAAACTGACCGTCGCGCTGAGCAGGATAGCCGGCACGGCGCCGACGATAGGCCCGACGATGGGGATCCATTCGGTAATGGCCGCCAAGAGGCCGATGACCATGGGGTACGGTACGCCCATGGCCCACATGCCGAGGAAAGTCAGGGTGGCAATGATACAGCTCATAAGGATCTGGCCGCGGATGTAGCGGCTCAGGACGTGCTGTATTTCCTGGAAGAGGCCGGCCAGATGGCTGCGATAGCTTTCGGGAAAGATATCGACGAAGATCTTGACCATGTGGCCGCCATCTTTCATGAAGTAGAAAGTAATGATCGGTACGACGAAGAATTCGACGACCGTCCCGGCAATGGCAAAGACGGACTGGATGAGGTTGGTGATGCCCTCGATGCCGTAATTGCCGATCTTGACGAAGGCATCGTTGACGATTTTCTTGACCTGGTCCGGGATATAGAACTGGGTCTGCTCATTTTCAAGCTGCGTCACCAGGGCCGCCGTCTGGCTGACCAAATCGTTGAAGTTGGCTGCCAGCAGATTGACCTGGATGACCAGCGGCTTGACGATGATATTGGTAATAATCGTCACGATGACGATGAGGATGACAAAGGAGATGAGGATGGCAAGGTCGATGGGTACATGACGGCCGGTCAGGCGCCGCAGCCCTTTGATGACGCCATCGCGGATAGGCATGAGGATGAACGTCAGGATCAGGGAAATGACGACGGGCCAGTAGACGGCATGGACCGTGAGGAACAGCGCACCGGCCAGGATGGCCAGGGTGACGCGCATCCAGAACTCCGCGCCCTTATAGGCAACCATGGTTTACCAGCCTCCGTCCAGGAAGGGATTGCCCCGCCGTTCGTCGCCGATGGACGTAGCCGGGCCGTGGCCAGGCAGGACCAGCGTATTGTCAGGCAAAGTCATGAGTTTCGTTTCCAGGCTGTGGAGCAGTGTCTTCGACGAGCCGCCGTAAAGGTCGGTACGGCCGACGGAATAGCGGAACAGCGTGTCGCCGGAAAAGACGACGCCTTCACCGTACAGGCTGAGGCCGCCCGGCGTATGGCCCGGCGTTTCCAGGACCGTGAAGTGCAGATGGCCCAATGTCAGTTCATCGCCGTCCTTGACCAGGTGGTCTGCCGACGTACATTCGATGGCCTGGCCCATGAACAGGGACAGGTTATTGTGCGAATTGGAAATGAGATCGGCATCGCCGGCGCCGACGTAGACCGGTACGTTCTTGCGCTGGCGCAGTTCCTGCAGGGCGCCGATGTGGTCGGCATGGCCGTGGGTCAGGAAGATGAACTTCAGCGTCAGGCCGTGGCTGGTCAATGCCTTGTCGATGGCGGGATAATCCCAGGCCGGATCGACGACCATGGCTTCTTTCGTATCCGTGTCGTAGACGATATAACAATTGGTCATGATAGGACCGAGTTCCATACTGATATATTTCATGCTCATAAGTATACTTCCCCCTTAAAAGGTTTTCTGGCTGTCCAAGAGGATGGTCACAGGCCCGTCGTTTGCCAGGGATACGACCATATGGGTCCGGAAACGGCCTGTCGCCACGGTGACGCCGAAGGCGCGGACAGCGGCGACGAACTGCTCATACAATGCTTCGGCCTGTTCGGGCTTGGCCGCTTCGATATAGCTGGGACGGCGGCCGTGGCGGGCATCGCCGTACAGGGTGAACTGGGAAATGACCAGCATCTCCCCTCCCTCATCGAGGAGGGAGTGATTGAGTTTGCCCTGGTCATCTTCAAAGATACGCAAGTGGACGATCTTGTCGGCCAGGTAGCGGACGTCGGCTTCCGTATCCTTGACGGAAACGCCGAGGAGGACCGTCAGGCCGCTGCCTGCCTGGCCGGTGAGGACGCCGTCCGAGGTCACAGAAGACGTCAGGGTCTTTTGTACGACAGCTCTCATGTCTGGCTCCCTCCCGTATAGCGTTCGACGGCGTAGACATCCTTCAGGCGGCGTATCTTGGTGGCCACGAATTCAAACTGGGCCAGGTCCTTGATGCTGATGCCCATGTGGATGGTGACGTTCTTGGTATCGCTGGTCTTGGCGTTGACGCTGAGGATGGAAATCTTCATTTCCGCCAGGGTGGCCATGATTTCGGCCATGATGCCCGTGCGGTCGTAGGCGACGATTTCCATGTTCACTTCAAAGCGTTCGTTGCCGTCGTAATCCCATTCGACGTCGATGAGGCGGTCCACGTCGTTCTGGCCGTGCGTGACGTTCGGGCAGTCGGCGCGGTGGACCGAGACGCCGCGGCCGCGGGTGATGAAGCCGATGATGGGATCGCCCGGTACAGGGCTGCAGCATTTGGCCAGGCGGACCAGCAGGCCCGGTTCGCCTTTGACCAGGATGCCCGTGCCGTTATGCTTGACGGGCTTCTTGGTCTTGAGTTTTTCCAGGGCAGCCAGGCTGTTGGTCTTTTCTTCCTGCTTCTGCAGATCTTTCTTGTGCAGTTCCAGGAGCTTGATGAGGACTGTATTGACGGCAAAGCCGCCGTAGCCGACAGCGGCGACCAGGTCGTCTTCGGAGCCGGCGTTCATCTGCTTGGCCACGCGGCCCAGGCGGCCGCCGACGTTGAGGGCTTTCCAGTCGTGGCCCAGGCGCTTACATTCCCGTTCCAGCGCATCCAGGCCCTTGGCGATGTTTTCTTCGCGGTTTTCCTTCTTGAACCAGCTGCGTATCTTCGAGCGGCTTTCCGAGCTGCCGACGATGTTCAGCCAGTCCAGGCTGGGCTTGCCGACTTTGGACGTAATGATTTCGACGATGTCGCCGTTCTTCAATTTATAGTCCAAAGGGACGATCTTGCCGTTGATCTTGGCGCCGACGCAGCGGTGGCCGACGTCGGTGTGGATACGGTAGGCAAAGTCGATGGGGATAGAACCCTGGGGCAGGTCGATGACGTCGCCCCGCGGCGAAAAGACGAAGACTTCGTCGGAAAAGGCGTCGAGCTTCAGGGCGTTGACGAATTCTTTCGGATTGCTCGTGTCCTGCCATTCCAGGAGGTTGCGCAGCCAGCCCATCTTTTCATCGAAAGCGTCCTTGTTGGCCGTCTGGTTGCCTTCTTTATAGCGCCAATGGGCGGCGACGCCGTATTCGGCGATGCGGTGCATTTCCCAGGTGCGGATCTGGATTTCTACAGGCTGCCCTCTCGTCCCGATGACTGTCGTGTGCAGGGACTGGTAGTTATTGGGCTTGGGCATGGCGATGTAGTCCTTGAAGCGGTACGGCAGTGGCTTCCACAGGCTGTGGACGATGCCCAGGACGCCGTAGCAGTCCTTGACGTCGTCGACGATGACGCGGATGGCGAAGAGGTCATAGACCTGGCTCAAGTCGCGGTTATCTTTCTTCATCTTTTTATAAATGCTGTAAAAATGCTTGGGCCGGCCGTTGATTTCGCAGTGGATGTGGGCATCGTCGAGGGCCTTCTTGAGGACGTCGATGGCTTCGTTGACGATTTCTTCGCGGACGTGGCGCTTCTGTTTCATCTGATCGACGAGGTCGTAGTACTTGTCCGGTTCGAGGTAGCGGAAGGACAAATCTTCCAGTTCCCACTTGATATTGAAAATCCCTAAGCGGTGTGCCAGGGGGGCAAAGATTTCCAGCGTTTCCTGGGCAATGCGCTTCTGCTTGTCGCTGCGCATGTAGCGCAGGGTACGCATGTTGTGCAGGCGGTCGGCGAGCTTGATGACGACGACGCGCACGTCCTTGGCCATGGCCAGGAACATCTTGCGCATGCTGTTGAGCTGCTGGTCTTCTTTGGTGCGGTAATTGAGGCGGCTCAACTTGGTGACGCCGTCGACGAGGAAGGCTACTTCCTTGCCGAACATCTTCTTGATATCTTCCAGGGTGTACGACGTATCTTCGACGACATCGTGGAGGAGCGACGCCGTAATGGTCGTCGTATCTATTTTCATATCTGCCAGTATCTGGGCGACGGCCAGGGGATGCAGGATATACGGTTCCCCGCTGACGCGGCGCTGGTCCTTGTGGGCCTCTTCGGCCAGGTTATAGGCTTTGGTCACGTCATCGCATTTGGCCTGGGGCAGATACGTATGTATCGTGTCGATGAGGTGTTTGAATTCGACATCTTTATCTTTAAATTCCATAATATGAAACCTCCTCACTCCTTGCAGTACAATTCATACGTCGGCGACGCATGAAGATCCATTTTCCCCGCAAGGATAGGAAAATAATAAGCTGGGCCATCGTCATCATGGCGTATTTTGAGGACGCCGATTTCCCGGAGGACGACGATGGCAGCGTAAATGGTGTGGACGTCATAGCAGTCCCCCTGGGCCGCGGCCAGACGGCGGCGGACCTGCCAGACCGGCATGCCCCAGTCGGGGATGCATTTCTTGAGGGCCATGTAAATATCGACCATGACCGCCCGGTTGAGGACGATATGGCGGCCTGGCAGGTGGACGTCCTGGATGACCAGCTGTGGCGACGACATGCCATTGAAGTCGTTCCGTTCGAGCTGGAAGGCCACGTCGATGACGTCGCCTTCGACGATGGCGTCGCACAGGCCCGCCTGGGACCAGGCGACACCGGAAAGGCGTGTCCTGTCGGCGCCGCGGGCGACGAGGCGGACGTGCTGCTTTTCCCGGCCGATGGGACGGATTTCCTCTACCGTAGCCCCGCTCAGGGAAAAGACGGGCCGGCTGTTGCCCATGCCATAGGGCTCCAGGCGGGACAGCTCAGCAATGAGGTCCAAGGTCACATCGGCCGGTTCCAATTCCTTGTCGATGTGGACCAAGGGGACGTAGTCGGCGGCCGTCATATGCGCTGCCGCATAGTCCAGCAGGCGCCGGCGCAGGGCTTCGATGTTCTCGGCCCTGACGGAAAAGCCCGCCGCCATGGTGTGGCCGCCGAACTGGATGAGCAAATCCTGGGCGTATTGCAGGGCTTCGTACATGTTGAAACCGCTGATACTGCGGCACGAACCCTTGCCGATACCGTCGCGGACGGTGATGACCAGGGACGGCCGGTAATACGTCTCTACCAGGCGCGATGCGGCGATGCCGATGACGCCGACGTGCCAGCCCTCATGATAGGCGATGAGGACGCCGTCGCGGCCCCTCGCCTGCCCTTCGATCTGGGCGATGGCTTCCTGGGCAATGGTGTGCTCAATGTCCTGGCGCTCCGTGTTGAGGCGGCTCAGTTCGGCTGCATCAGCCGCCGCCTTGGCCGCATCGGTTTCCAGGAGCAGTTCGACACCCTTCGTCGCATGGCTGATGCGCCCGGCCGCATTGAGGCGCGGCGCCGCCGTAAAGGCGATACGGCCGGCCGTGATATCCTTGCCGCTGAGATTGGACGCATCGAGGAGGGCCTTGATGCCCGTCCGCTTCCCTTCTTTCATGGCCGCCAGGCCATGGCGGACGAGGATACGGTTCTCGCCGGTCAGGGGGACTAGGTCGGCAATGGTCCCCAAGGCCGCCAGGTCCGTATAGCCCGGCAGGTCTTCATGGCAGTGATGCTGCCACAGGGCCCGGCAGAGGACGTAGGCCACGCCGGCGCCGGCCAGCTCCTTAAAGGGATAGGGGCAGCCGGCCTGCTTGGGATTGAGGACGGCCAGGGCTGGCGGGATCTGTTCCGGCGGTTCGTGATGATCCGTAATGATCATATCCAGGACCGGCGAGAACTGCTGGACCAGGTCGTGTGACGAAATGCCGCAGTCGACGGTGATGAGCAGGTCGGCCTGCCGGCTCAGCTGCTCCAGGGCCCCTTCGTTGAGGCCATAGCCTTCGCTCTCCCGTTCAGGAATGTAGAACTGCGGCGATGCGCCGAGGTCGCGAAGGACGGAATAAACAAGAGACGTCGACGTAATGCCGTCGACGTCATAGTCACCGTAGATGACGATGCGCTGCTTTTCAGTTATCGCCTGCTCCAGCCTGATGACGGCATTCTCCATGCCTTTCATCAGGAAAGGATCGGCCATATCGGCCAAAGTATCGTGAAGAAAATGGTCCCCTGCCCGGACATCGGCGATGCCGCGGTTGGCCAGTACCTGTGCCAAGACCGGGGATATATGTAATTGTGCGGACAAGGCCTCCATGAGCCCCTCGTCGGGACTGCCGAACTGCCATCGTTTCTCCATAGCTATCACGACACATTCTCAAGAATAATCACTATCAATAAATCAACTATTATTTTATCACTTTCTATTCTCAAAATAAAGGCTAAATCTATAGCTACTTGCCATTATTCGTTAATTTTGAGAAAATTTAAAGTTTGTTTAAATATGGCAGGCGTAAAAAAAAGCGCTATCATATGAAGACAGCGCTTTTTCTGTAGGGATCGCCACGTGAGCGACCCGCCTCGGTACCTGGGTGAATTCTCTACGGAGACGGACGGGAAAATCCATACATATCCAGTTGCGGGCTTGCCACGTGCAAGCCCCTACTACAAAATCACGATTCGGCTACAGCCGGCGCGGAGACGGCGTTGTGGTCGGCAGCAGGGTTGATATCTTCTTTGGAGATAGTCAGGCGGTGCTGGGCAGCCTGCAGGATGAGGTCGGCTGTCTTGACGATGCCGTAGTCACTGGATTTGAGGCTCAAGTCGTAGTTGGCGCCGTAGCCCCAATAGGAATCGGTGCAGTACATGCAGTGGTCGCGCCGTTCGTGATTGACGTGGTTGCGGATCTTCCGCGCCTTGTCGGCATCGACGTGTTCGCGGAGCATGATGCGCTGGATGGCCCAGTCCGGGTCGGACGAAATGAAGACGTTGAAGGTATTCGGCCGTTTTCGCAGGATGTAGTTGGCCAGGCGGCCGACGATGACGCACGACTTCCCTTCTGTCAGAGCCTGGATGACTTCGGATTCATCGCGGAACATTTCCTGCTGCTTCGATTCATAGCCCGACGCGTAGTGGATATAATCGTCATAGACCTTGGTCAGCAAGGGGCCGAGCATGCGCTTGCGATCTTTGCACCAGGCGGCGAAGGTCTGCGGATGTTCTTTACGGGTCAGGTTGAGGATTTCCGTATCGTAATAAGGGATGCCGAGCTTACGGGCGACGAGCTTGCCGATGTTGCGGCCGCCGCTGCCGTATTCACGGGAAATGGTAATGACCAAGGGACTTTCTGTATCTTCTTTGATCCAGGCCGGATGATTTTCGCGGCCTTCGATTTCACCGATAGCATGGTGACGGAAGAGCAGGTGTTCAATCGGCCCGGCCATCGTGCAGCCCAGGAGGATCAAGGCCAGACCGACGACGGCATTGACCGTAATCGGTTCCGACAAGATAATGGCCGACAAGATCAAGGCGATGATCGGTTTGATGAAGAAGGCAAAGGACGCATTGGACGGACCTGTCAGTTCGATGGCCTTCATGAAGCACAGATAGCCGAAGCCCGTGACGACTAAGGAACAGTAAATAAGGGGCCATACGGTCTGGGAATCAATACCGGCCACGATGGGGTCGCCGTGGAACAAGAGGATGAAAAACAGGAAGACGCAGCCGATGAGGAAGCTGAAGGCGTTTTCTACGTTGCCGCCCAGTTTTTCAATACGCAGTTTACCCAGCGTCGTATAAAGGGCAAAGGAAACGGCAGCTGCCAGCGATACGAGCAGGCCGATATTGCCGCTGCGGATAATGGCCATGGGATTGGCGACGATGACCAGGCCGATGATACTCAAGACCAGGGTGATGGCCTTCTTGCGGGTAAAGGCTTCGTGAATGATGAAATACGAAAAAATCATGACAAAAATCGGGTTACTGGAGAAAACGATAGCTGCCAGGCCGGCATTGGCCATGTTGACCCCGATCTGGAAGAGGATCATGCTGAAGCAGATGTTAATCAGCCCGAGGACAGCCAAATAGCCCCAATCGGAACGATTGAGGTGGATGCTGCGCTTCTTCAAATCGCGGACAGCCAGCGGCATGAGCAGCAGCCCGCCGACGAGGAACCGAAGGAAAGTCAGCTGGAAAGGCGTGAACGCCGTTCCGGCAATCTTCAAGGAAATTTCCATCGTACCAAAGGCTATGGCTGTCAGAACAATACATAATGTACCCATTTTAGATGACATACAGAAAGGCCCCTTTCAAAATGGTTATAAAAACACGCTTTATTATATACCCATTGAGAAGGGATGGCAATAAAAAAGGGCTTGTCGCCCGACGACAAGCCCTTTTAAGTTGTTAGGGGTTAGGGGTTAGCAGTTAGCAGTCAGCCGTTAGGGGCTAGGACTTAGCTACAAACTACAAAGAGAAAAGACCCCGCATGAGGGTCGAAACCTTCATGCGGGGTCTTTCTTCTATTCTCATGCAGCGAGTGCAATCAAATTAGTCTTCAAAACCCTTCTGTAAACGTACATAGGATTCGCGACGAGCTTTTGCGTCTGCTTCTGTCTTAGCATAGAGAGCGTCTGCTTCTTCCGGGAAGCCTTTCTTAAGGGAAGCATAACGAACTTCACCCTGTAAGAATTCCTGGAATTTGCTGTAATCCGGTTCTTTGGAGTCGAGGCTGAACGGATTCTTGCCCTGAGCTTTGAGATCCGGGTTGTAGCGGAAGAGATCCCAGTAACCGCATTCGACAGCGAGTTTTTCTTCGAGCTGGCTCTTGCCCATGCCTTTACGGATGCCGTGGTTAATGCAAGGAGCGTAGCAGATAACCAGGGACGGGCCATGGTAAGCTTCAGCTTCAGTCATGGCTTTCATGAGCTGGTTCTTATCAGCACCCATAGCTACCTGAGCTACATAGACATAGCCGTAGGAGATAGCCATCATGCCGAGGTCCTTCTTCTTCGTGCGTTTGCCGGCAGCAGCGAACTGAGCGATAGCTGCAGTCGGGGTAGCTTTAGAGGACTGACCGCCAGTGTTGGAGTAAACTTCAGTATCGAGGACGAGGACGTTGACGTCGTGGTCGGAAGCGAGGACGTGGTCAACACCGCCGTAACCGATATCGTAGGACCAGCCGTCACCACCGATGATCCACTGGCTACGTTTAACGAAGAACTGTTTCTTAGCGAGGAAGTCTTCGAGGACCGGTTTGCCGGCAGCTTCTTTTTCGAGGAGAGCCGTCAGTTTATCAGCGCGTTCACGAGAGCCTTCGCCTTCGTACATGTTGGCAGCCCAATCGCTGAGAGCAGCCTGGAGTTCCGGAGAAGCAACGGCTTTAGCAGCGTCGAGGTTTTCAGCCAAGTCTTTGCGGACTTTGTCTACGCCGAGGAACATGCCGAGACCAAATTCAGCAGCATCTTCGAAGAGGCTGTTTGCCCAAGCCGGGCCATGGCCAGCAGCGTTCATGGTGTACGGGGAAACCGGAGCGGATGCACCCCAAATGGAGGAGCAGCCCGTAGCGTTAGCGATCATCATGCGGTCGCCGAAGAGCTGTGTAACGAGTTTAACATACGGAGTTTCGCCGCAGCCTGCGCATGCACCGGAGAATTCGAGGAGCGGAGTTTCGAACTGAGAACCGATGACGGTCTTCTTGTTCTGCGGGTTAGCTTTCGGAGCAACCTGTTCCGTACCATAGTACCAGAGATCCATCTTCTGACGTTCTGCGTCGGTGTTCGGAACCATCGTGAGGGCCTGAACCGGGCAGACGTTTACGCAGGAACCGCATTCGAGGCAGTCGAGCTGGTCAACGATGATGGAAACATGATACTGTTTGCCGGATTTAGCTTTAGCAGCCGTCTGGAAGCCAGCCGGAGCAGCTTTGAGTTCTTCGTCAGTCGTAAGGACCGGACGGATGGTTGCGTGCGGGCAAACGAAGGAGCACTGCATGCAGCCGATACATTTTTCAGCATCCCAGGAAGGAACGTGGAGAGCCGGGCCTGCTTTTTCGAATTTAGCAGTGCCGGAAGGCATGGTGCCATCTTCGCGGCCAGCAAATGCGGAAACCGGGAGATCGTCGCCAACCTGTTCGAGCATCGGTTTTGCAACTTCCGTGAAGTACTTCGTAGCCGGGCGGCCTTCGACGACTTCGTCTTTAGCGTCAGCCCAGGAAGCCGGATAGTTAACTTCATGGAATTCTTTGATACCAGCATCAACAGCGCCGTTGTTCATGTCAACGACTTTCTGGCCTTTCTTGCCATAGCTCTTGACAATGGAGTCTTTCAAGTATTTAACGGCATCATCAATAGGAATGATCTTAGCAAGTGCGAAGAATGCAGCCTGCATGACCATGTTGATACGAGTGCCGAGGCCGAGTTTCTGGCCAATAGCGTCACCATTCAAGGTGTAGAATTTAACATGATGTTTAGCGATGGAACGTTTGATGCGAGCTGGAAGTTCTTTTTCCAGTTCTTCATCAGTCCAGGTGCAGTTCAGCATGAATGTGCCGCCGTCTTTAATGCCGCGGAGGACATCAAAACGTTTGATGTAGGACTGACGATGGCAAGCGATGTAGTCAGCTGCGTCGATGAGGTACGGCATATCGATCGGGCGAGTACCGAAACGCAGGTGAGAAATGGTTACGCCGCCGGATTTCTTGGAGTCATAAGCGAAGTATGCCTGAGCATACATGTCGGTGTGGTCGCCGATGATCTTGATAGCGGATTTGTTAGCGCCGACAGTACCATCAGAACCGAAGCCCCAGAATTTGCAGGACGTAAGGCCAGTCGTGTCAAGCGGCATTTTCGGTTCGCGCGGAAGGCTGAGGTTGGTAACATCGTCGTCGATAGCCAACGTGAAGCCATTGAGCGGATGTTCTTTCTTGAGTTCTTTGAAGACAGCGAGGAAGTCTTCCGGAAGAACGTCCTTGGAGCCCATACCTGTACGGCCGCCGATAACGTCGATGTTGAGGTTTTCTTCAGTTACGAAGCCAACGATATCGAGGTAGAGCGGTTCGCCGAGGGAGCCCGGTTCTTTCGTGCGGTCGATGACAGCGATCTTCTTAACTGTTTTCGGAAGAACGTTGAGGAGGTACTTGTTGGAGAACGGACGATAGAGGTGAACGTTGATGGCACCGACTTTTTCGCCCTGGCTCTGCAAGTATTCGACAGTCTGTTTAGCGACGTCGGAGAGAGAACCCATGGATACGACAACGTATTCAGCATCAGGAGCACCGTAGTAGTTGAACGGTTTGTACGTACGGCCCGTGATTTCAGAAATCTTGTCCATGTAGCCAGCTACGATATCCGGCATAGCGTCATAGAACTTGTTGGAAGCTTCTGTGTGCTGGAAGTATACGTCCGGGTTTTCTGCAGTGCCGCGGATTTCCGGATGATCCGGATTGAGGGCACGTTTGCGGAATGCTTCGATAGCGTCCCAGTCAACGAGTTTCTTGAAGTTTTCGAAGTCCATGACTTCAACTTTCTGAATTTCGTGAGACGTACGGAAACCATCGAAGAAGTTGATGAACGGCAGGGAACCTTTAATTGCTGCCAAATGAGCGACGCCACCGAGATCCATGACTTCCTGAACATTGGATTCGGCCAAGAGACAGCAGCCTGTTGCACGAGCAGACATAACGTCCTGATGGTCACCGAAGATGTTCAGTGCATGGTTAGCCAAAGCACGAGCAGCTACGTGGAATACGCCCGGGAGGAGTTCACCGGCAACTTTGTACATGTTCGGGATCATGAGGAGGAAGCCCTGAGATGCCGTGTACGTAGTTGTCAAAGCACCAGCCTGTAAAGAACCGTGGAATGCGCCAGCTGCGCCAGCTTCGGACTGCATTTCAACAACGTTGACTTTGTGGCCGAAGATGTTTTTCATGCCAGCGGCTGCCCAATCATCGACATGTTCTGCCATAGGAGAAGACGGCGTGATCGGATAAATTGCGGCAACTTCAGTAAATGCATAGGACACCCATGCAGCTGCTTCGTTACCATCCATGGTTTTAAATTTGCTCATAGATAAAACACGCTCCTTAGATAAAAGTATACTTTCAATATGGAAAAACCATACTGATAGGCTTAAGAAAGCTATAAAGACGTCCTGTTGCATCCTCATACGGACGGCGCGGACCCTCACCCAGGTTCCATGGATGACTTCTGTTCACGTATCGTCCATACACGTCCCTATCTTGAAAAAAATGCAATGAAAAGCGGGAAGGTTCAACAATATTCAAAAAAGGTATTGCTAATATTCTTAATCTGTAATACTATTATAGTGATATTACAGATTTGCACACCAACATGCCTTTTGAAGCTTGCTGACCATCACAAACCGAACGACTTTGTAACTTTTTCTTACAAGTTAATTATATGCCTAAGTAATGCTAAATTCAATAGGAATGTGATGCTAGTTTATGCATCGTTCAGTGCTATTTTGTAAACGTATACCAATCGAGTGTATATTAAAGTGCCGATTCGGTGTACACCATTAGTGGAGGTGTTAGTATGGATTTTCATCATCTTAAATACTTTGTCGAAGTAGCCGACAAGAAATCATTCAGCAAAGCCGCGCGGACGCTGCACATTTCCCAGTCCGCCATCAGCCGCACCATCAAGGCCCTGGAAGAAGAACTGGGCGTCGTCCTCTTCATGCGCAACGCCAAAGCCGTCGAACTCACCGATGCCGGCACGATTTTCCTCTCCCACGCCAAGCGCGTCGTCTTCATGTTCGAACACTTGAAGACGGACTTTGAAAACGAATTCAAGCTGGAACAAGGGACGGTCCTCATCGGCCTGCCGCCGATCACGGGCGCACCGATCTTCGCCAACCTTCTGGGGGCGTTCAAGCAGGAATACCCGCAGATTGAACTGGACCTCTACGAACACGGCTCGAAGAAAGTCGAAATCAGCGTCCAGGAAGGCCTCATCGACCTGGGCATCGTCTGCACACAGCCGAAGGAAAAGGACTTTGAATCGTTCTTCCTGACCCAGGACCCGATGAACGTCATCATCCACCGGGACAACATCCTGTCCAAGGAAAAGACGGTTCCCCTCAAGAAGCTGGCCAATGAATCGCTGGTCCTCTACCGCGACGACTTCAACCTGCACGACGAAATCATCCAGCACTGTAAGAAAATCGGTTTCCAGCCGAAGATCGTCTTCGAAACGAGCCAGCGGGACCTCATGATCCAGACCGTCGTCGCCAATCTGGGCGTCGCCCTCCTGCCGAGCCGCCTGTGCCCGACGAAGGAAACGAACCCCCGCGTATCGGAATCGGTCGTCGTCCGTCCCCTGGTAGAACCGGAAATCATGCACGTCCTCTACGTCATCTGGAAACGGGGCCACTACCTCTCCCATGCCGCCCAGTTGTGGCTCGACTTCGTCCGCAATAAGGCCCGCGTCATTTCCAACTTATAAGGCTTATGGACAGACACAAGTTCCCTCCTGACCTGACGGGGATCCGCCAAAAGGAGCAGCACGGCCGGGCGGCCCTCTCCCGCCTGCGCCGCCGCTTCTGCCAGGCCTGGCACGGTCTGCCAAAGGCCCAGAAATGCGTCGTCATCGTCGCCCTGCTGGAATTCTTCTGGATCGCCGCCTTGCAGTTCCAGGTCTATGAACTGGCGGACACCGTATCCACCCAGCGCGTCCGCATGGCACAGCTGGAAAAGCAGGCCAAGAAACAAAATAATATGTTATATTCCGCCTCGCAGACACTGGACGATATCGAAAAGAAATGGCACCGCCTCAATTTCCGCGTCCTCGAAAACACCTGGCGCATCGAAGAACCGGAAAAAGACCCGGACTCTTTATGAGTCCGGGTCTTTTTTTACACTCTTCTTTAATTTTCGATGATTTTCAGGAAGGCTTCCGGTTCCGGCAGGGACCGCAGTATCTTCCAGGGCGCGCACTGGGCCAGTTCCTCATAGGAATAGCGGCCGGTGGCCACGCTGATCGTGCGGGCGCCGATGGCTTTGCCGCACTGGATGTCGTAAGGCGTGTCGCCGATGACATAAGCCATCTCGATGGCATCGCCCCAGGCTTCCTTGGCGATGGCCAGGGCATTGCGGGCCAGATCATCGCGATAGTAATAATTGAAGGCGAACCCAGAATGAGAGAAATCGAAGTACTGGGACAGGCCGAAGACGTCCATCTTCATGCGGGCGCCGATGGCGCTGTTGCCGGTCAGGAGGAGCTGCCTGTAATCCTTTCGCTGTTGGAAGAAAGCCAGATTCTCTTCTACGTGGGGCAGGACGACGCCTTCTTCGGCCTTGCGCTTCAGCCATTTCAGGAGCTTCTTTTCATAGCCCCGGCAAAAGGCATGGACTTCATCGTCTGTCGGCATGATGCCTGTGGCTTTATACAAGAGCTGCTGGCAGATGAAATTATCCGTCCGGCCGCCGGCGGCGATTTTCGGCACGGGCACGTCGGCGCCCTTGAGGTCGTGGAAGACTTCTTCAATGGCGTACAGACCGGCCCGGCCCGTATTCAATAGGGTTCCGTCAATGTCCCAGTATAGTAATTTCACAGTATTCACTCCATCTTCGGGCACGCACTTTGGTCATTACTGTTTGGATACGATGTCCTTCGTATCGCGGGCGATCATGATTTCTTCGTTCGTCGGGATGACGTACATCTTGACCGTCGAATCATCCGTGCTGATGAGGGCATCTTTGCCGCGGACGTTGTTGCGCTGCGGGTCGAGTTTCGCACCGAGGTATTCCAGGCCTTCAGCGATGGCTGCACGGTCTTCGATGCCGTTTTCGCCGACGCCAGCCGTAAAGGTGATGACGTCTACGCCGCCCATGGCAGCTGCGAAAGCGCCGATTTCCTTGCGGACCTGATAGTGGAACATGTCGAGGGCGAGCTGAGCGCGTTCGTTGCCTTCAGCAGCAGCCTGGCCGAGGTCGCGGAAGTCGCTGGAAACGCCGGAAATGCCGAGGACGCCGGATTTCTTATTCATGAGCGTATCCATTTCTTTCGTCGAAAGGTTGTGGTTGTCCATGACGTTGAGGACGATAGCCGGGTCGATATCGCCGCAGCGGGTGCCCATGAGGACGCCGGCGAGCGGTGTGAAGCCCATGGTCGTGTCGACGCATTTGCCATATTTGATGGCAGCCAGGGAAGAACCGTTGCCGAGGTGGCAGTTGATGATGCGCAGTTTTTCAACGGGTACGCCCATGACTTTAGCGACTTCGCCAGCTACATAGCGATGGCTCGTGCCGTGGAAGCCATAACGGCGGATGTGGTCTTCTTTGTAGAGTTCATACGGGAGGCCATACATGAAGGCTTTTGCCGGCATGGTCTGATGGAAAGCCGTATCGAAGACGCCGACCTGAGGAACGCCGGGCATGATGGCTTTGCAGGCGTTGATGCCGATGATGTTAGGCGGATTGTGGAGCGGAGCCATAGCCGAGCATTTTTCCAAGGCTTTCATGACTTCATCCGTAATGAGCGTGGAAGCAGCGAATTCTTCGCCGCCATGGACGACGCGGTGGCCGACAGCGTCGATGGCATCCATGGATTTGATGACGCCGCATTCAGCGTCGGTGAGGATGTCGAGGACGAGTTTGACAGCGACTTGGTGATCCGGGATGGACTGTTTAATTTCTTTCTTCTGGCCATTCCATTTGTGGGTCAGCTGCGAATCGGGAAGGCCGATTTTTTCGACCAAACCTTTTGCCATTACTTCTTCATTGTCCATGTTGATGAGCTGGTACTTCAAGGACGAGCTGCCGCAGTTTACAACCAATACGATCATGAAAATTTACCCTCTTTCATTTGTCTTAGAATTATTTGAGCTGGCCAAATACGTGGTCAACTACTTCTTTAGCCAGGGCATCGCCGTCTTTGTACATGTACATGACGTGCCATATCTGGCCATTATCTTCAAAGAAGAGACTCCGCACGATGAGTTTGGCCGGCTGGCCGTTGAGCGGTTCCGTATAGGAAGCGTCGACAACGGTGGTCTTGCGGCCGCTTTCTTCCGCGTCGGTGACCTTCGTTTGCAGATCAGAAACATCCGGTGTCTGTTTCAGCATGGCAACATATTCTTCTGCCATGGCTACAGGCGTCGTTTCGCCAGCCGTTTCGGAAACAGCGACGACATTGATGTGCTTATCGTTGTTGATGTACATCATGCCTTCCCCATTCTTGCGGCTTACATGGGCCAGGTCGAACGGTGTCATGACATAGACTTCCGAATTCCCGGCTTTGAGCTGGACATACCCGAAGCTGTATTCTTCGAGCATCGTCATGTTGCCGCATCCGGACAACAATACGACAGCTGCGGTCATGGCCGCAACTGCTAATAATTTCAATCCTTTCATGCAATCACCTATTTATGCTTTCTACAGACTAGGTTCATTATAGCATAAAAGATTTATAGCGTCACCTAAAAAAAGCGACGAATTGCAAATACTTTCGCCTCTCCCTTGGCAGGAATGAGTATACACTATTGACGTTTCCCGGCCTGCCCCGTATACTTATAACCATTAGCACGATTTTATCTAAAACATATAATATAATTCTCATCAGGCTATACTTTTTCGAGATTTTGTGAAATTTTGAACATATAGGAGGCTCTATGGAATCCCTTGCCATCATCGCCGAATTCAACCCGTTCCACACGGGTCACGCCCGTTTAATCCGCCAGGTCCGCCAGGCAGCCGGCCCGGAGGCGGCCATCGTCATCATCATGAGCGGCGCCTTCGTCCAGCGCGGCGAACCGGCTTTTTTCGATAAATGGCACCGCGCGGCCTGGGCCATCGACGGCGGTGCCGATGTGGTCATCGAACTCCCTGCCGTCTATGCCCTGTCCAGCGCGGCCGGTTTCGCTCAAGGCGGCGTCACCTTAGCCGCCCGCCTGGGCTGCCAGGCCTTGGCCTGCGGCGTCGAAGGCGGAACGGCGGCTGACTTTCTCTCCCTGGCCCACCGCGCTGAGGGACTGACAGCCTGCCTGAAGGCAGCAAAAAAATCCTCAGCCGGACAGCAGCTGACTGACGCACTCATGGCCGCGGCCCCTGACGAAGCCCGGTTGCTGCAGCAGCCCAATGCCCTGCTGGCCTTTGAATATGCCCGGGCCATGTTGAAACAGGAACAGCCCTTGACCTTTCTTCCCCTGCCCCGCCAGGGCCGACACGGCGATACCGGCCTCGGTGCCGCCTTTGCCAGCGCCTCGGCCCTGCGCCAGGCCATGCGCTGCAGCGGGACAGCCGCCGCCTGTCGGCCTTATCTCACAGCGGCCAGCCTGGCCGGTGCCGAAGACCAGCTGGCCCAGGGCGCCTTCACCGATTACGGCCGCTACGGCGATTTCGTCGCCAGCCAGAACCGCCTGCTGACGCCGGACCAGCTGCGCAGTCTGCCGGCCTTTACGGAAGGATTGGAAAACCGCTGGCACTGCGCCTTCATGGAAAGCGGCAGTTACGACCAGGCCCTCAGGAGCATCAAGACGCGGCGCTATGCCTACAGCCGCCTCTGCCGCATGGGCGCCTATACGCTCTTGCAGCCTTCGCGGGACCTCATGGACTGCTCCTATGAGGCAGGACCGCAATATGCCCGTCTCCTGGCCCTCAACGGGCACGGCGCGGCCTTCCTGAAAGGGGCCAAGGGACGACTCCCGGTGGTCACCAAAGTGCGTTCCGACGCTTCCGGCCTTTCTCCCCTGGGACGGGAGCAGCTGAAACTGGACCTCAAGGCCAGCAACATCCAGTCTTTTTGTTTTTCTAAAGAGGACCAGCGGAAAGGCCATCAGGATTACTACCACTCGCCTCTTTTCTTATCCATCAAAAAATAAGATTACTTTTACAATTGTTTTGCATCCTAAAATCTGTTATGATATGTATTGTATTTTTAAAATTATAAGGAGGTTTTCCGTGTGTCTTTAAATCTTAATATTTATCAGACCCTGGCTGCGGCCATCGTCGTCTACTACATCGGCGTCTTACTACGCGTCAAGATCAGTGTCCTGCGCAAGTATTGTATCCCTGCCCCCGTCGTCGGCGGCATCTTATTCGCTATCGTAAATTGCATCTTATATACGCAGGGCATCTGGAAATACGAACAGGATACGATCATGCAGAATATCTGCATGATGCTCTTCTTCACCAGCGTCGGCTATACGGCCAGCATCAGCCTCATCAAGCGCGGCGGCATCATGGTCCTGAAAATGGCCATTGTCACTACAATTCTGATCATCTGTCAGAACATCATCGGCTCCGGCCTGGCCATGGCCTTTAACCTGAGCCCGCTCCTGGGCCTGGCAACGGGGTCCATCCCCATGGTCGGCGGCCACGGTACGGCAGCGGCTTTCGGCCCGCTCCTGGAAAGCATCGGCCTCGACGGCGGCGCGACCATTGCCGTCGCAGCAGCTACGTTCGGCCTCGTCGCCGGCGGTGTCATCGGCGGCCCGATTGGCGAAGAACTGGTCCACAAATTCCACCTCGTCAGCTCGGCCGAATCGGAACGCTTCGACCCATCCTTCAATGCCGGCACCGTTTCGACGCTCAAAGCCGTCGCCGGCAATAAAGAACGCGCAGAAAACGCCATTAAGATTGAAAATAAAATCGGCCAGACCATCGACAACTACCGCTTCATGAACGCCATGGCCCACCTTTTCCTGGCCATGGGCCTGGGCACCCTGGTCAGCGGCTTCTTCAGCAGCATCGGCCTGGTCTTCCCGGGCTATATCGGCTCCATGATTGTCGCCGCCATCATCCGCAACATCGCCGACTTCACGCACGCCTACAAAATCTACCAGCGCGAAAGCGAAGTCCTGGGCAACCTGAGCCTGACCGTCTTTTTGACCTGCGTCCTCATGAGCCTCAAGCTCTGGCAGCTCGCCGACCTGGCCATCCCCCTGGTCGTCATGCTCCTCAGCCAGGCCCTGTTCATGGCCATCTTTGCTTACTTCATCGTCTTCCGCGCCATGGGCAAGGACTACGAAGCAGCCGTCATGACCAGCGGCGTCTGCGGCTTCGGCCTGGGCGCTACGCCGAACGCCATCGCCAACATGACAGCCATGACCGAACTCTTCGGCCCGGCACCGACGGCCTTCTTCGTCATCCCCCTCATCGGCTCGCTCATCATCGACCCAGTCAACGCATCGATTATCACCGTGTTCATCAACATATTCCACTAGGGGTTAGGGGTTAGCAGTTTGTGGCTCGCGGCCCCTATGGCAGCCCGGCTCTCCTGCTAGGAGAGCAGTCAGCGCAGCTGACTGAGAGGTTAATCGGCGATCTGCCGCCTACGAACTGTCAGTTTGCGGAATTCCCACAAGCGGGCCGCCCAGCCACAGCTGTCCGTTCCAGCAACCGTCCTGCACCTCCCGTTGGTTGGCACCTGACGGGCTGGAAAGGCTTGGGACGGCCCCTACGGCAAAAGGTCCTGTCGTCTAACGACAGGACCTTTTGCTGGAGGAACGTCCCTTCCGGTCACACACCGGGAGGGGCTTTTCTGTATGGAATTTTATTTTGCCATCAGGCTGGCTACTTTATTGGCAAAGGCGACGGGGTCGTCGGGCATGATGCCTTCCAGGAGCAGGGCCTGATCGTAGAGCAGATTGCAGTAGTCCTTGAAGGACTGGCTGTCTTTGCCCTGGTCGTGGACGGCCGTCAGTTTGCTGAACAGTTCATGCTGCGGGTTGATTTCCAGGATGCGGCGGGCCTTGAGCATGGGGTTGTTGGCAGCGGCAAAGGCCTGTTCCATGGCCAGCGACGGGCCGGCAGCGTCGGCGACGAGGCAGACGGCACCGCTCTTCAAGCGGTTGGACAAGCGGACATCGGCGACTTTATCGCCCAGGAATTCTTTCATGTCCTTCAAGAGGCCTTCATTATCCTTGGCCAGTTCTTCGTTCTTCTTCTTTTCTTCCTTGAAGGCGTCGTCTTCCAGGTCCAGGTCGCCGCGGCTGATGGAGTGGAAGCGGTGGCCTTCGTATTCGCCGATGGCTTCGACGGCGAATTCATCGACCGGGTCGGTCATGTAGAGGACTTCGATGCCGCGGTCGCGGAGCATTTCCATCTGCGGCAGGCCTTCGATGGCTTCTTTATCCTTGCCCGTTGCGTAGTAGATCTTCTGCTGGCCGTCTTTCATGCGGTCGACGTATTCTTTGATGGTGCACAGTTTGCCATCTTTCGACGACATGAAGAGCAGCAGGTCTTTTAATTTTTCGACGTTGTTTTCACCGGTCATCATACCGCTGTAAACGCCGATTTTCAGGGATTTACCGTATTCAGCCCAGAATTTTTCGTATTTTTCACGGTCCTTTTCCAGGTTGCGCTTCAACGTCTTGAGGATGGTCTTTTCCAGGTTACGGCCGATGAGGCTCAATTCGCGGCTCTTCTGCAACAGTTCACGGGAAATGTTCAACGACAGGTCCGGCGAATCGACGAGGCCTTTGACGAAGCGCAGGTAATCCGGCAGGAGGTCCTTGCATTTATCCATGATGAAGACGTGGCGCGAATAAAGCTGGATGCCCGGTTCATAATCGGCATAGTAGAGGTTGAACGGAGCCTTGCCCGGGATGAAGAGCAGTGCCGTGTAATCGACGGCCCCTTCGACGCGGTTGTGGAAGATTTCCATCGGTTCTTCCCATTCGTAGAACTGATGCTGGAAGAATTCCTTATATTCTTCCGGTTTGATGTCCGATTTATTGCGCGTCCACAAAGGCTGCATGGAGTTCAGCGTCCGCGTTTCCGTATGTTCTTCTTCCGGTGCGTCTTCGATGACCTTGCCGTCGGCGTCCTTCGGTTTTTCCTTGGTCGTGAAGTCCATGGTGATCGGGTAGCGGATATAGTCGGAATACTTCTTGACCAGGCTCTGGAGGGTCATTTTGTCGGTATAGTTTTCTTCACTGTCGTCGCCGTAGAAGTCCTTGCCCAGGCTGAGGATGATTGTCGTGCCGTGTTTCGGTTTCTGACATTCTTCCAGGCTGTATTCGCCGTCGCCAGTGGATTCCCATTTATAAGCCTGTTCTTCGCCGGCCTTGCGGGTGACGACCGTGACTTTATCGGCGACCATGAAGGCCGAATAGAAACCGACACCGAACTGACCGATGAGATCCTTATCCGTGCTGTCGGCATCCTGGGATTCTTTCAATTTTTCCAGGAAGGCCTTGGTGCCGGACTGGGCGATAGTACCGAGGTTTTCCATCAAATCCTGTTTATTCATGCCCAGGCCGTTATCGGAGATGGTCAACGTGTGGGCATCGGCATCAGGCGTCAAATGGATTTCAAAGTCCGTATCGCCTTCGAGGAGATCGCCATTAGTCAGGGACTGGTAATGCAGCTTGTCGATGGCATCGGATGCATTGGAAATCAGTTCGCGCAGGAAAATTTCGTGGTTCGTATAAATAGAATGGACCATCAAGTCCAGTAATTGTTTCGTTTCAGCTTGAAATTCATGGGTTTCTTTCGCCATATTCAAACACTCCTTTGTACGATTCTGCCGTAGTGGCGGATACCTTCAGGTACCCTTACACCAATATCATACAGCAAAAAGTCAAATAGTCAAGTATTTTTTAAGAATTTGACCTTTATCGTGTATCCAGTATGCAATTTGAAATAGTGCACCAGATTGTATTATACTATATTTAGCACGTTAGTATGATTAAAAGAGATAGGTATTCGCAGGCCGCAGGGGCTGTCCTGCCAAGGCGGCCCAGCTCTCCTGCTAGGAGAGCTGTCAGCACAGCTGACTGAGAGGTTATTTCGCAGTCTGCGGTGCCAGATTATGGGGTTTCCACAAACGGGCCGCCCAGCGGGCGGCCCCTACGAGCCACAAATCTCAAAGGAGTGATAGATATGCAACAGACATATGGTTTAGAACGCATAGGACTCATGAATCCCAAAGTAGTATACCGCAATATGTCGCCGGCCTGGCTGACAGAACAGGCCCTCTTGAATGGCGAAGGCGTCCTCAGCGACACTGGAGCCCTGGTCGTGCGGACCGGCAAATATACCGGCCGGGCACCGGATGACAAGTTCATCGTCGATACGCCGTCCATCCACGACTACATCGCCTGGAACAACATCAACCGGCCCATTTCCAAAGAAAAATTCAACGCCCTCAAGAGCAAAATCCTGGCCTACTTCCAGAACCGGCCCATTTACCTCTTCGACGGCTTTGCCGGCGCCGACGAGCTGTGCCGCAAGAAATTCCGCGTCGTCAATGAACTGGCCAGCGAATGTCTCTTCATCCGCAACCTCCTCATTCGGCCGACAGCGGAAGAACTGGCCCAGTATGGCGAACCGGACTTCACTATCCTCGTCGCCCCGGGCTTCCAGTGCAATCCGCAGATCGACGGCACCCATTCCCAGGCGGCCATCCTCGTCGACTACGAATCGCGTACCGTCCTCATCGCCGGTACGCGCTATGCTGGGGAAATCAAGAAGAGCGTCTTTTCGGTCATGAATTATTTCCTGCCCAACGAAGGTGTCCTGCCCATGCACTGCTCGGCCAACATGGACCCGGTCACCAAGGAAACGGCCATCTTCTTCGGCCTGTCCGGCACGGGCAAGACGACCCTTTCGGCCGACCCGAACCGCAAGCTCATCGGCGACGACGAACACGGCTGGTCGCCGCGGGGCATCTTCAATTTTGAAGGCGGCTGTTACGCCAAATGCATCAACCTCAACCCCGAAAAGGAACCGTATATCTACAATGCCATCAAGGCCGGGACCCTCGTGGAAAACGTCGTCCTCGACGAAGACACGCGCCATCCCAACTACTTCGACAGCAAGATAACCGAAAATACGCGGGCCGGCTACCCTATCGACTACATCCCCAATGCGGCCCAGCCCGGCAAAGGCGGCATCCCGACGGTCATCATCTTCCTCACGGCCGACAGCTTCGGCGTCTTGCCGCCCATTTCGCGGCTCAGTAAAGAAGCGGCGATGTACCACTTCGTCACGGGCTTCACGTCGAAAGTCGCCGGCACGGAACAGGGCATTACCGAACCGATTCCGACCTTCTCGACCCTCTTCGGCGAACCCTTTATGCCCTTGGCGCCGGATATTTACGCCGGCATGCTCGGCGAACGCATCGAAAAGTACAACACCAAGGTCTACCTGGTCAATACGGGCTGGACCGGCGGCCCCTACGGCATCGGCAGCCGCATGGACCTGAAATACACGCGGGCCATGATCACCGCCGCCTTGAACGGCCAACTCGACAACGTCCCCTACCGTCACGACATGCGCTTCAACGTCGACATCCCCCAGGTCTGCCCAGGCGTGCCCAACCAGATACTCAACCCGCGGGCGACGTGGGACAACAAGAAGTCCTATGACATCATGGCCAAGAAAGTCGCCGCCATGTTCTACGAAAACTTCAAGACCAAGTACCCCGACATGCCCGAAGAAATCATCCATGCTGGGCCGCGGGTGTAGTAGTTCGCCGGCCGCAGGTCGCAGTTCGCAGGTTGCAGGTCGCAGGCCGCAGTTCACAGGTCGCAGCGGCATCATAGATGTCGCACTGTAGGGGCCGTCCTAAGCCTTTTTGGCCCGTCAGGTGCCGACCAACGAGAGGCGCAAGACGGTTGCCAAAACGGACAGCTGTAGCTAGGCGGCCCGTTGTGGGAATCCCGTTATCGTTCATTATATAGTTGCCTTTCGGACTTGGCTCAATTTGACGGGACCGCCGATGAAGATCTGCTGCAGTTCCCCTTGTTCGCCGACTTTTGCGGCAATGGCCAGGGTACCGCCGGGCTGCTTCATGTAGCAGGCCACGTTCTTATGGGTCGTGCAGGCCAGGGCCGCGGCGACGGCTGCCGATCCGCTGCCGCAGCTGTTTTCCCAATATAGTGTGTCCGTATCGCGGACGTAGACAGCGGGAATCATGGCCTGTTCCTTCGTATCGCAGAGAATCAGGCCATAAGCCGGGAAATCCTCGCCATCGACGTAATCAGCCAGGATATGCCAGTATTTCTCTTTATCAATGCCTTCTAAATCAGGCACGAAGTGGACGAAGTGCGTAATACCCGGCAAATCGACGCGGAAAAAACGGGCCGGCACATCGCCGGCGTCGACGAGGACGCCGCTCACATCTTCGGGATAAGGCATTTCAATGAAGGCTTCGTACAGGCCATCGCCTTTCTGGGCAACCTTAGCCGGCAGGACCATATCGCAGCCCGAGCAGGATACATCGTATACGCCTTGTGTCCCGCCGTCACAGGCCAGGGCCCAGGCCGCCGCCGACCGCGATGCATTGCCGCAGAACTCACCGCCCATCATGTCGACGCGCAGGGGCTTGCCCGCTTCGCGGGTCACATAGCCGACCTGTTCCGCTTCGATGCCCGGCAGGGCCAATAACTTCGCCGCCAAAGCACTGTGTTCCTCTTTCGGCACTGGCGTCAGCACCAGAATCGTCGTATTGCCGCTAGGGTCGGCTACTAAATAATCTATGGTCATGTCCATCGCTCCTTTAGTCTAGTAAAATATGTTCCTATTATACCATGATTTGGTGAAAAAAGGGCTTGTCGCACGACGACAAGCCCTTTAAAGTTGTTAGTGGCTAGCAGTTAGTTGTTAGCGGATGGTTTTAAATTTAGTAGAAAACGCAGGCCGCAGTTCGCCGGTTGCAGGCCGCTGTAGGGGCTTCCACGTGGGAAGCCCGTTTAAGAGTTTAGCAGCTGGCAGTTAGTTGTTAGCGGATGGTTTTAAATTTAGTAGAGAACGCAGGCCGCAGTTCGCAGTTCACCGGCCGCAGGCCGCTGTAGGGGCTTCCACGTGGGAAGCCCGTTTAAGAGGTTAGAGGATAGCGACCGGCGGGACGGCAACAGCCGTCCCTATACGCCCAAAATATGGTATAATGTAATTGAATAGGAGTCATGCTCCCATCGAATTTATGATAAAGGGGTTGATCTTATGTCGAAAACGGCAGCAGATATCATGGAAAAAAATGTCATTACGGCGCAGAAAGATACGTCTATCTTTGACCTCGTCGATATGTTCGTAGAAAACAACATCACGGCCATTCCTATCATCAAAGACGACAAGGAAATCATCGGCATCGTCACCGACGCAGACCTCCTGTACAAGGAAGTCAAGCCCTGTGTCCCCCAATACGTCAACCTCCTGGGAGCCAACATCTATTACGGCAACCTCAAGGAATACCAGCAGGGCTTCAAGAAACTCTTTGCCTGCACGGCTGAACAACTCATGACCAAAAAAGTCATCATGGCCGGCCCGGACGCCACCATGGAAGACCTGGCCAGCGTCATGGTCGCAGAACACCTGAAAGCCATCCCCATCGTCAAGGACAAGAAGCTCCTGGGCATGGTAGAACGAAAGAATATCCTCAAACAACTCTATAACGAATACGGAGATAATGAGCATTGAAAAAAGGGCTTGTCGCACGTGCGACAAGCCCTTTTTTAGTGGCTAGTGGCTAGTGGCTAGTAGCTGGCGGCTGGCGGCCCGGCTCTCCTGCTAGGAGAGCTGTCAGCGTAGCTGACTGAGAGGTTAATTCTCGTCCTATTCGGAATCGTATGCTTTACATGTTGGGCTCCTACAAACCCATTATGGCAGCGGGCTCGCCACGTGCGAGCCCCTACATCGTTATTTATTCTGCAAACTCATTTATCTTCGTACACGCGGACGCGGAGGTGGAGGCCCAGTTTGTCGCAGATGGCGCGGCATTTCTTGATTTCTTCGCTGTCTTCGACGTGGTCGACGACGGTGAGGACGACGTTGGGGACGTACTGTTTACAGTCAACGGCGAATTTGAGCATGGCGTCATAAGACTGGATGCCGAATTTGCTGCGCGTCAGTTCCAGGTAGCGTTCCTTATTGGACGCATTCATGCTGATGGAAATGGTATCCAAGATGCCGCCGCCAAAATCGGGAGCCGTATCGCGGTCATAGGCCAAGTCGGACAGGCCGTTGGTATTGACGCGGGTCTTTACGCCGGGATGCGTTTCCTTGACGTACTTCAAGAGGGCCGTCAAATCGGCCAGCCGTTCCGTCGGTTCGCCGAAGCCACAGAAGACGACTTCGTTGATGTGGTCCCAGGGAGCGCCATCGAGAGCCTTCTTCACTTCATCGACGGTCGGTTCCCGCTTCAGCCACAGCGTTTCATTTTCGGCCATCTTCTTCATGGAGCGCAGACAGAAAGTACACGAACAGGTACAGCGGTTGGTCAGATTGACGTACATGCTCCACTGCCCTTCAGGCTTCATCTTCAAGCCATCTGCGAGATCTACATATTGTCCTTGTCCTACTACAGTGTAAACGATCATAATACCCTATCCCCTTTTTTGTTATTTAGAGCTGCCTGAATGGCAGACATCATCTCAGTGTGGTCAGATATTCTTCAAAGGCCAGTCCAGCCTTGTGCGGCAGGTCCAGTTCTTCCGTATAGGCCATGACGCGGCAGATGAAGTCCGACGCCTTCTGTACGGCCTGTTCCAGGCTTTCGCCGCGGACGACGGACGCCGATACGATGGCCGTAAAGACATCGCCTGTACCGCTGCGGTCGCCGCCGACCTTTTTGGCCCGGACCCAGCTCATCTTCCCCTGGTCATAGATGAAATTGCCGATGTACGGCCCCTCGTGGATGCCCGTCAAGATGACGCCCTGCGGTCCCTTGGCGGCCAGGGCCTTGGCCATGGCGGCGAAATCGTCCTCGCTCAGGTCGCGGTCCGACCGGTACGGCAGGTTCAAAAGCTCACAGGCTTCGGTCACATTGGGCGTCACTACGTCGGCATAGGACAGGAGACGCCGCATTTCATCGCACATCTCCTGGGTATACGACGGATACAGCTGGCCATTGTCGCCCATGACGGGATCAACGATAGCCAATGTATGGGGTCCCTTGAAATCGCGGAGGAAATCAAGGACGATGTCGATCTGCCGGGCCGAGCCGAGGAAGCCCGTACTGATGCCGTCAAAGATCAGGCCGTTCTTCTTCCAGCTCTCGATATACGGCACCATGTGGTCCGTATAGTCGTCGAGATAATAGTCGTGGAAGCCCGTATGGACCGACAAGATGGCTGTCGGCAAAATGCAGCCCTGGACCTTCAGGGCCGACACGATGGGCAGGGCCACGGCGATGCTGCAGCGGCCATAACCGGTCACATCATTGACCAGAGCCAGTTTCTTCTGATGCATATACAATCATTCCTTATCTTTTCAGGCTATAACCATAACCATGGAATTTAGCCTTGACCAGACAAGCGGCCAGTGCATAAGCGGCAATCATATTGACGACGCCTTCCCCGATGAGCCCCGGCACCATGGGGATGCCGACGGCCCAGCTGCCGTAGAGGAGACTGCCCGATACGGTATAAGACAGGACCATCCAGGCAGCGGATAAGAAGAAACCGATGAAGACGCGCGGCGACGTCAGCGTCCATGCCCGTTCATCCGGACGTACCGTATAAAAGACGGCTTCGACCATGACGTACTTGATGATCAGCGTCGGGATGATCCAAATCGGGAAACCGCCGATGAAATCGGACAGGGCCGACCCGATAGAGGCAGCCAGGGCCGCCTGCCGGCGTGTACTGAACAGGACCGACGCAAAAATAATCGCGTCTCCCAAATGAGCATAGCCCAGTGGAATGGGAATCTTCGGCACAAAAGTGAGGACGAAGACCAAGGCCGTCAAAACGGCCGCATAACAAAGGCTCCCAGCCGAAGTGGCCGATTGTTTGTGTTCCATAGAATATGATGACATGTGAAATCCCCCTAACGGTTACAGAGTTTCACACATTGGCCAATGTATGGTTATGATTAATCTGTACTCTATTTTAGGGTATATCCAAGCCATTGTAAATGGGACAGATTTATTTTTTTCTGTCTAACAGAAAAAAATAAATCCGTAGGGGCCGTCCCAAAGGGCGGCCCGCCTGAATCTAACAGAAAAAGTTCAATCCGTAGGGTCTCCCACGTGGGGAGCCCATCGGGTATTTGGCGGCACTCTCCTCAAACGGGAAAAGCGTTCATATTCTGAATTGGGCTTGCCACGTGCAAGCCCCTATAAAATCAAAACGGGACCGTGCACGACGACATATGTCTTCGTGCACGGTCCCGTTGGTTATACGAACCGCTCAATCACACCAGCTTGCGGTATTCCCACAACGTGCCACATGCGGGCTCGCCACGCGCGAGCCCCTACATATCAAAATTCGATGGCCCCTACGGCGACATGATTCATGGCGCTGCGGCCTGCGGCCTGCGAACGGCGAACGGCGGGCTCGCCACCCGCGAGCCCCTATATATCCAAATAGGTCCAGCCCTGGTCCTGGTGGATTTTCTTTTCTTTCATGAGGTGGCCCAAGGCGCGCTTGAAGGCGGCTTTGCTCAGGCCGAATTTGGCTTTGATGACGGCCGGTGCCGTCTTGTCGCCATAGGGCATCTTGCCCTTGCGCTGCTTGAGGAAGTCCAGGATGCGTTCGGCATCGGGATTGATGGCATTTTCCTTGGTCTGGCGCAGGGAGATGTTGATGCGGCCGTCTTCGCGCAGGTAGGTGATGCGGCCTTTGATCATCTGGCCGATGAGGATGGGCCCGTTGAATTCGCTGCGATGCAGGAAGGCGATCCAGCGTTCGCGGGTCATGAGGTATGCCCCCTGGTCGGTCATGTTGTAGACCGCCCCTTCGACCCAGTCGCCGACTTTGGCGTCCGTCGCCGCCCGCGAAGCCCGGCGCATTTCGTCTTCCACTTCCATAGAGACGGCCAGACGGTGGGACTTGTCTTCATAGAGCTTGACCCAGACGTATTCCCCTTCCTTGGGGCGGCCTTTCATTTCGGCAAAGGGCATGAAGATGCCCCGTTCCGTGCCGACGTCGACGAAGGCGCCGAAGCGCGTCGTATTGATGATCGGCGCATAGCCGATTTGGCCGACTTTAATCTTCGGCAGGCGCATGGAGGCCGTCAGGCGGCCTGACGGGTCGTGGTACAAGAAGACCGTCACTTTGTCGCCGACTTTGACGTCGCCTGTCTGCTGGTTCTTATGGAGTAAAATATCGTCGTTCGTATTGCCCGTACCGCCGTTCAAAAAGACGCCCATATCGCTCTGGCGCAGGACTTCCAGCGTAGCAATACTATTTTCCTGAAGTGTCATCATCTTATTCACCTTCGTAGGCAATGCGCGGTGCGTCGCACCATAAGTTTTCCAGATCGTAATACTGACGATCCTGTTCGACGAAGACGTGGGCAATGACTTCACCGGCATCGATGAGGATCCACTTGCCTTCGCGGTAGCCTTCGACGTGACGGACATCATAGCCGTTCTTTTCCATCTGTTCTTCGATATTGTCGGCAATACTCTGGGACTGCCGGTTGTTGCGGGCACTGCAGATGACGAAGTAGTCCGCCATGAGGGACGAATCGCTCATATCGAGGGTGACGATGTCCCAGGCTTTCTTGTCGTCAGCGGCCTTGCAGGCAATTTCATAGCTCTTCAGTTCTTTCGGTTGTTCAGCTTTCGCTGCTTTCATGGTAATTGGCATGTATATAGTAACTCCTTTATGACGTAATTATTGTTTCGTATCATCCGGTTCCGGCGCCGTCGAGATGGCGTTGTTCGTGCGGCCAATGACTTTCTGGACTTCGACCGGATCGTAGGTCCAGTAGTATTTCGTATCGCCGTTCTTGCCGCTCATGGCCATTTCGCCGGGCAGGATATAGAAATCGATGTTGTCAGCCGTCACGCCGCGGAAATCGAAGGCCAGCTGGGCCATGTCCTTGGCGGAAATGTTGGAATCGACGTTGTGCCAGGCCCGGTACATGAAGAAGGCATTGGTCACGCCGAAGCAGTCCTGCCGGTCTTCATAGAAGTTCTTGATGAACCGTTCCTGCCGCTGCGTCCGCGACAGATAGCCGTCCGCATCGATATAGCGCATATAGCCGGCGGCTTCCTTCCCGGTCAGGGTCTGATAGCCCTGGAAGAGGTTGATGTCGGTCTTCCCCGTCGCTTCGTCGCCGTGGTACATGTTCTTTTCGACGTAAATCGGCACACCGCCGCTGAGGTCGACCATCTTCGAGAAGGAATCGGCCGTAAAGGTCGCATAATACGGGATGGGGATGTGGAAAATGTCTTCGACGACGGCCCGGACCAGGCTCATGCCGCCTTCACTGTAGACATCCTGCAATTCCTGGATGCCCTTTTCCTTGCGCCCTTCGATTTTCGTATCGTCAGGCAGCATGATGATGTCGATGTGCTTCTTGGCCTTGTTGATAGCCGCGACGCCGACGAAATTCGCCTGCTGCGGGTCCCCGCCATCGGTGCCGAGGAGCAGGACGTAGAGCGGCTTGTCCGGGCTGGTCTGGGCAAAGACGGAGCTGTCGCTCTGGGTCTGGCTCGTGTCCGGCACATCCTGCTGAATCGGCGCCTCTTTGATGGACTGGTAATGCAGATACAGGGACCGGGCTGCCAGGACGATGGCGATGGCGGCGACGACGGTCAGGATGCGGTATAATATCTTTCTTCGTTTCTCCTGTGTCATCCTCAGGCCTTCCCATCTGCGGCACGGACGACGTCGATCTGGGCATTGCGGTTGACGACGGTGCCGACGAAAATAGGTTTGCCCTGGTCGAGGAGATGGCGGATCGTCGAATCATAGCCCAAGAGGACGGCTTCATCGAGGTCGCGCCGGGCTGCCTGGCGCAGGTCGTCGACACCGTCGAAGTCGCGGTTCACTTCGATGTAATCGGCGAGGAAAATGATTTTTTCCAGGGTGCTCATCTGTTCCGCCCCGGTCGTGTGGTGGGCGACGGCCCCCAAGAGGGCCGGGTCGGTAATGCCATAGCGCTCCTTGGCGATGGTCACGGCCGCATAGCCGTGGAGCAGGCCGCCGTTAGCCAGGATAGGTGCCGGCAGGACGGGAAAGGATTTTTCCGCCAGTGCCTGCATCTCCGGCAGGGGCAGCTGTTTGGCAGCATCGTGCAAAAGGCCGGCTACTTCAGCCGTATCGGCATCGCAGCCGTAGCGGTCTGCCAATTCGCGGGCCGCTGCTGCTACACCCAGTACATGGGTATAGCGATGAGAAGACAGAGATTTCTTTAAATCCTCTTTGATTCTATCTTTGAATTCTTCGTTGTACATTGATATACTCCATTTTTTCTGATGTATTCGGCCACAGCCGGCGGTATCATATAGCGCACAGATAGCCCTAAGCGGATGCGGCGGCGCAGTTCTGTCGATGAGATTTCCATGGTCGGTACGGGCAGCTTGAGGATATGCTTCCCCAGCTCTCCGAAAGAGGCGATGATGGAATCGATCTGTTCTGAGCCATCGGGCCGGGTCGCTCCGACGAACTGGCACAGCTTCAGGATTTCTTCCGGTTCCTTCCAGTTGTGCAGGTCGTGGATCGTGTCTGTGCCGGATATAAAATACAAGATATACGACGGTCCGTAGAGCTTCTTCAGGAAGCGCAGCGTATCGACCGTATAGGAGTTGCCCTTGCGGCGCATCTCCATATCACTGACTGTAAAATGCGGGTTGTCAGCCGTAGCCAGGCGCGTCATGGCCAGGCGCTGCTCGGCCGTCGCGCCGTTGACGTTCTTGTTGGGCGTGATGTATGACGGCACGAAGAGGACCTTGTCCAGGTGAAAGGTCTGGCGCGCTTCTTCAGCGATCATGAGATGCCCTAAATGGATGGGATTGAAGGTCCCTCCCATGATGCCGAGCCTAGTGATTTCCATGGTACCAATAGATTCCTCCCCAGGCGATAGCTACTGCTAACGCGTAAAGCAATAAAAATCTGGCATAATGCCGGTATTCAAACTGTGTCTTCGGCGACGCAGCGTACTGGCGCAGGGTCCGTCCATACCCGCGCAGCTTCCGCAGCCTCAACGGACCTGACCGTCGCCGTCGACGAGGTATTTATAGGACACGAGAGCTTCCAGCCCCATGGGTCCGCGGACATGCAGCTTCTGCGTGCTGATGCCGATTTCGGCGCCAAAGCCGAATTCAAAGCCATCGGTGAAGCGCGTCGACGCGTTGACGTAGACAGCGGCCGAATCGACGGCGGCCTGGAAGGCAGCCGCTGTGGCCTTGTTCTCCGTGATGATGGCTTCCGAATGGTGAGTGCTGAAACGGCGGATATGGTCCAGTGCTTCCTGGAGGGAGCCGACGACCTTGACCGACATGATGAGGGCGTTGTATTCCGTCGCCCAGTCGTCGTCACTGGCAGCCTTCATGGCGCTGGACTGGCGGGCTTCGTCGTCACCGCGCAGCTCGACGCCGTCGGCTTTCATGACCGGCGCCAGTTTCTTGAGGAAGGCCTGGGCCACGTCGCGGTGGACCAGGAGCGTTTCCATGGCGTTGCACGTCGACGGCCGCGATACCTTGGCATTTTCGACGATCTTTACGGCCATGTCCAAATCGGTATCCTTGTCGACGTAGACGTGGCAGACGCCGCTCCCCGTTTCGATGCAGGGCACTGTCGCCGTGTCGACGACCATGCGGATCAGGCCGGCCCCGCCGCGGGGAATGGCCAGGTCGATATAGCGGCGCAAGGTCAAGAGTTCTTTGACCAGGGCCCGGTCGGTATCCTCGATGAGGTTCACAGCATCGGCCGGAAGGCCGGCTGCGGCCAGGCTTTCGCGGATGACTTTGGCCAGGGCCGTATTGGAAGCGATAGCTTCACTGCCGCCGCGGAGAACGCAGGCATTACCGGCTTTGACGCAGAGGACGGCAGCGTCGACCGTGACGTTGGGCCGCGATTCATAAATGATGGCGATAACGCCTAAGGGCACGCTGACCTTGCGGATGTGCAGGCCGTTGGGGCGGTCCCATTCGTCGAGGACGACGCCGGCCGGGTCGGGCAGGGCGATGACCTGGCGGACGCCTTCGGCCATGGCGGTGATGCGCTCTTTGGTCAGCGTCAGGCGGTCGACCATGGCCGGCGCCATGCCCTTGGCTTTAGCCCGCTGCAAGTCGACGGCATTGGCTGCCAGGATATCGGTTTCATGGGCGACGAGGCCGTCGGCGATGGCGGCCAGAGCCTGATTCTTTTCCGCCGTAGAGGCAGCGGCCAGGACGTACGAGGCTTCCTTGGCGTCGCGGCCTTTGCGGAATACTTCGGATATCATAGAAAATACCCCCTTTTAATACATGGCGACGAGATTATCGCGATGAATGACTTCCTCATAAATGCCATTGTGGCCCAGGACCTTGGGAATATCCGCAGACTGCAGGCCCTTGATGGCATTGATGTTGACGCTGCTGTAGTTGCTGATGCCCTTGGCAATGGTCAGGCCGTCGTAGACGACGCTGACGATGTCCCCTTCATCAAAGATGCCTTCGACGGCGGTAATGCCGACGGGCAGGAGGCTCGAACCGTGGTCGATGATGGCATTGCGGCAGCCCTGGTCGACGACGAGCCGGCCCTGGGCCTTGCTGCCCGATACGAGCCAGCGCTTCTTCGAGTGCAACGGCGTTTCTTTAGCTTTGAACAGCGTCCCCACTTCTTCGCCGGCGCAGATACGGCTGATGATGCCGTCTTCACTGCCCGAGGCGATGACCATGTCCACATCGGCTGCCGTGGCAATGGACGCGGCCTGTATCTTAGTGTACATGCCGCCCGTGCCCATGCTGGACCCGGCGTCGCCGGCGATTTCATAGATGTGCTTGTCGATGTTGTCGACGACAGGGATGATTTTGGCATCGTCATGGGTCCGCGGATTGTCCGTGTAGAGGCCGTCGATGTCGGACAAGAGGATGAGCAGGTCGGCGTCGACGAGGCCGCTGACCATAGCCGACAGCGTGTCGTTGTCGCCGATTTTGTATTCATCGACGGCGACGACGTCGTTTTCATTGATGATGGGAATGACGCCCATGTCGAGCATCGTCAGCAAAGCGTTGCGGGAGTTCATGAACTTGCTCCGGTTCTGGGAATCCATACGGGTCAGCAGGACCTGGCCGACGACCTGGCCGTATTCGCGGAAGAGCCGTTCATACGTATGCATGAGGACGCCCTGGCCGACGGCGGCGAGGGCCTGCTTTTCCCGTATCGACCGGGGCCGGTGGTCCATGTGGAGCGGCGCCATGCCGGCATTGGTCGCGCCGGAGCTGACGAGGATCATCTGCTTACCCTGGTTCTGGAGATCCGCCAGTTCCCGGACCAGGTGTTCCATACGCCGATAGTTCAATTTTCCCGTAGCATGGGAAATGGTGCTGGACCCGACCTTGACGACGATGCGTTTCTTCTGGCCGAAATCCCTGCTTGTACTGTTCACAAAGCCTCACGTCCTAGTCTTTAATAAATTCGTAATGAGATTTCTTGTCTTTCTTCTTGAATAAGACGCCGTAGTGGCCGATGACCTGGATGAGTTCGGCGCCGAGCATGTCGGCCAAATCTTCCATGGTTTCCTTCGTCGGCAGATTGGCGTTGTTGAGGACGTGGGCCTTGATCAGTTCCCGCGCCGTAATAGCGGCACGGGCGCTGTCGATGACGGCATCGCTGAGGCCGTCCTTGCCGATCTGGACGACAGACGGCATGAGGCTGGCCATGCCCTTGAGTTGCTTCTTATCTTTATTGTTCATATGGATCTCCTTGTGCTCATTATTATATAAAATATGTTGGACTCAGGCGGGCTCGCCACGTGCGAGCCCCTACGGGGTATTGGGTATGTTACCGCTGGACTCTGGCGGGCCGCCCGCTCCTGATTCAACCTCTCAGTCAGCTTCGCTGACAGCTCCCCTATCAGGGGAGCCCTACGGAAACTGGCGGCGTTATCGATGGATTCAGGCGGGCTCGCCACGTGCGAGCCCCTACGATGGCTCCCCTATCAGGGGAGCCAATGGCGGCCTGCGTTATTTGTGGTATTCAAATTCCATGGAATAAATGCGGACAGTGTTACCGTCCTGGATGCCGTGTTCCTGGAGGAGCTTGTCCAGTTCCATGTAGCGCCAGATGCGCTGGAAGCGGCGCAGGGACTGGTCGTCGTCGAAGTTGGTCATGGCGACGAGGTTTTCGATGCGGGCGCCGGTGATGACGAAGGCGCCGTCGTCGTCGCGCTTGACTTCAAAGTCCGGCTTATTCTGGGCTTTATAGACGACTTCTTCCGTCGTTTCGTCCGGTTCTTCGACGTATTCTTCGAGCATCGTCCAGACCCGTTCCAGGAGCTTGTCCATGCCTTCGCCGGTCATGGCGCAGATGGGATAGACTTCGACGCCGTGAGCGGTCATGTAGTCCATGAGCCGTTCCAGGTTGTCCGAATCGCCGAGGAGGTCAATCTTGTTGGCCGCTACGACCTGGCGTTTACGCGCCAGTTTTTCGCTGTATTTCGCCAGTTCGGCATTGATCTTTTCATAGTCTTCGATGGGGTCGCGCCCTTCGATGCCCGACACGTCGACGACGTGGATGAGGATCTTCGTCCGTTCGATGTGGCGCAGGAAATCGTGGCCCAGGCCGACGCCTTCACTGGCACCGTCGATAAGGCCGGGGATATCGGCCATGACGAAACTGCGGTGGTCCGGCAGGTTGACGACACCCAAAATCGGGTTGAGCGTCGTGAAGTGGTAAGCTGCGACTTCCGGCTGAGCTGCCGAAACCTTGCGCAGGATACTCGACTTGCCGACGCTGGGGTAACCCAGAAGGCCGACGTCAGCCAGGACCTTCAGTTCCAGGCGCAGCCACCGTTCTTCACCCGGTTCGCCCCGTTCGGCAAAGGTCGGCGTCCGGTTGGCGCTGGTGCGGAAATGCCAGTTGCCGCGGCCGCCGCGGCCGCCTTTGGCGACGATGGCCCGCTGGCCGTCGCGGGATAAGTCAGCCATGACCTGGCCCGTTTCTTCATCTTTGACGATAGTCCCCAAGGGAACAGTGATCAATAAATCTTCGGCATTGCGGCCGTACTTGTTGCTGCCTTCGCCTTTTCCGCCGGGCTTGGCCTTGAACAGGCGGCGGAACCGGAAGTCGACCAGGGTATTGACGTTGCGGTCGGCGACGAGGACGACGTTGCCGCCCTGACCGCCGTCACCGCCGTTCGGCCCGCCCTTGGGAACGAACTTTTCGTGACGGAAACTGCTCATGCCGTCGCCGCCCTTGCCGGACTGTACAAAAATTCTTGCTCTGTCTATAAACATATTTCACCTCATAGGAATACATACGGATACAGAAAGAGACACAGCATACATATACCATGTCTCCTGTCTATCTGTCCAAAAATATCTAATTGACGTTACTATCAAATTTTAAAGCATATTCGCTCATCTGTAAAGTCATTTTTCCTGAATAATTTCCAAAGCCTTCTCAAACTGGCTGTCTTCCGGGTCGGACGGCGTCAAGGGAACGACGACATCCGGTTCGATACCGACGCTGTCGATTTCGCGGCCATTCGTCGTCCGATACTTGGCGACGGTCACTTTGACAGCCGATGCCGAGTCGACGGGGAAGACGCCCTGGACGGTCCCCTTACCGTAAGTCTTGACGCCGACGATGGGACCGAGTTTCATGTCCTGGACGGCACCGGCGACGATTTCCGAAGCGCTGGCCGAATTTTCATTGACCAAGACGACGATGGGAATCGGGTCATCCGTCCCCTGGGCCGTGTACTGGTCCACTTTGCCATCCTGTTCCGTATAAGACACGATGGTACTGTTGGGCGGAACGAAATTGCTGGCCACGCCGACAGCCTGTTCGACGATGCCGCCCGGGTTGTCACGCAAGTCGAGGATGAGCTTGTTCATGCCCTGCTCGCGGAGCTTGGTGAATTCCTTGGTGAAATCGTCAGCCGTGCCATCACTGAAGACGGCCACACGGATATAGCCGACGTCCGTGCCGTCGACCATCTTGCCGGCGACTGTCGGCACGTGGATCTGGCGGCGCTGGACGGTAAAGGATTGTTCTTCGCCATCGCGGCGGACGACGAGGTCGACGCTGGTGTCGACAGGTCCGCGGATGTTCTTGGACACATCTTCCAGCCGATAGCCCTCGACGGACGTGCCATCAATGGACACCAGGATATCACCGCGCTGGAGACCCGCTTCCTCAGCCGGACTGCCTTCCATGACACCGGCGATGAGGATGCCTTCATCGGTAGAGGCGATGTAGACGCCGATGCCGGCGTAAGTGCCGCTCATCTGGGCGGAAAAGTCTTTATACAAATCGCCGCCGAGATAGGTCGAATGTTTATCGCCCAAAGTACTGACCATGCCCTTCAAGGCACCATCAAAGATGGCGTTTTTATCGACATTTTCAGCATAATGGCTTTCGATGATTTCCAAGGTCCGGAAAAACTCGAACATCGACGAAGGCCGGCCCGTATAATACCAAAAGAGGCCAACCATGGCGACAATCATGATGATCATACCGCTGCAGACATATCCCAGCGGCCGGCGGACGCTCTCCCACGTCTGCCGTAAACTATGTTTCCCCATCAGGGTGCCTCCTTGTGTGTAAAAAAAGTTCATCGTAGTCCGTTCATCGTTGATCGTAAAAGATAAAAAATTACCCGTCACGATGAACGACGAACGACGAACGAAAAACGATTAGGTACTCGTGCCTATCAACAGAAGCCGTGACGCGCCGACTTCCCCCTACAAATACCCCTGGGGGTCGACGGGGTCGCCATTGGCACGGACTTCAAAGTGGACGTGCGGGCCCGTGGAGTTGCCCGTCGAGCCGGCATAGGCGATGACCTGGCCCTGAGAGACAGCCTGCCCCGGCGAAACGGCGAGTTCCTGATTGTGGCCGTACAACGTCGACAGGCCGTTGCCGTGGTCGATGACAACGGCATAGCCATAGCCGCTGATCCAGCCGGCTTCGACGACGGTACCGCCATCGGCTGCCTGGACAGGCGTGCCATAATCGACGCCGATGTCGATGCCGCTATGGTAGATGGTCGTCCCGAAGATGGGATGGGTCCGGTAACCGTAAGGCGACGTGATGACGCCGTTGACGGGCCAGATCATGGCTCCCGTCCCGCCGCTGCTGACGGGCTGGGAATCGCTGCCATCGCTGCTGTCCGGGGCAGGCGGCGCGGCCTGGGCCGCTGCTTCTTCGGCAGCCCGCTGGCGCAGCTTGTCGCCCAGGGACTGGGAAGCCTGCTGATATTCGGCATAGGCCTTCTCAGCCGTAGCCTTATCGTTCTGGGCCTGGTAGAGGACAGCCTGCTGTTCGTCTTTATGGGCGGCGATTTCGTCGCGCTTGGCCTTCGCTTCATCGCGCAGCTGGGCCTGGCGGTCGCGCTGTACTTCTAATTCTTTTTGAGCCGCTTCGATAGCCGCCCGTTCCTGACGGATGTCAGAAATGAGGGAGATATCGGCATCGACGACGCGGCGCAGGAGTTCCAGGCGGTTGGAAAAATCGCTGAAATCCTTGGCGCCGAGGACGACGTCGAGATAACTCAGCTGACCGTGCATATAGATATCGCGGATGCGCTTGGTAAAGACTTTCTCCCGCTTCTGCAGGCGCGCCCGGTTCTCGTCGAGCTCGGCCTGGGTCGCGGCTATTTTTTCTTCCGTCGCCGCCAAATCGGCCGTCACCGCCTGGTATTCGCCCTGAGCGGCTTCCAGGCTCTTCTGGATTTCATAGAGCTTATCGCTGACGTTGTCGATGACCATTTGGGCCTGGGCCTTCTTCTCACTCTGCTCGGCCATGCGGTTCTGGACGTCGTCCAGCTGGCCCTGCAGGTCATCGTCGGCAAAAGTCAGGAGACACGGCGATAACAGGGCTGCCGTCACGGCGAGGATGATATATTTTCTTACCATATTACACCTTCATATATCGTTTCAGCGAAATCGTACTGCCCAGGGCGCCGATGATCATACTGATGACCAAGAGGATGGCTGCCGTGCGGTACATAAAGGGATAAACGCTGACCATGGGCAGGAAGGCCAGCGACTGGTGGACCGCCGTGACGACGAAGCCGTAGAACTGGCACAAGGCCAGGTCGGCCAGGACGCCGCCGATGAAGCCCAGGAGCAGCCCTTCCAGGAGGAACGGCCAGCGGATGAACCAGTTTGTCGCGCCGACGTATTTCATGATGGCGATTTCCTTGCGCCTGGCGAAGACGGTCAGGCGGATGGTGTTGGAAATGATGAACAGCATGGCCAGGGTCAGGAAGATGATCAGGGCAATGCCGCCCCAGCGGATGATGCGTGTGATCTGGAAGAGCTGTTCGATGATTTCCTGGCCGTAATGGGTCCCTTCGACTTCGGGATAGTCAGCGACGATGTCGGCTGTCCGGCGCACGGCTTCCGGTTCGGTAAAGGTCACTTCATAAGAACTGGGCAGGGGATTCTTGCCGTCCAGGGCGTCGAGGATGCCCGGCTGGTCCTTCATGCGTTCCTTGAGGATGTCCATGGCCTGGTCCTTGTCGGTAAAGGATACGGACTTCACATCGGGCAGGGCGCTCAGGCGGCGGCCGACGCTGTCGATGTCCTTCTGGGTCACGTCGTCTTTGAGGTAGACCGTGATTTCGACCTGGCTTTCCAGGTTCTCAGCGAAATAATCGAGGTTGGCCACGAGGGTCAGGAAAATGCCCAGGATGAACAGGGACAAGGCGACGGTAGCGATGGACGCGATGGACATGAAGCGGTTGCGCCAGAACGACTGAATGGCTTCGGCCATGTAGTAGCGCATGGTCCTAATTTTCATCGTCATAGCCCCCCTTCTGTTCATCGCGGACGACTTTGCCGCCGTCGATTTCGATGACCCGCTTGTTCATCATGTCGACGAGGGTCTTATCATGAGTCACCATGAGGACTGTCGTCCCCATGTGGTTGATTTTCTTGAAGACTTCCATAATGTCCCGCGACGTTTCCGGGTCCAGGTTCCCCGTCGGTTCATCGGCAATGAGCAGCAGCGGCCGGTTGACGATGGCCCTGGCGATGGCTACGCGCTGCTGTTCGCCGCCGCTGAGGTTCTTAGGCAGGGCATCGGCCTTGCCGACCAGGCCGACCAGGTCGAGGACATCGCGGACACGACGGCGGATGAGGCGCCGCGGCGCTTCGATGACTTCCATGGCAAAGGCCACGTTTTCCTGAGCCGTCTTATTGGGCAGGAGGCGGAAATCCTGGAAGACGATGCCCATTTTACGGCGCAGATAGGGCACGCGGTTCTTGGCCAGCTTATTGACTTCAATGCCGTTGACGAAGACCGAACCCCGCGATGGCAGTTCTTCATGGGACAAGAGCTTGATGAGCGTCGACTTGCCGGCACCGCTGGCGCCGACGACGAAGACGAACTCGCCCTTGCCGATATGGAGCGATACGTGGTCCAGGGCAATGGAGCCATTGTCATAGACCTTGGATACGTTCTTTAATTCAATCATAAGGACCTCCGATGCTGTTGCAGGCGCTTGCGGACGCCCTTGCGGCCTTCCAGGATGCGCAGGGCCAGATAGGCATTGCGCAGGGACTGGCGCCGCAGGTGATTGAGGCGGGCCTTGATTTCCGGCGCCAAATGGCCGAGGGCTAATTTCTGGCTCACGTCGGCGACGATATCCGCAGCCTGGACGTCTTCTGTCGTGCCGCAGACCCTATCGCCGATGAGGTCGATGAAACTGTCGATTTTCGGGTCATACGACACGGCTGTCGCCGGCACCTGCATGATAGCCGAAAAGATGAGGGCGTGCAGGCGGTTGGCAATGACCGCATCCATACAGCCCATGAGGGACATGAATTCCACCGTCGTATAGTGGCCGTCGAGGACGACGGCTTTCGTCTTCATGCGGCTGGCAATGTCGCGGCCGGCTTCGACGTCGGCCGGGTACTGCATGGGGATGAAGATGACGTGGACGTCCTGTGTTTCCTGCAGCTCGTCAGCAGCAGCGGCAATGGCGTCCTTATAGGCTTCATGGTCCTGCCAGTTGCGGACGGCAATGCCCAGGCGCCGGCGGATGCCGGTGATGCCGTGTTTCTTGAGGATATAGAGGCCGATATTCTTGTCGACGGGATGCATGGACAAGACGGCGTCGGCCGTGACGTGGATAGGCGGCCGGGTCACGCCCATGGCGGCCAGTTCAGCTTTGGAATCGGCATCGCGGACGCCGATGACGGCGACGCGCTGCAAGACATCGCGCACAGCCCGGCGGGCCTTGGCACCGCGGACGGGGCCGATGCCCTGAGCGTAGAGCATGACGGGCTTCTTGAAGAACAGGGCGATTTTCATGATCCACAAGTAATAATAGAGGCTGCGGGCGCTGGTCACGTCCTGCAAAAGGCTGCCACCGCCGCTTATAAGAATATCACAGCGGCGAATGGCCGCTGCGATAGCAAAGAAGTTCAGGCGGTGTACAGCCTGTACGTTATGGTTTTCCCGGGTCATGCGGCAGTTGCCGGTGATGACCGTAATCGATACGTCGGGAATGATGTCTTTCAGGGAGCCGACAATGGCCGCCAGCATGGCTTCGTCGCCGGCATTGGCAAAACCGTAATAGCCGGAAATGACGACTCTAGTCACGATGGGCCACCTGCTTTCCCAGCCACGTCGTCACATAGCTGACGATGGCAATGGCGATGATCAGGCCGATACCGATGACCATGCCCGTCACCCAGCCGTTGATGCCGCGGATGAAGGACATGAGGAAAGGCGTGCGGATATGGGCGAAGGTTTCGACCATAGAGCCGACGCCGATGGCAGCGGCGATGACCAGGAAGAAGTGCAGCAGCTGCGGCCATTTACGGTACAGCGCAGCGACCATGAGGTAGAAGGCCGGATGACCGATGAGGAATTCCTTTTCCCGCGGGCGGGCATAGAGGACATTTTCCAGGAAGCGGCGCATAGCGACTTCCACGCCCGGTACGGGGACGCCTGCCGTGTGGCCGCTGCGGCCGACGAAGATGACGCCAGCCAGGGCCAGGACGGCCAGGATGAGGATGGTCCCCATCTTAATGGGAATATTGAGGAAATCCTTGACGAAGACCTTTAGGTCTTCCGGCGAGGCGATGGTCTGCCCCATGAGCGGGAAGCGGCGCAGATAGCCGATAGCCACCAGGATCAGGGGCAGGATGAAGGTCAGCTTGACGCCGCGGTAGAAGTCGAATTCCATGAAGAAGCGGATATTGCCCAGCATGGCGGCAATATAGAGGCCGCCGATCATGGCCACGGCGACGGCAAAGAACAAGCCGATGGTGCCATCGCGGACGACGCGGCCATAGCCGAGTTTCTTAGTGATTTTCATCTTCTTCCAGTGGTCCAGGGCCAGGAGAATGGCCGCTGTCGGCGCAGCTGTCGCACAGCCGATAGCCCAGACCTGGAGGAACAAGGCCCCTTTGGCGACGATAGCACCGATGACGGCACAGACGATGCCCAAAGCCATGAGGATATAGTTCTTACGGTCCGTCAAGGGCAGGAGCAGGTTGAGGACGAAGACGAAGCCGCAGGCTGCTGCCGCTGCCGTAATGGCCAGGAGCAGGCGATTCGGATAATAGGCCGGCATGATGGAAGCCCGACCCAGGGTGTAACCCCGGTCCGTCAGTTTCTGCGAAACCATCTTGACGTAAGACAAGTTGGTCTGGGTCAGGTTCATGCCGTGGAGAGGCTTCTTATAGAGCGGATAGAGATTGACCCGGGCATTGCGTTCCAGGTCGCTGATGTAAAAGCGCATAGCCGCTTCTTCGGGCGTAATCTTTTCCAGTTCTTCCTTGGCCATGGCATAGACGCGGGCCGTGCGGTAATGGACCAGGCCGGCCAGGTCATACATGCCGTCCTGCTGATTATACTGGAGCTGGTTGACCGATTCGATCATATAGAAAGGAATGTCCCTGTCGTTCAGGTTGTCCGCCGTATAGTCCAGCATGGTTTTGCGTTCGGCGTTGACCGGCGTATAGCCCAGGACTTCCTTGCCGACGAACATAATGCCCGATACGTTCTTGATCTGGTCGACGCGGTCGAAGAAATGAGCGACCTGTTCCTTCGTCGGGTTGCTGTAATTCGTCGGCCGCAGGATGACGTGGAAGCCGTGGTCGCTGATGGTCTTGGCGTCGGCGCTGAGGATACCCAGGTTGACATCGCCTAAGCCCGGCATGACACCTTGAATACCGGCAATACGGTACGGGCCATGGGACATGACCTTGACTTTATCGTCACCCAGGCGGGTCTTGAGGTCGGACACGACTTCGTCGAAATAGAGGTCCGTCTGGCCCTGGGGCTTGCCGATGAGGTAGTAGTCATAGGATTTGTCGGTAATGCCGAACTGAGGATAATAGAGGTCGGCACCGAGTTTCGTCACCAGCGACAGTTCGCCGCGCTGGGTCAGCTTATTGAGGGTAGTATCGTAAATGGTAAAGCTCGTAACGCCGGCATCGCGGCACATCTGGAGTGCCGTGTCGAGGTCGTAGCCGTCGTTACGGGCCATGACGACGATAGCATCATAGTCCATAGCCTGTTCTACCGTCGTCGACTCATTTTCTATCGCATTGCGTTGCACGCACATGCCCAGCGCACATACGAGGCCGATAAAGACGGCCAGTATCATCGCCAGCATACTGCGTTTATTCATGTTTGTCATTCTCTTCACCTTATCTATGAGTTGCTCACCTGGCCATGGATGGTCAGGAGGCCGTCGCGCATGGTGACGCTGTCCGGCTGGATTCCCAAGGGGAACCCGGCAAAGTCGTAAATTTCAGCATTGGCCATCTGCGTCGTGCTGATCTGCATGCCCATGCCTTCTACCGTCACGGACGACGGGATGAACATGAGCTTCGACCCTTTCATGCCAAAATGACCGCGAACATCAGCCTGGGCCGACACGAGGCCGCCCAGCTTCACCCGCCCCTGGACGCGGACGGCGTCGTCTTCAAAGGAGACCTGCGGGTCCGTCAGTCCCTGAACCTTCTTGACCAGGAACTTTTCCAGTTCTTCGCTGCGGATGGATGCCGTCATCTCACCGCTCTCGGCCCGGGTGACCCGGACTTCCTGATCGGCCAGGGCCAGGAGCGGCTTGAAATGGACGCCGTAGAGATTGCAGTCGAAGTGGGCGAAGGTCAGATCGCCAGCCTGGAAATTATTGGCATGGACCGTAATGGCGTCGATGTCGCCGAGGAAGATCTTCGCCCCTGGCGACGCCTGGACGCGGACATCATCGCTGTGCAGATTGAGTGTCGCCGACAAGGCTTGACAGAGGCCGGCTTCGGCCAGCTGGGGCGCATAGGAATTGGCGCCGACCAAGAGGGCTGCGACGATGACAAAGAAAATCATCCATTTTTTCATTTACTTTAGAGCTCCTGCTTTGCTAACTTCTTTTCTTTTTCCTGCTGCAAATACCCTTCGATGAAGATGTCCAGGTCGCCGTCCATGACAGCCTGGATATTGCCCGTTTCGACATTGGTCCGGTGGTCCTTGACCAGGTTGTACGGGTGGAACACGTACGAGCGGATCTGGCTCCCCCATTCGATAGCCTGGTGGACGCCGCCGATTTCGGCTTTCAGTTTTTCCTGCTTTTCCTGTTCCAGTTCAAAGAGTTTAGCCCGCAAGTACTTCAGGCACATTTCCTTATTCTGCAGCTGTGACCGTTCATTCTGGCACTGGACGACGATGCCCGTCGGCATGTGAGTCATGCGGACAGCGGAACTCGTCTTATTGACGTGCTGGCCGCCGGCACCGGAGGCGCGGAAGTAATCGACGCGGACGTCGTCCATATTGATTTCGACATCGACGTCGTCCGGCAGTTCCGGCATGACATCGACAGCCGTAAAGGACGTGTGGCGCCGGGCTGCGGCATCGAAAGGCGAAATGCGGACCAGGCGGTGGACGCCTTTTTCCGATTTCAAATAGCCATAGGCGTATTCGCCTTCGACGCGGAAGGCAGCGCTCTTGATGCCCGCTTCATCACCGGGCTGCATATCCAGGACGGTCAGTTTGTAGCCATTGCGTTCAGCCCAACGGGTGTACATGCGGATGAGCATCTGTGCCCAGTCCTGAGCTTCCGTACCGCCGGCACCGGCGTGGAAGGTGATGAGGGCGTTGCACTTGTCGTATTCGCCGGACAAGAGGAGCCGTACTTCCCGCTTTTCGATGTCCTTGAGCAGGTCGTGGTACTGCTTTTCAATGTCTTCGGCAAAGGAGGCGTCGCCATCTTCCATGGCCATTTCCAAATAGTCGCTGAGGTCATCAGCTTTGCGGACGAGTTCTTCGTGGCCTTCGACTTCCGTCTTGAGCAGCGTCGCTTCCTGGGAAATCTTCTTGGCCTTGTCCGGGTCATCCCAGAAGGTCGGGTCACTCATCTGCATATCTAAATCCATGATACGTTCTTTTTTCCGAGGTAAGTTAAAGTGAATCCCCGATTTCTTGTATTCTATGTTTGAGGTCTTCCAGCGGTTTACGCATTTCATCTAACAACACAAGTATCACCATCTTTCATAAAACATAACTATAATAGGATATTCACAGAATTCGCGCGGGCGCCCCTACACGGGATAATTTATACGGGATTCGCGTGGACGCCCCTACGCCATCATTGCCGTTCTCGTTCTTCATCTTTCTTGATGTCTTCGGCGCTGACGGGTTTGCTTTCTTCGTGGACTTCGTGAGCGCCCTGGAGATGATCTTCCGCCTGCGGTACGGGCTTGCTGTACGTGACCTGGATATGATAGAGGAAGGTGACGACGGTCCGTTTGATGGATTCGATCATTTCCTCGAACATTTCATAGGCTTCGAATTTGTATTCGACGAGCGGATTCTTCTGGCCGTAAGCCCGCAGGTTGATGCCTTCCTTGAGGGCATCCATAGCGTCGAGGTGGTCCATCCACTTGCTGTCGACGACGCGGAGCATAATGGCCTTTTCCAGTTCCTTCATGGTCTGTTCGCCGATTTCCTTGAGGCGTTCTTCATAGAGGTCGACGGCGATCTGTTTCAATTTATCCTGGACTTCGACGCGGCTCAGGTTTTCCAGTTCTTCCACAGACGTAGCGTTCTTGGGCACGAAATACTGCTGCATCTGGCTCAGGAGGCCGGCGAAATCCCATTCTTCAGGATAGAGCTTTTCATTGGCATATTTGTCCAAGCCTTCGTGGATGATATCGTCGACCATGCCCATGATAGTATCGCGCAGGGAATCGGCCGTGAGGACCTGACGGCGCTGGCCATAAAGGACTTCACGCTGCTGGTTCATGACATCGTCATATTCCAGGACGTATTTACGGATTTCAAAGTTGTGGCTTTCGACTTTCTTCTGAGCCTTTTCAATGGACCGGGTGATCATCTTGGCCGTAATCGGTTCGTCTTCATCCATGCCCAATTTATCCATGAACTTGGAAATGTTTTCCGAGCCGAAGATACGCATGAGGTCGTCTTCCAGAGACAGGAAGAACTGCGTCGTACCCGGGTCGCCCTGACGGCCGGCACGGCCGCGCAGCTGATTGTCGATACGGCGGCTTTCGTGGCGTTCCGTACCGATGATCATCAGGCCGCCCAGTTCAGCGACGCCTGGCCCGAGCTTGATGTCCGTACCGCGGCCAGCCATGTTGGTGGCAATGGTGACCATGCCCTTCTGGCCGGCGTTCTTGATGATTTCCGCTTCTTTTTCGTGGTACTTGGCGTTGAGCACGTTGTGGACGATATTTTCCTTATCCAGGAGCTGGCTGAGGATTTCCGACTGGTTGATGGACGTCGTGCCGACCAGGATCGGCTGGCCCGTAGCGTGGCGCTTCTTGACTTCCCGGACGACGGCGCGGTACTTGGCGTTCTTCGTCTTGTAGATGACGTCCGGCAGGTCGCGGCGGATAGCCGGTTTGTTGGTCGGGATGACGTAGACGTCAAGTTTATAGATCTTGTTGAATTCGTCTTCTTCCGTCTTGGCCGTACCGGTCATACCGGCCAGCTTGTCGTACATACGGAAGTAGTTCTGGAAGGTAATCGTAGCCAGGGTCTTGCTTTCGCCCTGGACCTTGACGTTTTCCTTGGCTTCGATGGACTGATGCAGGCCATCGCTGTAACGGCGGCCGAACATGAGGCGGCCTGTGAATTCATCGACGATGACGATTTCGCCGTTCTTGACGACGTAATCCTTATCGCGGTGCATCATGAAGCGCGCCCGCAGGGCCTGGATGACGAGGTGGTTCAAATCGAGGTGGTCGTTGTCGAACATGTTGCTGATGCCCAGCATCTTTTCAACTTTGGCAACACCCGAGTCGGTCGGCGCGATGGTCTTCTGTTTTTCGTCCATCGTGTAGTCGTCTTTGGTGAAGGTCTTGACGATGCCTGCCAGCGTGTAGTACAGGTCCGTCGATTTTTCACCCGGGCCGGAAATGATGAGCGGCGTCCGCGCTTCGTCGATGAGGATCGAGTCCACTTCGTCGACGATACAATAATTGAGCGGCCGCTGTACCATCTGGTCGGCACTGATGACCATGTTATCGCGCAGATAGTCGAAGCCGAATTCATTGTTCGTCCCATACGTGACGTCGGCGTTGTATGCCCGGCGGCGCTGGTCATACGTGAGGTCGTGGACGATGAGGCCAACGGACAGACCGAGGAACTTATAGATACGGCCCATGTCTTCACTGTCACGAGTAGCCAGGTAATCATTGACGGTGACGACGTGGACGCCCTTCCCCGTCAGGGCATTGAGGTAAACCGGCAGCGTCGCGACCAAGGTCTTGCCTTCACCAGTACGCATTTCGGCGATATCCCCGCGGTGGAGGACGATGCCCCCCAGGAGCTGGACGTCAAAATGGCGCATCCCCGTCACACGACGCGAAGCTTCGCGGACGACGGCAAAGGCTTCGGGCAGAATGTCGTCCAATGTTTCACCGTTGGCCAGACGATTCTTGAACTCGAAGGTCTTCTCCTGCAGCGACGCATCGCTCAGGCCTGCCAATTTCGGTTCCAGATCATTGATGCGGCGGACAATGGGCCACATCTTCTTTAATTCATGCTCCGTGTTATTCCCGAGCAGTCTTTGTATCAGTTTATTAAACACCTATCCGAGACCTCCAATTTACACAATTTGCAATCTACTCTGTGATATTATATCAATTATACATTATACCGTGATTACCGCCTATTTTGCAACCGTTTCAAAGGGATTTAAGAAAATATACACGTATTCCTTTGGGAAAGAACAGGTATTTTCCCATATACAACGCCGCATGAATATGCTAAAATGATTTTATTATTTATTTATCCACCACGTGAAAGGGGTTTTATCATTATGATGCAATATGATGTGTCCATATTGACAGCCTTTGCCCTCTACTTACTGGCAATGCTGGCGATTGGCGTCTATTATTCCCGGTCCCAGCAGCGGCTGAGCGACTATATTCTCGGCGGGCGCAGCCTGGGTCCATGGATCACTTCTATGAGTGCCGAAGCATCGGACATGAGCGGCTGGATGCTCATGGGAGTACCGGGCTTCGCCTATTCTACAGGTATCTCTGCCGCCTGGATTGCCATTGGCATCGCCATCGGCACATATCTCAACTGGCAGTTCGTCTCCCAGCGGCTGCGTAACTATACAGAAGTGGCCAATAACAGCCTGACCATGCCGGACTATCTGAAGAACCGCTTCCACGATGAAAAAAATATCATCCGCATCATCTCGGCTATTTTCATCCTTATATTTTTCCTTATATACACGTCATCGGGCTTCGTCTCCGGCGGCAAGCTCTTTGAATCGGTCTTCGGCATGGACTACTTCTCGGCTCTCCTGCTCAGTGCCGGCGTCGTAGTCGTCTACACCTTCCTGGGCGGCTTCATGGCTGTCTGCTGGACCGACTTCATCCAGGGCTGCATGATGTTCCTGGCCATTGTCCTGGTCCCCTTGGTCGGCATGATCGCCTTCGGCGGCTGTGACGCCGTCATGACCCGATTGGCTACGACGGCACCGAACCTGCTGGAAATGGCTCCGGACACGTCGACGACAGGCATCATCGGCATCATCTCCGCCCTGGCCTGGGGCATCGGCTACTTCGGCCAGCCGCACATCCTGGTCCGCTTCATGGCCATCGGCGACCCGACGGAACTGAAGAAATCGAAACACATCGCCATGACCTGGGTCGTCATCTCCCTGGCCGCTGCCGTCCTGGTCGGCCTGGTAGGCAAAGTCATCGTCCCGACACCCTTAGTCGGCGCCGATTCGGAAAAAGTCTTCCTGGTCATGAGCCGCCAGCTCTTCCCGCCCTTTGCATCGGGCCTCATCTTATCGGCCGTCCTAGCTGCTATCATGAGTACCGCTTCGTCCCAGCTCCTGGTCACGGCATCGGCCATTTCCAAGGACTTTTACCACACCTTCGTCCGCAAGAACGCCAGCGATAAAGAGTTGATCTACGTCAGCCGCCTGACGGTCCTCGTCGTCGCCGCCCTGGCCATCGTCCTGGCCCTCAACCCGAACAGTTACATCCTGACCATGGTCTCCTATGCCTGGGCCGGCTTCGGTGCCGCCTTCGGCCCGACCATCCTCCTGTCCCTGTACTGGAAGAACATGACCAAGAACGGCGCCCTGGCCGGCATCATCGTCGGCGGCCTGACCGTCCTCATCTGGAAACAGTTCGCCTGGTTCGGCCTCTATGAAATCGTACCGGGCTTCCTCTTCTCGCTCATCGCCATCTACATCGTCAGCAAACTCGACGGCGGACCGAGCCAGGAAATCCAGGACGAATTTGAACAAGCCATCCACCATACCCCCAAAATCAGCGTCCTCCATAATGAGGAAGAGTAGGGACTCGCACGTGGCGAGCCCGCAGGCCGCAGTCGCAGACCGCCATTATTTGCCTCTCCTGCAAACTTAATACTTAAAAAAGCTGTCGCATTATGCATTCCTGCTTAATGCGACAGCTTTTTTATTCACTAGTTGCTAACTGCTAGCTTGCTAACGGCTAGCCCCTAATATTCCGGTTCGATGAGGCCGTATTTCCCGTGTTTCCGTTTATAGACGACATTGATCGTATCGGTCTTGGAATTGAGGAAGACGAAGAAGTCGTGGCCTACGAGGTTCATCTGCAAGATAGCTTCTTCGACGTCCATCGGACGAGCGGCGAATTTCTTGACACGGGCGACTTCAAAGGTTTCTTCCGGAACGGCCGGCCCTTCGACGAGAGCGTCATTGAAAGCGCCTTTCTTCATGCGGCGGGCGATTTTTGTTTTGTATTTATGAATCTGGCGGACCAGTTTATCATAGACTAAATCGATAGCAGCATACATATCATCGTTGGCTTCGACGCCGCGGAGAACGACACCGTTGACTTTCAACGTGATTTCAGCGATTTTCCGATCTTTTTCTACAGAAAGCAGGGCCTGGACATTGACTTCGTTATCAAAGTATTTCGTAACTTTCTTTTCCTGTTTTTCAACGTGATCTTTCAGAGCCGGTGTAATTTCTAAATTTTTACCTCTAACGATGGTTGCCATAAAACATCCCTTCCTTTCGTGGGGAGATCCTGTCTAAAGAATGTATGGCTTTCATTCCTTGTGGTCTCTTCCCTTATATGTATAGTATTCAACACGGGGATGCAAATTCCTTCTAAAAAAACAAAAAAATTTGAATTTTTTTGTTTTGGGGCCGACGGCCCTGCCGGTCGTGTATTTTTTTGCGATCTGCGCTCATTTCCATCGCCTGTATGCGATACCGTAGGGGACGACCTGTCAAGGCGTCCCGCCGCGAATCCTGGGCATAGCTGGAATTTATGACGAATGGCACACGATCGTAATATAATCTTGAGTCTGTTGCGGCGGAACGCCGCTTCTGAGTCCGAAAAAGACCATGCATGGTATTCTATACCTCCATGCATGGTCTCTTTACCATCAATTAAATTCCATATTCCTTAAAAAGTTTTTCACGAAAATCAGCATCAGCAGCCGCTTTGTTCGCATCGTCGTAACGCTGTTCTCCCAACAGTCGTTGCATCAAGATTCCCCAGCGTTCATTAGCAATGGCTTGGCCTTCTTCGCGTCCCTTGGCTTCCCCTTCTTTACGGCCTTTGGCTTCTCCTTCTTTACGGCCTTTAACTTCGCCTTCTCTACGCCCCTCAGCCTTACCTTCTTCAAAGGCATCGCGATGGTCCGAGTTATAGTCGAGGATGGCGAGTTCCCGATTGATGTAGGCCAGGCGTTCAGCGTCATTCTGCAGGAAGGTCCGGGCGGCATCTACGGCTTTATGGATGGCTTCATCGCTCATGATCAATTCCCCCTTTTCGTCATCACTGAGCTGATTGGCGAAATACGCCAGCCAGCGCTCCATTTTCGTCATGTCACGGATTCGCTTCTTCGGCGATTTCGTATATTTTGGTATTTCCAGGAAATGGAATACCAAATCCTTATTGAGGCGGTCACCCGTTTCGGCGTTGTAAATACTCCACATGGAATGGGCTTCGTCTTGCGGCAGCAGGTTGAAACGCAGCAGATTAATGGTAATGCAAGGCTTCAAGTCCTGATAGGCGCCACCGGGTGGCAGCGATAACAAATACAATCGCGCCCAGTAGCACATGGTCCGGCGCTGCATGTTTTTCTGATTGACAATCTGAACTTCGATATCGACTTGCTCACCCGTGTCCAAGGTACAGGCCACATCGAGGCGGGTCAGTTTTTCATCGTGGCTGTCCGGGACGTTTTCCGTCGGCGTGAAGACGATGTCCGTAATCGGATGGCCCAAATCTTCGGCGGCGATGGCATTGAGGAAATCAATGGTAATGAGTTTCCGTTCCGGCCGGCCAAAGATGAATTTAAAAAGGACATCATTCATGGGATTGAAGTTCTTTTCCGTCAGCTCCGGGAAATACGTGCGATAGCGGATTTCATTGGCAGTCAGTTGCTTTTTCAACAGATTCACCATTCCTTTCTTTATTATAGCATGAAACAGAACGAGTAGGATATATCCTACCTCCATGATACAACAGAAAAAGGACGGTCCCGGAAAACTTAATCGTTTTCTAATCGTTTTGAGCCAAATCTCCTAATATTTAAGGAAATGTTAATGTTGGGGCCTGACGGCCCCGCCGGTCGCAGGTCGCCTTGGACTCAGATGCCGCTTCGCGGCAACAAACTCAAATTGAATACATCGCCTCGAGTGACCCTCGGCTCGTGAAAAAATAGTGGCTCGTGGCTCGTTGTTCGTGGCTCGTAAAAACCTGCCATTATACTCGAATGGGCTGTGATGAAATCTCTCTGGCGGGCTTCCCCTCTACTGCGGTCCGTTTCACCAGCCGTCTTGCCATTCCTTACAGTCATGACCTGACGGACTGAAAAGGCACGGGAAGCCCCTACAGTTCGGCCATGGGCCGTGTATTTTTTGTGGCCTGCAGACCACGCTCTTTTTTCATCGCCTGGCTGCGATACCGTAGGGGCCGTCCCAACGGGCGGCCCGCGTGAATCCTGTGCATATCCGGAATTTATGACGGACGGCGCATGGTCGTACTACAATCATGAGTCTGTCGCGGCGGAACGCCGCATCTGAGTCCAAGGAAAGGCCGTGGCGTGTTATTCGTAATCAAAAAACATACCATCAAAACCGAATGGGCCGTGGTCGAATATCGCAGCGGGCCGCACAAGGCTCCCTTTATAGGGGAGCTGGCCGCCAAAGGCGGTCTGAGAGGTTAAAAGGTCGGCCCCTACGCACAAGGACATAGGCCGTGTTTTTTTGTGGCCTGCGGCCTTTTATTTTTGTGCAAAAAAAGACCACCCATTTCTGAGTGGTCTTTGTAATCTTCCTGTGAAAGGAGAGATTAGAATACGAATACGAACTGAGCACGTGTTTCTTCGCCCGGATCAGCATTGCCGTCTTTTGCACTGGTTGCGAAGGACTGCATGATCTGGAACTGAGCGTTCTTAGCGAAGGTGTAGTCGACGCCAACGCCCCAAGATTTAACGTTGTTCAAGAGGCTATCGTTTCTCCAGCCATAGGTGGAACCAACAAAGTAACCATAATCATCAACGAAACCATTATCTGCATTGAGGTATTCGACCCAAGCGTCCCAGGATTTCGGCGTAGCGAAGTTAGCAGCACCGTAAGTCAGGCGGCCAACCCAAACTTCCGGATCATTGCCACCTTCGTTATTGGAAGCTTTATCGTTACTGCTATTGTATTTTTCGTAGTTAGCCAAGGCGTTCCATTTGCCGAAGTTGACGCTGGCATATGCGCCCCAGGAATCATCAAAGCGGAAACCATCACCTAAACGTTCTGCGCCCGGTTTAGCATCCTTTGTACCGCCGGAAACAGTGTAGTCGTTGTAGTAAACACCGATTGCTGAACCAGCTGCACGGCCGCCGCCGAAGAAGCCATCTAATTCGCCGTAACCCGTCTTAACACCATCATGGCCTTCATCGCCAGCCATAACGCTTTCTTTAAATTTACCGTAACCAGCGGTAGCAGCGAATTTGTCGTTGTGATACTGCAACTGAGCGCCATCGAAGGTATCACCATAGAGGAAGCCATAGCCGTGGCCATTGCCCATGTCGTATTCATAACGGCCTACGAGGAGGTTCCAGTTGTTGCCGCCGAAGTTGTAATCGACGTTAGCCAAGTCCGTGTAGATATTGTTATTATCATTGCTGCTAGCTGTATTATTGTCAGCAAAGCTGATGCTATTGGTGCTGATACCGTAAGTAACTTTCGTGCGGTCATTGACCTGAGCATTGGCACGGACGCGGACACGATAGGACCAAGAATCATCATTCTTCGTGGCATCATTTACACGACCCGTATCTTCAAAGGTCGGCTGTTTAGCCGTATCTTTTACACGATCGCCTTCGCTCTGGTGAATGTAACGGATACGAGCGTCACCAGTGAGTTTTACGTTGCCAACGCGGTTTTCGAGGGCGCTTACGCGAACGCCGAGGTTATTGAGTTCGTCAGCATATTCGTCAGCGAGTTTGTTGATGAGGGCGCGCTGTTCGACAGAAGCTTTGTCCATGTGAGCCATAGCTTTGGCGACCATTTCAGCGGCTTCGTAACGGGTGATGTTACGGTTGCCCTGGAAGTACTGGCCGTCAACGCCCTGGATGATGCCGGCATCAGCCAATTCTACGACGGATTTGTAAGCCCAGCTGTCGGACGGTACGTCGACGAACGGGTTAGCTGCGAAGGCACAGGTTGCGCCAACAGCCATAGTTGCTGCGAGAGCTGCTAATACTTTGGATTTCATGAGAATTACCCCTTTTCCAATAAAAATAAGTTTCCTAAAGTCTTACTCCGTTACAAGCGAGAGACAGAAACATATTTTCTGAGGGTTCATTGGCGAGTTGTCCTAGTTTCCTCTCTTTTACTGCCTCAGACTGTCTGTTTCTTCGTACTTCTTTTCACTAGTATACCTGCGACGCACTACACTAGTTATTTTTCACTATACCTTATTTTGTAAATTTTGTCAAAAATTCGTGAATATAAGTTCATCAAAAATGGTCATTAAATCGCTTAAAAAAGCCATCTTTCACTAATTATGCCAATTTAGCATATGCAAAAAAAGCTATACCATTTATATTCGCTCTAGTGGGTTTGTTCATATCGATTGCACATATCGCTAAACATTTCATAGAAAATTAGCATTGCCCTTTATTCATCAAAAAAAAGGCCACCCATTTCTGAGTGGTCTTTTGTAATCTTCCTGCAAAAGGAGAGATTAGAATACGAATACGAACTGAGCACGTGTTTCTTCGCCCGGATCAGCATCGCCCTGTTTAGCACTGGAAGCGAAGGACTGCATTACCTGGAACTGAGCGTTCTTAGCGAAGGTATAATCAACGCCGACACCCCAAGATTTAACGTTGCTCAAGAGGCTATCCGTTCTCCAGCTATTCGTGGAACCAAGCCACGTATTGGAGTAGTAACCATCTTTTGCAAACATCGGATCAGCATTGAGGTATTCGACCCAAGCATCCCAGGACTTCGGCGTAGCGAAGTTAGCTTTGCCATAAGTCAATTTACCAATCCAAACATCTGCGTCATCAAGGTTTTTAACACCAGCCTGTTCATCTAACTTATATTTTTCATAGTTGACCAAGGCATTCCATTTGCCGAAGTTTACACTAGCATAGGTACCCCAAACATCGAAGTTATTGAGGTTAGCATCATATTTTGCACCATCTACAGCACCAGAGAAGTTCGGCATAATGTTATTGTAGTAAACCCCGATTGCCGAGCCAGCTACGCGGCCACCGCCGAAGAAGCCTTCCAATTCACCGTAAGCAGTTTTAGCGCTACCTGCACCATAATTATCGTCATCATCATTATAAGTAGCTTTACCGCCAATATAACCTTCTTTAAACTTACCGTAGCCAGCGGTAGCAGCAAACTTATCGTTCTGGTACTTCAACTGAGCGCCGTCAAAGTTATCACCGTAGAAATAGCCATAAGCGCGGTCACCACCGAGGTTATACTGATAACGGCCGACCATCAAATCCCAGTTGTTGCCGCCGAAGTTGTAATCAATATAGGCACGATCAGTAAAGATATTGTTGTTATCGTTACTGCTAGCTGTGTGGTTATCAGCAAAGCTTACGTTATTGGTGCTAACACCATAAACGACTTTCGTGCGGTCGTTGACCTGTGCATTAGCACGGATACGAACACGATAGGACCAAGAATCATCATTTTTAGTTGCCTTATTTGCACGTGTTGCACCAAATAATTTATTTTCAACATTTTTATCGGTGGCTTTGAATTTATCGCCTTCGCTCTGGTGGATGTAACGGACACGAGCGTCACCAGTCAATTTAACGTTGCCAACGCGGTTTTCCAGAGCGCTTACGCGAACGCCGAGGTTGTTGAGTTCGTCAGCATATTCGTCAGCCAATTTGTTGATGAGGGCGCGCTGTTCGACAGAAGCTTTGTCCATGTGAGCCATAGCTTTTGCGACCATTTCAGCGGCTTCATAACGAGTGATGTTACGGTTGCCCTGGAAGTACTGGCCGTCGACGCCCTGGATGATGCCAGCGTCAGCCAATTCTACGACGGATTTGTAAGCCCAGCTGTCAGACGGTACGTCGACGAACGGGTTAGCTGCGAATGCGCAAGTAGCGCCAACAGCCATAGTTGCTACGAGAGCTGCTAATACTTTGGATTTCATGAGAATTACCCCTTTTCCAATAAAAATAAGTTTCGTAAAATTTTACACCGTTACTAGCGAGCGCCGAAACGTATTTTTTCCAAGGGTTCATTGGCGAGTTGTCCTAGTTTCCTCTCTTTTACTGCCTTGAAAAATGTACTGTTTTTTTGCTCTTTCCGCAGGTGTTGCCTGCATCCGCACCACACCTGTTGCAATTATTATACAACTTTTTCCGGCGCTTGTCAAAACTCTATATCTGCAAACCAGTTTTAGCGAAATAAAGATTGGCTTAACAGCGCCATTCAGCTTCCATTTTTTAGTCTTATTTTTTGATTCCCTAAAGCTTATTTTTGCATAAAAATTTTGTAAATGGTTATTTATGCATTTCTTGTTGTTTTATATGTCGTTATTGTTATAATCGTTATTGACTCTCATTCTTCTATTTTCTAGCCATTGCGACCACGACTGGCTCCATCCCTGTTTCGTCTGGTCCTGTACATACTGATAAAATAATGACACCATTTCGTGTTTTTCATGATAATACGTTCCTTTCCAATCGCCTCGTTTGGGACGGGATACGTCATGTGGCGTGTAGTTGCCGCCGATTTCATACTGGCGATAGACGATATCCCGATAAGGTACGTCGGGATTCTTTATCATATCGTACATGACCATATAAGCCGTCGTCCGGCCGGCTCCGGCTTCGCAATGGAAATGGAGCCAGACGTCATCTGGCAGGGTACGGACGAAAACTAGGAAGGCGTCGATTTCGCCCGGCGTCGGCCAGAGATGGTCCGTGCTGGCCAGGCGGACGTAGTGGACACCTTTGCTTTCTGCCAATTCCTGTTCCGTCTGGACGCGTCGTACGGTCATAATCTGAGGATGAACGGGCAAATCGCCTTTCCCCTGGTCGTAGACCGTGACGTCTGTCCCCAAAGCGGCCTGCAAGCGCTGCTGTTCATCGATGAGAACCTCGGCCTGGGACTTTCCTATATTTCCCCAATCGTGACGGCCATACCAGCTGACTGCCGTACCGTTGAAGAAGCCGTGTGACTCCTGGCGCAAGTCGACGTCATAAATAGGACCCTTAGTCTTTTTCCGCAGCTCATGGACGAGGGCGTCGAACTGGCGGGCCGAAAACTGGCCGGACCCGGAAATATGCAAGTCGTCCAAACCCTTACGGGAAGGAATATAAGACGGGTCTACTTCGGATGCATATTTATGTTCCACTCCGTGAAAAGATGACTGACAAGTGCGAAAATTCCGTGGCAGACCTGCATCATTTTCTGCATCGACACGCCAGAAATGACCGCGATACGCTGCCGGTGCCAAAGCCGGCAAAGGCGTGCGTACATACTGAGAAAGCGCAAGGCTATCGCTATTTCCCTGACCTTGAACAACCATCCCCATAGCCGAAAAAACAGCCAAGATGACTGCGATTTTTTTATACCCAATCATAAAATTACCTCCTGTAGTAATTATTTATTTTCATGCATTATGTGTGTTTAGTAAAACGTGTTAGGGAATATATATAAGGGGCCTGACGGCCCCGCCGGTCGCCGTTCGCAGACCGCCGCATTTTTTCGTTCATCGTAGGTCGTTCGTCGTTCATCGAATTCTGGGCCTGACGGCCCCGCTGGCCGCCTTGGACTCAAGGCAACAAATTCAAATTGAATACATCATCTCGAGTGACTCTCGGCTCGTGAAAAAATAGTGGCTCGTGGCTCGTCGTTCGTGGCTCGTAAAAGCCTGCTATTATACCCAAATGGGCTGTGGTCAAATCTCTCTAGCGGGCTTCCCACGTGGAAGCCCCTACAGGCTTACCTATTATACCAGGATAGGCTGTGGCTGAATATTGCAGCGGGCTGCCCAGCCACAGCTGTCCGTTTTGGCAACCGTCTTGCGCCTTCCGCTGGTCGGCACCTGACGGGCCAAAAAGGCTTTCAGGGCGTCCCCTACGCACAAGGCCGTTGGCCGTGTATTTTTTTGCGGCCTGCACTCATTCCCATCGCCTGTATGCGATTCCGTAGGGGCTCGCACGTGGCGAGCCCGCCGTGAATCCTGGGAAGAGCAAAAAGAAAACCTCTCCCTATTGGGAGAGGCCTTCTTTCAAGGCCTCGATTTCTTCGGCCAGTCGTTTTTCTTCTTCCTCGTTGCGTTCGATGGTGATAGTGAAGGCCATGCCTTCATCGGCGCCGTCTGGCAAGAGTTCCAGTGGGAACTGGAGTTCGTGTTCATCGTCGTTGAGGATGATGTACGCCGTCTGTTCGGTTATGCGGTCGATGCTGCCGACGAGTTCTTTTTTCATATCAATGCTCCTTTTCGATGCTGTATGACGAGCCGTCGGTGGTAATGGTGATGACGCCGTTGCGGTCGGTGCGATAGACTTCGACGTTGTATTTCTGCAAGGTCTTCAGCGTCGGTTCGTGCGGGAACTTGTACTGGTTGCCGGCGGCGCAGGAAATAGTCGCCGCTTTCGGGGCTACGGCTTTGACGAAGGCGTCGGACGACGAGGTCTTGCTGCCGTGATGGCCGACTTTGAGGACGTCCGATTTGAGGTCAGCTGGTTTATAGTCCTTGAGGATTTTTTCTTCAACTTCTTTCTGGGCATCGCCAGTGAACATCATGGAGAACTGGCCATAGGTCATCTTGCAGACGATGGAATTGTCATTGGTCAGGCCGCTTTCAGAAACGCCCTGGGTATTTTCTTTAGTGAAAGGCTTGCCCGGCGACAGGACGGTAAAGGTAACGTCATCGCCCAGGGTGAAGGTATCGCCCTTTTTCAAGGTCTTATAAGCAATATTCTTGGCCTTGATGTTCTTCAGGTAATTGCGGTACATGGCCGTATTGGCACTCTGGCCATTGTCATAGATCTGCTTGATTTTGAAGTCCTTGAACAGTTCCGCCATGCCGCCCAGATGGTCGCCGTGGGGATGAGTGATGACGATGATGTCGATATCCTTGACCTTGCGTTCCTTGAGCTGTTTGACCAAATCGGCCCGGCTGTCGACTTCGCCTGTATCGATGAGCATATTCTTGCCTTTATACTGGATGAGCGTCGCATCGGCCTGACCGACGTTGAGGACGGATATGCGCAGGTCCTTGTCAGAGGCACTCAGGGACTGGACGGCCTTAGCCCCACCAGACGAGCTGGACGACGCGCTGTTGCCACAGCCGGCCAGGACGAGCATGAAGCTCATGACCAGGGCCAGGGCGGCGGTAAAGAGTTTTCTTTTTTTCAATTTATTTTCCTCCAATCAAGGGCTGCTGCAAAATGGGCAGGGCCAAATCTTCTTCTAAAGAAGCCAGGACGCCGGGAAGGGCATCGGCTGTTTCCATGGGCGTAAAGCCATAGGGGCCGCAGGCTTTGCGGCAGGCATCGCCGGCTGATCCGTGGAGATAGACGCCGGCACAGGCGGCACTGCACAAATCGCTCATGCCCTGATGGGCCGTCATGGCGGCAATCATGCCGGTCAGGACGTCCCCCATGCCGCCACAGGCCATGCCGGCATTACCCGTGGAGTTGATGTAGACGTTCCCCGTCCGGGCCGAAACGATGAGCGTCGGCGCCCCTTTGAGGACGAGGTTGACTTTCCATTCCGAGGCAAAATGACGGGCTGCCGCGATGGGGTCCGCTTTGATTTCCGTCATGGACAGGCCGCTGAGGCGAGAAAATTCGGCCAAGTGCGGCGTCATGATAATCCGGCTGCCCCGCGAAGCGATGAGGGCCTTTTCTCCGGCCAGCAGGTTGAGGGCATCGGCATCGAGGACGACAGGGCAATCCACAGCGGCCAGGACTTTCAGGAGAAATTCTTTCGTCCCGGCGTCGCGGCCCATGCCGGGGCCCATGGCCAGGACGGACCAATTCTTGCTTTCAGCAATGATTTCATCGGCATCAGCAGCAGTGAAGTGGTCGCCAGTACCGACGCCGCGGACCATGATTTCCGGCTGGGCGCCGATGCAGTACGGCGCCGTCGCACCGGGCACGCGGAGGAAGACCTTGCCGGCCCCGCTGCGGACGGCTCCATGCGCAGCCATAAGGGCGGCTCCGGCCATCTGGCTGCTGCCGGTGACGATAGCGATAGTACCGTGAGTCCCTTTATGGCTGTCCGGGCTGCGGGGCACGACGATTTCAGCGATATCCGATTCCTGCAGCAAATAAGCCGGGTCTTCTTCGAGCTGCATGAGCAGCGGACCAGGCATGCCGATGGGGTCGACTTCAACGTGGCCGGCACAAGCCCGGCCGGGATAGAGGACCAGGCCCCGCTTGAGGGCTCCAAAAGTGACGGTCATATCGGCAAAGAGCGGGCCGTCTTCATCGTCGTCACCGTTGCTGACAGCACCCGTATCGGAGTTGACGCCAGTCGGCATATCGACGGCGATGACCGTGACGGCACCGGCGGCGGCAGCGGCGTTGACTTCCGCTACGATAGAGGCAATGGGCTGGCGCAGGCTGCCGTGGAAGCCCGTCCCCAGCATGGCGTCGATGACGACAGAAGAGGCGAGGAGCCGTTTTTGCAGGACCTGCCAGTCAGCTTCCGACTGCGGCGCCGGCAAGAGCAGGCACGTTTCATCGTCGGCCAGCTGCTGCAGCGTATGCAAATGCTGGCGCGCTTCATCGCTATAGTCGGCTTCTTCCCCGAGGACATAGACATAGGCCCTGGCCCCGGCGGCTAAGATGTGGCGGGCGATAACGAAGCCGTCGCCGCCGTTATTGCCTTTGCCGCAAAAGAGGACGACATCCTTGCCATCCCAGCCTTCCAGCCAGGCACCGGCCCGTTCGGCAACGGCATGGCCGGCATTTTCCATGAGGACAGCCGGCGCAATGGCATATATGCCATGCATAGCTATCCGATCCATATTCCGCATCTGAGCGGCAGTAGTAACTTTTTGCATAGTAATTCTCTCCTATTTTTATTGAAAAGGGCGCGTGTAATGGGACCTGACGGCCCCGCCATCTCAGGCCGCCATGGACTCAAATGCCGCTGCGCGGCGTCAAACTCACATGAACGACATCGCCTCGGGAAGCCCTCGGCTCATGGAAAAAGCCGTGGCTCGTGGCTCGTGGTTCGTAAAATCCCGCCATTGGACAAGAATGGGCTGTGGTTAAACCTCACAGCGACACTATCTGACAGCCAATCAACCTCTCAGTCAGCTTCGCTGACAGCTCCCCTATCAGGGGAGCCATTGCGGACTGCCATCTGCGGCCTGCGAACTGCGTTTTTTCTACCCTAACACGGTGAAGGCGATGGCGTAATCGCCGTCGTGGGCGATGGACAGGGACGGCAGCTGGCCATCCTGGCCCACGGCCTGGGCGTAATAGCCATGGAGCTGATAATACGGAGCTCCCAACGAGTCATGGCAGACTTCGACGTCCGTCCATTTTCCCTGGCGGAAACCGGTCCTCAAGGCCTTGAACAAAGCCTCTTTGGCAGCAAAGATGCCGGCCAGCGATTCCGCCCGCCAGGTACCATCAGTCCGCTGGCAATAAGCCAGTTCCTGTTCCGTGAAAAAGCGGCCCAGGGAACGGCCGTGACGGGCGGCCATGTCCGCTATACGGCTGATTTGTACGATATCGGTTCCGCAATGCATCGCATTTCCCCTCCTTTTTGGGCCTGACGGCCCACGTTTTCGTTCATCGAGTTTTTGGGGCTTGACGGCTTCTACGCATGCCTCTCAACCTCTCAGTCAGCTTCGCTGACAGCTCCCCTATCAGGGGAGCCATTGCGGACTGCCATCTGCGGCCTGCGAACCGCGTTTCCCCTCCTTCACCACAAAAAGGAGGCTGCCGCATTGGCGACAACCCCCTCTGTATTTCACTACCACTTCTGCATTCGGATACAAACGCCCAATCCTTCCAGGATGACCCGGAAAGTCATAAAGGATACGGTCATATCGTCATGAAGGCCGTGGGCTACTTTATAGGAAATGGTGACGGTCTGATGTTGATAGTCGTAACGGAAGCCGTGCAGATTGGTCTCAAAGGTGTATTTGGGAGCCGGAATGGCAAACTGCGGCGGCTTTTCTACTTCCAGGCCATGGGTCAGGCGTTCGAGGATGACCCGTTTGGGCAGTTCAGACTGCAACATCTCTTCTGTAAAGCTATCCAAAACAGACATGTATCCCCCTCAGTCTTCGTCGAAGAAGTGCGCGTGGATAGCTTTGACGGCTTTGTCGATGACATCTTCTGCAATCAGGCAGGTGATGCTGATTTCCGAAGTGGAAATGATTTCGATATTGATGCCGTTATCGCCGAGGACACCGAACATGCCGGCAGCGATGCCCGGATGACCGGCCATGCCAGCACCGACGACAGAAACTTTAGCCATCTTATCATCGATGAGGATATCTTCGACAGGCATTTCCTTGCGCAGATTGGCAAAGACAGCTTTGGCCTGTTCCAGGTCCGTACGGGCAATGGTAAAGGTAATATCCGTTACGCCTTCGTTGGCAATGCGGACACTCTGGACGATCATGTCGACGTCGACGTGTTTTTCTGCCAATTCAGCAAAAACGCGATAAGCGAAGCCCGGTTTATTGGGAATCCCTAAAACGGTGATTTTTGCAACATTTTTATCCGAAGCGACGCCGCGGATGAGATACTGTTTGACTTCCATAGAGCAATCCTCCTGTATCATAGTTCCTTCATCTTCAGAAAAAGTCGAGCGTACATGGATGGGGACGCCGAAGCGGCTGCCCATTTCGACGGCACGGGGCTGCATGACACCGGCGCCGAGTTTCGCCATTTCCAGCATTTCGCCGTATGTAATCTGTTCGATTTTCCTTGCATTGGGAACGACACGGGGATCGGACGTGTATACGCCGTCAACGTCGGTATAGATTTCACAAACATCAGCATGGATGGCACCGGCAATGGCAACGGCTGTCGTATCGGAACCGCCGCGACCCAGCGTCGTGATATCGCCATGGCCCGTAATGCCCTGGAAGCCAGCGACGACGACGATATTGCCCTGATCCAGCGCTTTCATGATGCGGCCCGGTTTCAATGCCAGGATACGGCCTTTGTTAAAGGCATCGCTGGTCTTGATGCCGGCCTGAGCACCGGTAAAGGAAATAGCCTTCTGGCCGGCTTCCTGGAAAGCCATAGCCATGAGGGCGATGGAGACCTGTTCGCCCGTCGTCAGGAGCATATCCATTTCACGGCCGTAAGTCTTAGAGGTAATCTGCTTTGCTAATGTCACTAAATCGTCGGTAGTATCCCCCATTGCCGAAACAACGATGACGATTTTGTCTTCAGGCTTTTTGCCTTTTAAGACTCGTTGTACAATAGCCCGCATTTTGTCCGGTGTCGCAACGGAGCTGCCGCCGAACTTCTTAACGATTAATGCCAACTTAAATCCCTCGCTTTTGTTTGTTTAAGTATTCATTATCATGGTAATTCATCATTATGGTTTATTACCATCTGAAACCACTTATTGAAATGATATCATGGACAAGGGGAAATGTAAAGGGCTTGTAGGGCCTAAAGGCCCGCAGGCCGCAGTTCGTCGTTTGCAGGCCGCCGTTCCGTTCATCGTAGGTCGTTCATCGTGATGAAATGGCCGTTTTCAAACATAAAAAAAGACTGTCCACGATGGCCTATGCCTTCGCGTGACAGTCCTTTTAGATTCACAAGGTGATGAGTAATCAGTAAGCCGAGTTTTGTTCTGCTTGCGCAGCAGCAATCATCTATCTAGACATACCGTTGCCGGCATGTTCAAGCGACACAACCCGGAAGATCAGCGGGCCGCTTCATCCCTCCCCTATTCGGTCTTGCTCCAGATGGGGTTTACCTAGCCGATGCATTACTGCACCGCTGGTGCGCTCTTACCGCACCGTTCCACCCTTACCACTTGCGTGGCGGTACACATTTCTGTGGCACTATCCCTAAAGTCACCTTCGCCGGCCGTTAGCCGGCATCTTGCCCTACGGAGCTCGGACTTTCCTCTAATGCAAAAGCACTAGCGATTGCTTTTCATACTCATCATTCGTATAGGATACCATATTTGACGATGAGAGTCAAGGGCCTGACGGGCCCGCAGGCCGATTCTGTTCATCGAATCAGGGGCCTGATGGCCCCGCAGGTCGCAGGCCGCCTTGGACTCAGTTGCCGCTGCGCGGCGTCAGGTTCACATGGACGACATCGCCTCGAGTAACCCTCGGCTCATGGAAAAAGCCGTGGCTCGTGGTTCGTGGTTCGTGGCTCGTGGCTCGTAAATCCCCGCCATTGGACAAGAATGGGCTGTGGTTGAATTTCACAGCGGCACTATCTGACAGGAAATCAACCTCTCAGTCAGTTTTGCTGACAGCTCCCCTATCAGGGGAGCCATTGCGGACGGCCATCTGCGGCCTGCGGACTGCGTTTATTTCATGAGTCTGTCGCGGCAGAACTTCGCATCTGAGTCCGAGCGGACGGCGATACTATTTGACAGAAAATCAACCTCTCAGTCAGCTTCGCTGACAGCTCCCCTATCAGGGGAGCCATTGCGGCCGGCCATCTGCGAACGGCGACCGGCGCTATAAGCTCTATTCGCTTATAGCTAACGCAAGGTCCGGCGGATTTCTTCTACGGCGCCTTTGATGTCTTTTTGGCCTACGATGGCGGAAATCATGGCAAAGGAACGGAAGCCTTCGTCATAGAGGCTGCGGATGTTGGCCAGGCTGATGCCGCCGATGGTGACGACGGGCAGGTCGAATTTAAGGGCATATTCCTTGGCTTCAGGCGTTACGACTTCGTCGGCGTCTTTCTTGGACTGTGTCGGGAACATAGGACCGAAGCCGACGTAATCGGCACCGTCAGCCAGGGCCTGTTTCATTTCATCGACGGTATTGGTCGATACACCGATGAAGACGTCCGGGCCGGCGAGCTGACGGACGATCTGGGCCGGTGCATCATCCTGGCCGACGTGGATGCCGTCGGCGCCGCAAGCGATGGCCAGGTCTGTCGAGTCGTTCATGATGAAGGTCACGTCGTGGTCGTGGCAGAGCTGGGCAATGGCTTTGGCTTCTTCGTACTTGGCGCGCCATTTCTTATGTTTTTCGCGGTACTGGATAATCGTGACGCCAGCCGCGATCAATTCCTTGGCGACGTCCATATTGCTACGGCCCAGGCAGAGTTCCTCGTTGCCCATAATGGCATATACCGGGTCTTCTAATAAATGTCTTACATGTTCTTCTTTAGTCATGATACGTTTCCTTTCTATGGGAATTAATGGGGCCTGACGGCCCCGCAGGCCGCAGTTCGCTGGTCGCCTTGGAAAAGGCCGTGGCTCGTTGTTCGTGGTTCGTGGCTCGTAACCCCCCGCCATTGGACAAGGATGGGCTGTGGTTGAACCTCACAGCGGCACTATCTGACAGGAAATCAACCTCTCAGTCAGCTTTGCTGACAGCTCCCCTATTAGGGGAGCCGCGGCCTGCGGCCTGCGAACGGCGCGCCGTGAGGCGCTTTACATATAATGCAGCATGTCCTTACTGGTCGGGTCGGTTTCGCAGGTGATGTGCCATTGCTGTTCTTCGGCAGCCTGTTCCAAGCGTCGGCAGAGGTCGGCGACGACAGGCGATTCGGTGCCGAAGTGGCCGCCGTCAGCGACGATGATGCCCTGGCGGATGGCTTCCTGGGCGTCGTGGTATTTGACGTCACCTGTGAGGTAGAGCTGGGCGCCGGCGTCTTTCGCCAGTTTGATGAAGCCAGCTCCGCCGCCTCCAAGAAGGGCGACACGGCGGACGATGACGTCCGTATCGCCGGCATAGGACAAGGCCTCGCGATGAAGGAGGCCTTTGATTTTCTTCAAGACATCCATAGCCGGTTCCGGTGTCGGCCAGGTCCCGACGCGGCCCATCATGAAGGGATGACCGGCATTTTTCAGCGGATACAGGTCATACGCCGGTTCTTCATAGGGATGAGCAGCCAGCATGGCCTGTACGGTCTGACGGAGCTTGCTTTCGGGGACTATGGTTTCAATCCGTTCTTCTGCCGTTTTTTCGACTTGCCCGATTTCACCAATAAAGGGATGCGTCCCTTCATGGGCTTTGAAACGGCCTTCGCCTTTGGCCGTAAAGGAACAGTCGCTGTAGTTGCCGATATAGCCGGCACCGGCGTCGGCCAAGGCCTGGCGGACGGCGTCACCATGGCTTTCCGGGACGTAGACGGCAATTTTATAGAGTTTGTCTTCGGCGACGGGAACGAGACCCTTCAAATCCGTCAAGCCCAGGAGGCGGGCCAGGACGTCGTTGACGCCGCCGTCGGCACTGTCCAGGTTGGTATGGGCGCTGTAGACGGAAATGTGGTGGGCCAGGAGTTTTTGGTACATGCGGCCGCTGTACGTGTCGGTCCGCAGGGATTTCAAACCATCGAAAATGACCGGGTGATGGCTGACGATCATCTGGATGCCGTGTTCGATGGCATAATCGACAGTCCCCATCATGACGTCCAGGGTGACCATGAGTTTATCGACCGGTTCATCAGGGCTGCCGATGAGCAGGCCCGGATTATCCCACGATTCTTTGAGCGACAACGGCGCCCAAGCTTTCAATACTTTGACGATTTCACCTACTGTAGTTGCCATTTCAATTCCCTCCAGAAGCGCAATTCGCTTTCTATTTTTTCCATCCGTTCGTGCACATCTTTGCGGCTCTTCTTCAGGCCTTCCAAGATGTGCCCTTTTGTTTCCATGAGAATGTCTATCTTGCGGCCGAGCAGCGGGTCGCGGCGCTGCCAGTTCACGGGACCGATATCATAGATCCAGTCCGGCAGGGCCCCGGCCTGTCCCGGCACGGCCCGCATCAGTTCGTAAAGGCGGCCGTCGTCGATGACCAGCCGTTCGTCTTCGATGTGCCAGCCATGCTCATACAGGTAGCGGCGCAAGGCACCGGCATCGCTCTGGGGCTGCAAGACGACAAATTTCAAAGACTGCCAGACCGCATAGGAAGTCTGGAGTATCCGCACCATCAGCGGGCCGCCCATGCCACAGATGACAGCGCCATCGACTTCCCCTGCTTTGACGCAGGTCAGGCCGTCACCCAGGCGGCAGTCGATGCGGTCGGTCAAGCCGGCACCGCGGACGTGGGCCACGGCCGCTGCCAGCGGTCCCGGGACGATATCGGCGGCAATGGCCGACGGACAGTGGCCGCTCTCACAGACGGAGACCGGGATATAGGCGTGGTCGGTCCCGATGTCGGCAATGACGGCCCCCTGTGGAATGAGGGATACAGCCGCAGCCAGGCGGTCCGTTAATTTCATGATATAAACACTTCCTTTATAAACAGAATCTAATTGCACTCCCTATTATAACAGACGGGACGAGAATTGAAAGGGGCTAGTGGTTCGTAGCTAGGGGTTAGGGGTTAGCGGTTAGGGGTTAGCGGTTAGAGTCGTAGGTCGTTCATCGTTCGTCGAAAAAAGGGGCTGTCGCATGTGCGACAGCCCCTTTTAAGTGGTTCGTAGCTAGCGAATGGTTTTAAATTTAAAACCATCTTTTCCAAACTACAAACTCCGTACTACAAACTTTAAAGATCAACCTCTCAGTCAGCTTCGCTGACAGCTCTCCTATAAGGAGAGCCATGAACCACTAGCCACTATTATTCCCACTCACTTCGTCAAGGCGATGATGGTGGCGACGGCGGCCACGCCGATGGCGATGTTGGCCTTACGATTGGCTTTGTCGACATCTTTCTGGGTCGATGTCTTATGGTTCTTTTCCCAATCTTTCCGTTCTTTTTCCCAGTTGCGGTCATCATGACGATAGTCGCGGTCATCGCGCTGTTCCCAGCGCTTTGGATAATCTCTGGGGCCTGCGGCCTGGGCCGTCAGGGCGGCGCCGCTGAAGGTCATGAAGGTAACGACCAAAACCAGCATCATGCGTACTATATAGTTGAACTTCTTCATAAGTATCACTCTCCTTATTTAGGTTACTCATAGTATACTCATGAGCCGTTACAATTCAGTCACAAGGCCATTTCAGGAGGGCTACAAATCGGCTTCTTTTTGGTATATGGCCCAAACGCCTTTCTGGGTGCGCCATTTCCAGTTCCCCGGTACTTCCTGGAGGAAGTGGGCTTCATCGCGGTCGCGGACGACGGCCAGGACTTTAGGATGGTTCGGCAGGTCTTCGATAGCCATGAAGGGCATGACGTTCTTGGCATTCCAGCTGATACCACCAGGCAGTTTATTGGCAATGTCATCAGCCTGTTCCAGGCGATAAGCCGGATGATTGGAATAATAGGTCAGGGATACGGGGTAGCGGCCGCCATAGGTGACGACGGTCGTTTCATTATCGGCCAGGCCGCTGACGACCTGGGCGGCATCATAAGCCGAAGCCTGCTGGCACCGAGGCACGATGACCGTACACGTAGCGGCTACGTAAATGGCCAGGACGATGCCGGCCATGTTGAGGACCAGGCGGTCATATTTCTTCAAATACGACGCAAAGCCGATGGCCAGGGGAATCATATACGGGAAGGTATAGGTCATGTATTTCGTCGCCATGAGCTGATAGGTCACGAAAATCGTAGCCGCCCAGACGATGAGGAACTGGGTCTTCATGGACAAGGCAGGCAGGCGCAGTCGTTTTTCCCGCCAGGCCGCCGCGATTTTCCGGGGCAGGCCATAGTCGCGCCAGGCCAGGGGCAGGGTGAAGACCCAAGGTATGAAGCCGGCCAGGAAGATGGCGCTGTAATAATACCAGACATTGAACTGAGGATGTTCGGAAACGGTAGCCCGCAGGACGTTATGGACACCGATGAACTGACTGACGAAGTCGCTGCCATGCATGGCGTACATCGGACCATACCAGATGAGGGTGATGGCCAGGAACAGGATCAGGCCGGAAAAGAGCTTGATGTGCAGCAGGGCCTTGAGGTCCCGGCGCCATACGAGGAAAAGCAGGATGATCAGCCCGGGCTGGAAGAAGCCGATAGGCCCTTTGGTCAGGACGGCCAGGCCGGCAAAGGCGTAAGCCAGGTAGTACCAGCGCGGCTTGCCTTCGCTGTAGGCGATGTAAAAGGCCATGAGGCAAGCCGAATAAAAGACGAAGAGGGTCATATCCGTAATGATGGCCTTGGAGAGGTAAAAATATTCTACCGTCGTCAGCAAGATGAGGCCGGTCAGGAATCCCGTCTTCTTATCGTAGAGGCGGGCCGTGAAGCCATAGGCCAGGAGGATGCCGGCCATACTGAATAGGGCCGGGAAAAAGCGGGCCGAGAAATTACTGATGCCGAAGAGCTTGAAGGCGGCAATGAGTTCCCAATAGAAGAAAATCGGTTTATCGTACCAATAATTGCCGAAGATGCGCGGTGAGAAGTAGTCGCCAGAAGCGAGCATTTCCTTAGCTGTCAGAACATAGTTCGATTCGACAGGGTCCGTGACGACCAGCAGATGGTTGGCCACAAAACAGAGGATGGCTGCCAGGACCAGGAGGATGACAGCCGGCGAAGCCATGATTTTCTGCCACAGGCGCTGCCATACCGACAGGGCCACGTATTCCTGTTTTGCACGAAATTCATACATAATAAAAACTCCCCTTCCTATTCGTTACCGTTTTGATGGTATCAGTATAGGAAGGGAAGTTAAATAAAAGATAAACAGAGCGATAACAAAACGAGAAAGGACCGTAAAAAATTCCGTCAGGCTAACCCCGGAAGCGGTAGCCGGCGCCCCAGACCGTTTCGATGTAGCGGGGGTTGGCCGTATCCTCTTCGATTTTTTCGCGGATGCGGTTGACGTGGACCGACACGGTCGCCGTTTCCCCCAGGGCTTCGCTGCCCCAGACGCGGTCGAAGAGGGTCTCCTTGCTGAAGACGATGCCCGGATTCTTGGCAAAGAACAAGAGGAGCTCGAATTCCTTATTGGGCAGGGCCACTTCTTTCTCCTTGACGAAGACGCGGTGGCCGCTCTCATCGATTTCCAAATCGCCGTAGTGCAGGACGTCGCGATGGACTTCGCGGGACGTGAGCTGTTCATACCGGGCCAGGTGGCCTTTGACGCGGGCTACGAGCTCATTGGGACTGAAGGGCTTGACGATGTAGTCATCGGCGCCCAGGCCGAGGCCGCGGATCTTGTCGATGTCTTCCTGCCGGGCCGATACCATGAGGATCGGGATGTCCTTGGTTTCGCGGATAGTCCGGCAAATCTGGAAGCCATCGCGGCCGGGCAGCATGATGTCCAGCAGGATGAGGTCATAGGCGTCTTCCAGGGCTTTCTTTTCCCCTGTCTTGCCATCGACCGCGATGTCGGCACTGAAGCCATTGGCTTCCAAGTAGTCCCTTTCCAATTCGGCAATGCCCTGGTCGTCTTCAATAATCAAGATACGTTTCATGTATGTGATTCCCCTTTCGGTAACGAAATGCAAATGGTCAATCCCTTAGGCACTGTCGCCTGGGCCCAGATTTTTCCCTTCATGGCATGGACAATCTGCTGAACCACGGCCAGGCCCAAGCCGCTTCCCTTGGCCACATTGGTCCGGGCCTTGTCGGTGCGGTAGAAACTTTCAAAGAGCTTCGGCAGTTCCTTCTCTTCGACGCCACAGCCGTCATCGGCAAAGGAAAGGAGATATGCCCCTTCCCCGCCATCGGTCAGGGTAATGGCCAGATGGCCGACGGCCTGGTCTTTATATTTCAGGCTGTTGCCCAGGATATTTTCAATGACCCGCTGGAACTGCTGACGGTCCATAGAAATGACGGCCTTGTCCAGGGAGGACTGGAAGGTCACGTCCAGCCCTTGCTGGTGGAAATGGTCGGCCTGTTCGCCGATATAATCCTTTAAGTAGGCCGCCACGTCGACGTCTTCCCAATGGAAGGGCACCTGACCCAGGTCGAGCTTGGAAAAGAGGAAGAGCGTCCGGACCAGGCTGGCCATGTGGCGCGACGTATCGACGATCATGCCCAGGTAGTGCCGTTCTTTTTCCGGCGTATTGGCGATGCCGTCGAGGATGCCGCTGGCATACCCTTCGATTTTCGTCAAAGGCGTCGACAAATCATGGGAAATGCCGGCCAGGAGTTCCTTGCGGTTCTTATCGTATTTATCCCGCGTATCCCGGGCAGCCCGCAGCTGGAGGCGCATCTTTTCAAAAGCCTGGCAGGTATCGCCGATTTCGTCACGCGACAAAATCGGGACGGGATGGTCCAAATCGCCCTGGCTGATGGCATCGGCCATATTGCGCAGCCTTTCGACGGGACCGACGATCTGGCCGGCCATCCAGCGCGACAGTTTCAGGCCGACGAGGATGGTCAGCAAGATAGTCAGAATAGCCAGGACGTAAAAGGCGACCTTCAAGATGTCCTTCGATGACAAGTCGATGTACTCGTTTTCGGGATAACTCGGCACAGCACCGGCGACGGCCAAATGGATGTCCGTATGAGGCGAGACGTAGTAAAAGCGCAGGCCTTCGCCAGTCCAGGTAAAGTCGGCATGGCCCTGACGATGACCGGCCATGACCTGCTGGCGCAGGTACACCTTGTCGATGCCATCCGTATCGTAGAGGTCTTCCTTATCGCGCCAAATGGATACATTGAGGCCCTGGTCCTCCAAATGATCGGCGGCCTGGAGGAGACGGTCCATGTTGCCATTATACTGATCGGCCCGGACACGGAGGCGGCTCAGCTCGAACTGGATGGACATGTTCTGACCGCTCTCAGGCCAGATAAAGGAAATGATACTGGCCCGGTTGATGTTGCCGAATTGCAGGGCCAAAAAGATGGCGATGCTGACGACGGCCGTAAACAGGACGGGAATGAAAATCATGATAAAGTTGGAAAAAAGGAGGCGCTTGCGCAGCGGCCAGTCCCGGAGTTGCATAGTCCTCACCTGGTTTCTCTAAAATTTCTTTTATTATATATCTTGAGATTAAACAAAAATATAACAAAAAGCAAATTTTCTGGTGAATCTTTTGCCCTCTTTAAAAAAGTCTGTTATAATAGGGTACAAATCTAGTATAGTTTTGGATTAAATAAGGGGTGTTTATGAAATGACTCAAATCACAAAAGAAACAAAGGAAGAAATCAGCCGCCGCTTCCCGCAGTTCGTCGAAGCGACGCAGGCTTTTTACGCTAAGGAACTGCCGCCGGCCAAATATAAGGGTACATCGGGCAAGTTCGGCTGCTATGGCGAACGGGGGGCCCATAGCACCATGCTGCGCCTGCGCTTTTCCGGCGGTGCCATCGAACCGGCACACATCGCTTTCCTGAAGGACGTCCTCGACCGCTACGACATCGACCTCGTCCACTTCACGACAGGTGAGGCCCTGCAGCTCCATCATTTGGGCGAAAAAGAAGTCCTCGCCCTCTATCAGGAATGTTTCGACCACGGCGTCTACTGCGTCGGCGCCGGCAGCGACAACCCGCGCAACATCACGGCCAGCCCGCTCCACGGTGTCGCTCTGGGCGAATACTTCGACATGACGCCGTACATCAAGGCAGCAGCCAACTTCGTCATCAACTGCATTCCCAAATTCAACTTGCCGCGTAAATATAAAATCAGCTTCTCCAGCGGCCTGGACAACGAAGGCCATGCGACCTTCAAGGACCTGGGCTTCGTGGCCCGGCCGGACCACAAATTCGACGTCTATGCCGGCGGCGGCTTCGGACTCAACGGCTCGCGCTTCGGCATCCTCATCGACGAAGGCGTCGATCCGCTGGATATTTCCTATTACATCCTGGGCTATGGCCGGGACGTCTACATGAAATACGGCGACTATGAACACCGCGGCCAGAACCGTTCGCGTTTCATCCTCACCAAGCTCGGCGACGATGCCTTCCGCCAGGCCGTCCGCGATGCCGTCGCCAAAGCCAAGGCCGAAGGCGATTACCGCCTGACCATCGAAGAAGAAACGCCGTTAGCTAAGAGCGGCGCCGATGACAGTGTCCTCGAAGACGGCCGCATTGGCAAACAGAAACAGGCCGGCCTCTATTACGTCGAATACAAGCCTTTAGGCGGCACGCCGAAACTCTCCGTCTTCCGCGAACTGCTCAAGACCCTCCAGACCATGGAAGGCGCAGAAATCCGCCTCAATGCCGACGAAACGGCTTACATCATCAACCTCACGGCAGACGAAGCCCGTAAAGTCGCTGCCCTCACGGCGGACGACACGGCGACGACGGCCTTTGAACATTCCGTCAGCTGCATCGGCGCTACGGTCTGCCAGCAGGGCCTGCGCGATTCTCACGGCACCTTCGTCAAACTGGCCCAGCTCTTCAAAGACCGCGGCATCGACAGTCACTTCCTGCCGAAATGCCACTTCTCTGGCTGTCCGTCGAACTGCACGGTCCAGCAGCTGGCTCCTCTGGGCCTGCGCGGCGCCAGCAAAAAAGTCGGCGACAAGATGGAACCGGCCTTCAACATCTACGCCGGCGGCAACTACGCCATCGGTAAAGGCGTCATGGGCGAACAAATCGGTGTCATCACCATCGAGCACCTGCCCGACTTCTTCCTGGCCCTCAACCAGACCCTTCTCGATGCCAACCAGACCTACAACGAATGGTATCCCCAGCATAAAGAAAAACTCATAGAATTAGTCAATCAGTTTGAATAGGAAAAAAGCGCTGTCCTCGCGGACGGCGCTTTTTCTGTAAGGGCGCCACGCGGGGCGCCCGCTTTGTAATATGTACGTTTTCCCAATCAGCTTGCTAAAAAAAATGCTTCATACTCCTAACGAAGTCATATTGTTTTCTTTCTCTGTATTCATAGACTGTCCCCTTCCCTTTTTAACGGCCTTTGGCCTTCATGGTGTGCATGACCCAGAAATAGGAACCGCCTGTAAATAAGCAGGCCAGGACCCAGCAGATAGGGCTGGCACAGCAGATGCCGAAATAGCCCCACATGGCGGCCAGGACCAGGGCCGATACACTGCGGCCGCCCAGTTCCAGGATGCTGCTGATGAGGGGCACGCTGGAAATGCCCATGCCCTGCAATGCGTTGCGGTAGACGAAAATCTGGCCCAGGAAGAGATAGAACGGGACGGACATCTTCAGATAGAGGAAAGCCTGTTCCATGAGGACTTCGTCGTGGTCCGTCGTGAAGACGCTGATGAGTTCCCGGCCATAGCTGTACATGGCCACGGCTGCGGCCAGGCAGAATACCAGGGACACGAGGGAGCACTGGCGGACGCCCTGGCGGATGCGGCCATACTGGCTGGCGCCGTAGTTCTGTGCCGAATAGACAGCCATGGCGATGCCGAAGGAAATCATGGGCTGCAAGGCCAGCTGTTCGATTTTCGTCGCCGATACGAAGCCGGCAATCGTTTCAGGGCCAAAGGTATTGCAGACCGACTGCAGGACCAGGATGCCCATGGAAATGATAAGGAACTGGACGGCCATGGGCAGGCCCAGGCGCAAATGCTGCCAGGCAAAGGGCCAGTCAAAGTTCCAGTCGGCTCGGGTCAAGCGCAGCATGGGAAAGCGGCGGCGCATGAAACACAGGCAGAGCACGGCCGATACGGCCTGGGCGATGACCAGGGCGATGGCCGAACCGGGGACGCCCCAGCCAAAGGCGACGATGAACAACAGGGCCAGGGCGATATTCAAGAGAGACGACACGATGAGGAAATAAAGTGGCGTCCGGCTGTCGCCGAGGGCCCGGCAGATGCAGGACAGGAGATTATAGCTCATCATGGCTACCAGGCCGAGGACGACGACGAGCATGTAATGATAGGCGTCGTCGTAGAGGACATCTGAAATGTTCATGAGCCGCATGATGAGCGGCATGGCCAGGCTCACGCAGGCCGTCAGCATCAGCGTGATGACCAGGGCCAGCATGGCCGACGTCGCCACAGACCGGCGCACGCCGTCCATGTCTTCGGCACCGAAGCGCTGACCCGTGATGACGGAAAAACCGGAAGACAAACCGATCGTCAGGCCGAAGACGGCCATGAAGACGGGTGCCACGGCGCCGACAGCGGCCAGGGCATTGACGCCGATAGTGCGGCCGACGATGATGATGTCGGCGATATTATAGAATTGCTGGAAAACATTGCCGATTAAAAGGGGCACCGTAAAAGCCAGGATGAGGCGGATGGGATTGCCCGAAGTCATACTGCGAACCATGGAATCGTCCTTTCTCTAATAACTAGGAGTGAAATAGTTTTATTATAGCATGATAGGGCACAAAAACAAGTTTTAATCATTTTTTAATCAAGGCCCCTGATTTTTTAATGTCCCTTTCATATTTCCAGGGTACAATAGGCGTAACACGCATCTTGTTTTAAACGTTTTGTTTTTTTCGGAGGTGTTGCCCATGTATCACAGACCGTTTTTCTCCCTTCCTGCATGGCGGGAACCCTTCTCTACCGTTCCCCGGTGCCAGCTCATCACCTTTTGTACGTATCAAAAGGAAGAGACACTGGGGAAAGTCCTGCGCTATCAGGGACAGCACATCTGGCGGCCGACCGCCTGGGGCATGGCGGCGACGCGGGCCCTCAAGGCTATGCAGCGGAACAACCAGATTGCCATCATCAAAGAGTTCACGGTCATGCCCAATCACATCCACTTGTTCATCTTCTACAAGAAATTCCACCCCCGCCTGCCGGAATGGTTCATCGAAAAGACCAGGGAATTCCTGCTCTATTACATCGAACCGCCCCGCGACTGGCCTGTCCCCATCTGGGAAGAGTCCGTAGATACGCAGATGGTCTATACTGATACGGCCCAATACGCCGTCGCCGAAAGTTTAAAAGAATACGCCCATCATTGGAAATACGACCCGCTGCATAAGCGGTGAGGGGGCAAAAAGAGGCTGCCGCATGCGCGACAGCCTCTTTTTTGTAGGGGCGTCCACGTGGGGCGCCCGCTCTGAAATATGTACGATTTCCCGACCAGTCTGCTAGAAGAATCACACAAATCCCTAACGGGTCGCCCACGTGGCGCCCCCTACGAAACACGAACTATTTAAAAGAGCAACCCCTCAGTCAGCTTTGCTGACAGCTCTCCTATCAAGAGAGCCAGGCGGGCCGCCCCTACGAGCCACTAGCCACGAGCCACTAATAATTCCGGTGTCTTCATCTGGCGTTCGCTGCACTGGTTGACGTAGTTGTAGAGCAGGACTTCCAGGAATTTCAGGTCGGCCATGCGCAGGTTCACGGTTTCTTGGGTTCCCCAGGGATAGTGGACCAGGGTCTTCCAGGTCTGGCGTACAGACGGCGTCAGAGGCAGTTCTTTCATGTTTTCCGGCCTTTCATCGTCGATGTAATAGACGGGCTGCCGGCAGTAGCCCTGGCCCTGACAGAAGACGCGGGCCGTGTCGATGTCCGGCAGGAAGCCTGTCAGGGCCATGAGCTGCCAGCCGGCGATGATGGTGACGATGCGGATATCCTTGAGTTCGATGGCCCGGCCATAGAGGCGGACCAGGTTGTACAGGACTTCATCGGCTCCGCCACCGGCCATGAAGAGGACCATTTCGACGAAGATCTGCGAATAGATATAGCCGTCCCAGGTCAGCTCGCGGAGGCGCTGGTTGCTGCGGCAGTCGTATTCCGTCAGCGTGTAGACGCCGTCTTTTTCAAAGACGTCAAAGGTCATCTCGGCCAGAGGGGTCAAGGCGCCGTAGCCCATCTTGCCCTGAGTGCTGCGGCGGGCCAGGACGTGGAGGATGCCGGCTTGCCGGGTCAGGACCGTGACGACGAGCTGTTTGGCACTGGTCTTGCGGACGGTGAGGATGATGCCTTCATAGGACCGCGACGGTTTGCGGCCATAGTAGCCGCTACGATTCATGAGTCTTATCTTCTTCATCCCCGCTGTCTTCCCCAGGGGCAGCCGCTCCCGGCAGGGGTACGGCTTTCAGGCGGACGATGCGGAAGCGCTGCATTTCCAGGACTGTAAAGCAGTAGGCGCCGATAGTGACTTCGTCATGGACTTTCGGCGTATGGCCCAGGGCATTGAAGACGTAGCCGCCGATGGTATCGGTATCGACATCGTCTTCGACGGGGATGTGCAGCAGCTCTTCGACGTCGTCGAGGAGGACTGTCCCGGCAAATTCATAGGCGCCGTCAGGCAGTGGCTGGATTTCTTCTTTTTCCTGGGTGTGTTCGTTCTGGATCGTGCCGACCAGTTCTTCCAGGATATCTTCCAGGCCGATGAGGCCGACGGTGCTGCCGTATTCATCGACGACCATGGCCAGGTAGGTCCGGCGCATGCGCATGAGCTGGAGGAGCTTCGATGCCGGCATGATTTCCGGGACCATGAGGATCGGCCGCTTGATGAGGTTCAAGTTGCTGCGCTTGTGGATATAGAGGTCCATGATGTCCTTGATGTGGACCAGGCCCAGGACGTGGTCCTTATCGTCTTCACAGAGGGGATAGCGCGTATGCCGCGACTGGCGGATGGTCTGCAAATGCTGGTTCATCGTATCTTCCGTATAGAGGCAGACGATGTCCTGGCGGGGCACCATGATTTCCTTGGCCAGGCGGTCGGCGAAATCGAAGACGTTGCCGATGAGTTCGCTTTCGACCTGGTCGATTTTCCCTTCCTTGTGGCTGGCCGTGACCAGCATGCGAATTTCATCTTCCGAATGGGCCATATCGATTTCGTTGGTCACATCGAGGTTGCGGTCTGCCAGGATAGCTCGGCCCAGCCAGTTCCCGAAGAGGATGCAGGGCATGAAGGGCCGGCTCCAGGGCTGGATGAAGCGGCGCAGGGCCTTGAGGCTCTTTTCCGGGCGCTGGAGGCCGATGGACTTGGGGATGAGCTCGCCAAAGACCCAGAGGATGAAGCAGAGGACGATACCGGCGCAGACTTCGATGAGCCAGATGAGCCACGTATGGCCGATATACGGCGCCAGCAGGCCGTAGAGGCCATAGAGGCCGCAGAATCCGGCAGCGCCGGCGATGAGCCCGGACAAGGCCATGCCGAGCTGGGCCGTCCCCAGAAAGACGATGGGCTTGTCGTAGAGGGACAAGAGCGGTTTCAGCGACGTATCGCCATCGCGGACGAGTTCTTCCAGGTATTCCCGGCGCAGCTGGGCAAAGGCGAATTTACCGGTGACGCAGATGGCGCTGACGGCCAGGCAGATGAGGAAGACGAGCAGACATTGGACGATTGATTGTACTTCCATCATGCAGCCCCCTACTCGTTCTTATAGCCCAATTCGCTGAGGGCGCCCGACTTATTGCGCCAGTCCCGCTTGACTTTGACCCAGATGTCGAGGTAAACCGAAGAACCGAGGAGGTTTTCGATTTCCTGGCGGGCCAGGTTGCCTACTTCTTTGAGGACCGTGCCGTTCTTGCCGATGACGATGCGCTTCTGCGAATCCCGTTCGACATAGACCGTGACCCGGATATAGACCTTGTTGTGACCACGGTCCTTCATTTCTTCGACATAGACGGCGATGGCATGGGGCACTTCATCGCGGGTACAGCGGAAGAGCTTTTCCCGGACGATTTCAGCGACCAGGAGGCGTTCCGGCTGGTCCGTGATCATGTCGTCAGGGAAATACTTGGGCCCTTCCGGCAGGATCTTGCGCAGTTCGTCGACGACGGCATCGACGTTGTCCCCTTTCAGGGCGGAAATGGGGATGACCTGGGCGAAAGGATAGAGTTCGGCATATTCCGTAATCTTGTGCAGTATCTCTTCTTTCGTCATGAGGTCGACTTTGTTGATGATCAAGAAGACCGGGACGCCGACGTCTTTCAGCTTATCCAGGACGAAGAGGTCGCCAGGGCCCTTCTTTTCATTGCCCGAGATGAGGAACAGGACGGCGTCGATGTCGCGCAGGGACTGATAGGCCGCTTCATCCATGAATTCCCCCAGCTTATGTTTCGGCTTGTGGATGCCCGGCGTGTCGAGGAAGACGATCTGACATTCGTCGTCCGTATGGATGCAGAGGATGCGGTTGCGCGTCGTCTGTGCCTTATCGGAGACGATCGAGACTTTATGCTTGATGATGCGGTTGATGAGTGTCGACTTGCCGACATTCGGGCGGCCGACGACGGCGACGAAACCCGATTTAAATGATTCCATAGATATCGTAATTCCTCCCTTATAATTCTTCGCCTTCGCGGACATAGCCCAGGCGCTGTAAAATAAATTCTTCTTCTTTGCGCATTTCTGCTTTATCGTCCGGTTCCATGTGGTCATAGCCGAGGATATGCAGCATGCCGTGGATGGTCAGATAGGCCAGTTCCCGTTCAAAGGAATGACCGTATTCGTCGGCCTGTTCCTGGACTTTTTCCAGAGAAATGATGATATCCCCCAAGAGGGCCGTATCGGGGCCGTCATAGCCGTCTTCCTCCCCTTCGTTGAGGGCAAAGGACAGGACGTCCGTCGGCCGGTCGATGTTGCGGTACTGTTTGTTCAATGTATGGATATAGTCGTTATGGCACAGAAGGATGCTGATTTCAGCCTTCGGCCCCAGGCCGTAGACCAGGGCGGCTTCTTCACAGACGCGGTCGATGACTTTTTCATATTCATCGTGCTGGAACGACGGATCTTCGTAATTGATGTTGATATTCATGGCAATTCCCCCAATCTAGTGATCGTGATGATAATAAGTTTCGTAGGCCCTGATGATGCGGCCTACCATATCGTGACGGACGACGTCTTCATCGCTGAAGTAGACCATGCCGACGCCGCGGACGTCTTTGAGTATCTTTTCGGCTTCCGTCAGGCCCGACATGCGCCGGTCGACGAGGTCGATCTGGGTCGCATCACCGTTGACGACGACCCGCGAGTGGTTGCCCATACGGGTGAGGAACATCTTCATCTGTTCCCGCGTCGTGTTCTGGGCTTCGTCGAGGATGATGAACGATTCTTCCAGGGTCCGGCCGCGCATGTAGGCCAGCGGCGCCACTTCGATGATGTTGCGGTCGATCATCTTCTGGAACTGGTCATAGCCGAACATGTCGGCCAGGGCGTCGTAGAGCGGGCGCAGGTACGGGTCGATCTTTTCCTGCAGGTCGCCGGGCAGGAAGCCCAGTTTTTCCCCGGCTTCGACAGCCGGCCGGGTCAGGATGATCCGTTCGACTTCGCGGTTCTTGAGATAAAAAGCCGCCAGGGCTACGGCCAGGTAGGTCTTGCCCGTCCCGGCCGGGCCGATGCCAAAGGTGACCAGGTTCTTGTGGATGGAATCGACGTAGCGTTTCTGGCCCAGCGTCTTGGGCTTGATGAGGCGGCCCCGGGCAGAAATGCCGACCGTATCTTCATAGAGGTTGTGCAGGGCCTCCGATTGGCCTTCTTTGATGAGTCTGGCCGAATAGCGGACGTGCTGCGTCGTCAGATAGGTGTTTTCCCGGAACAAGTAGCGCAGGACGCGGAAGACTTCGGTCACATAGGCCACATCCTCTTCGCTGCCGACGATCATGGCCGTATCGCCGCGGACGGCAATGCGGCAGTCCGGGAATTCGCGCTGCATCGTCTTGAGGAATTCGTCTTTCATGCCCAGGACGGCCCGGGCTTCACGCAAATCGGAAAATTGCAGTTTCTTTTCTACCAAAGTGAGATACTCCTTTATTTCATGAATTTACGGACGGCCTTGCCGTGCAGGTAGTCACAGCGGGCTCCCTGGCAGGTGCCGCGTTTTTCCAGTTCTTCATCGATCATATCGCGGATGCGCCACCATCCCATCCCCCAGTTAGCGAAGTCCGTCGCTTCCTTCGGCGCCCGGCCGATGAGGCGCTGGAAGACCGTATCGGGCCGGCTGTATTCGAGGAAGGCCACGACGCGGCGGACGTACTCTTCGCAGGTCCAGAGCTTGATCTTCCCCTGGGCATACCATTCGGCCATGGCCGTGTTCTTAATGATGTACAGGGCGTGGAGCTTGACTTCGTCAGAGCCGAGGGCGGCAATGATCTTGGCTGTCTCGACGGTGTCTTCCATGGTGTCCCAGGGCAGGTCGAGGATGACATGCGTACAGGTCCGGAAAGGATACTCCCGGAGCATGACCATGGCATCGATGTATTCGGCAACGGTATGGCCGCGGTTGATCTTGGCCAAGGTCTTATAGTTGACGGTCTGCAGGCCCAGTTCGACGAGGATATCGACGCCGTACCTTTCTTTGACGTCAGCCATGATATCGAGATAGGTCTCGTTGAGGCAGTCCGGCCGGGTCGCTACGGCCAGGGCCACGATATCGGGCTGGCAGGCGGCGGCGAGGTAATCCCGGAAACGCTCTGGCGGCAGGTAGGTATTGGTGAAATTCTGGAAATAGGCGATGAATTTATTGGCCTTGTACTTGGGCTTGATGTGGGCCATGTTCTGCTCGATCTGCTGGCCAATGGTCACCGTCGCCGGCAGGTTCTCGTAGCCGGCGCCGATGGAGCCACAGAAGGCACAACCCCGGACGCCCAGGGTCCCGTCGCGGTTGGGACAGGTATCGGGGATGCTGATAGGCAGTTTATAGACTTTTTCGCCATATGTTTCTTTTAAATACGTCGAGTAGACGCGGTAACGTTCGTTCACGATGGTTCTCCTTTGACCGGGATGACGCACCATTCGGCCCGGTCTTTCTTTTTTTCAGCCAGCACATAGGCCGCGCCTTCCGGGACGGGCCCGTAGCGGCGCAGTTCCCCTTTCAGGGCCGGGCTGGCAGGCCAGATGCGATAGCGCATCTTGATGTCGCGCCAGTTGGTGAAATGATAGTCCCTGGCAAATTGGCGGAGCCAGGCTTCGTCGCGGAAGATGGCGTCGGTCTGGCTGCGCGGCGCTTCGCACCAGCCGAGGAAATCGGGATGGAGACGGAAGCGGAAAAAGGTCAGCATATCCAGGGCCAGCAGGTCTTTGGCCAAGCGCTGCTGGTCTTCTGTCAGGGGCAGGATATCTTCGATGCAGTGGCAGAGGAAATGACACAAGGACTCATCGGACAGGGCCTTTTGGTCATTATGCAGGACGAGCCACTCGTCTGTCAAGGCCTCGTAGAGTTTCATATAATCCGGAGCATAGCGGCGGCCGAGCCAGTTGAAGAAACAGGTGAATTTCCCGGAATTATAAGTCCGCTCGAAGACGTCTTCCAGGACCTTCATATAGGCGACTTTTTCATAAGGCAGCCACGCCGTCGCCAGGACTTCATAGGGCCCCTGCGGGTCGTACCGGTAATCGTCAGGGTAGTCGCGGCGGATGCCGGAGCCCTTGAGGAGCTTCAAGAAACCGATCTGCAATTTATGGGGGTGCAGGGCATAGATATCGTTGAAGGACTGGCGCAGATGGCCGTAGTCCTCATAAGGCAGGCCGACGATGAGGTCTAAGTGGAGATGCATCGTCCCCAAGGCGACGAGGCGTTCCATGATATGCGTAATGCGCGGCCAGTCATTATGACGGTGGATGGCCTGGAGCGTCGGCTCATACGTCGTCTGGATGCCCATTTCCAGCTGGATCCGTCCTTTCGGTGCCTGGGCCAGGAGGTCGATGTCGTCATCGGTAAGGACGCCGGGCTCGATTTCCAGGTGGAAATTGATGGGCTTATCGACGGCAATCATGTACGCTATGAGCGGCCGGTGATGGGCCGGGCTGCAGTTGAAAGTGCGGTCGACGAATTTGACCTGATGGACGCCGGCATCGACGAAAGCCTGCAGTTCCTTCAGGACCAGCGGGACCGAGCGGAAGCGGACGCGGTCGTTCATGCCCGACAGACAGTACTGGCAGTGGAAAGGACAGCCCCGGGAGCTTTCATAATACATGATGCGGTGGTCCAGTTCGCGGAAGTCCTGATGCTCGTAAGGAAAAGGCAGGCTGTCCAGGTCTTCTACTTCCTGGAAGGTCTCGTCGCCCTGGATGACGCCGTCGACGCGGCCGAGGACGCCGGGGACTTCTGTCCCATCGCGGCCGGCTGCCAGGGATTTCAGGAAAGCCGGTACCATCTCTTCCCCTTCACCTTGGAGGACGTAATCAATATGCTCATAATCTTCCAGTATCTGCCGGGCCGTATAGGATACTTCCGGGCCGCCGACGAAGACCTTGGTCTGGGGAAAGACCTGTTTCACCAGGTCGATGAGATGACAGGTCATTTCGATATTCCAGATATAGCAGGAAAAGCCGATGACGTCGGCCTCGAACGAGGCGATGTGGCGCAGGATGTCATAGCTGTTCTGATTGATCGTATATTCGGCTACGGACACGGCGACGCCCTGGTGGTCACACGCCGTCGACAGGCAGCGCAGGGCCAGGGACGATTGGATGAATTTGGAATTCAAGATGGTAAGCAGTGTTTTCATGAAAGCCTCTCTTTAAATTTTTATATGTATTAAGTATACCGCAAGGACGGCGTTCTGTCATGTCTTTTCCGCCCCTGGCCGGGGACAGCCTTTTCGCCTGCCCCTTTTTATGATAAGATGAGACTGTATATAGTTTTTCCCCTACGAAAAGGAGGCTTTTCCTTGTTTAAAATAGCACTTGCCCAGACAAATGTCCACCCTGGCAATCCACGGCAGAACACGGCCGTCATGAAAGAATGTATCGCCAAGGCCAAAGCAGCCGGCTGCGACCTCATCGTCTTCCCGGAGCTCGCCATTCCGGGCTATCTCATCGGTGATATTTGGGACCAGCCCGACTACATCGACGACTGCGTCCGCTTCGGTGAAGAAATCAAGGCCCTGTCCGACGGCATGGCCATCATCTTCGGCAACGTCGCCAAAGAGACGGACCGGGTCAACCTCGACGGCCGGACGCGGAAGTACAACGCCATGTTCATCGCTTACAACGGCCGCTGGATTTCGCCGGCCCGCTCGCCCTACCCCTTCTACATCAAGACGCTCCTGCCCAACTACCGCGAATTCAGCGACATCCGCTACTTCACGTCGCTCATCGAAGTCGCCCAGGAACGCCATGCCTTCCCGGAAGACTTCCTGTCGCCCGTCCAGATTCCCTTCGACGACGACCGCAAGTTCCGCATGGGGCCGCTCATCTGCGAAGACAGCTGGGATGAAAACTATCCCTTCAAGCCCATGAGCTATTTAGGGAAAATGTACGACATCGACATGTTCATCAACATTTCCAACTCGCCCTTCACTCTGGGCAAGACCCAGCGGCGTCACCGCCTCTTCGGCCAGGCCATCGACAAGGTCCACTGCCCGGCCATCTACGTCAACTGCACGGGTATCCAGAACAACGGCAAGAACATCTACACCTTCGACGGCGCCAGCAGCACGTACCAGAAAGACGGTTCGCAGCACGTCGAATGTACGCCTTTTACGGAAGAAATGGTCATCGTCGACTTCGATGAAAAGGCCCAGCGTTTCGTCTCGCCGTCGCACTTGCAGCCGGAAAAGTCTCCCATCGAAGACATCTACGCCAGCCTGCACTACGGCCTGAAATCCTTCATGGATGCCATTGGCGTCCATAAAGTCGTCCTCGGCGTCTCCGGCGGCATCGACTCAGCCGTCAACGCCGCCCTCTATGCGACGGTACTGCCGCCAGAAAACATCCTGCTGGTCAACATGCCCAGCTGTTACAACTCGGACATGACCAAGAGCCTGGCCAAAGAACTGGCCGACAACATCGGCTGCCTGTACACGGTCGTCCCCGTCCAGGACAGCCTGGAACTGACGCGGCACCAGTTCGAAGGAGCCATGCTCAGCCAGAAAGGCCAGGACAAGGGTCCTCTGGAACTGACCAGTTTCATCGAAGAAAACATCCAGGCCCGCGACCGCTCCAGCCGTATCCTGGCCGCAGCAGCGGCAGCCTTTGGCGGCGTCTTCACATGCAATGCCAACAAGGCGGAACTGTCCGTCGGCTATGCCACCCTCTACGGCGACAGCGCCGGCTACCTGGCGGCTACGGCGGACCTGTGGAAGCATCAGGTCTACGACCTGGCCCGTTACCTTAATGACCAGGTCTTCCAGCGCGAAGTCGTGCCCCAGGGCAGCATCGACATCGTCCCCAGCGCCGAATTGTCGGACAAGCAGGATATCACCAAGGGCCAGGGCGACCCGATCATCTACCCCTATCACGACTACCTCTTCGCCGCCTTCGTCGAACGCTGGCAGCGGGCCACGCCGGAAACCATCCTCGAATGGTACATCAACGGCACCCTGGAAAAGAACATCGGCTGCAGCGTCGATGTCCATCAGCTCTTCCCGACGGCAAAAGCCTTCATCGACGACCTGGAACGGTGGTGGCGCCTCATCGCCGGCTTCGCCGTCGCCAAGCGCATCCAGAGCCCGCCTATCCTCTCCATCAGCCGCCGCCCCTTCGGCAGCGACCTGCGCGAAGCCCAGCTGGCACCGTACTACACGACACGCTACCTGGAAATGAAAGAACGGCTGCTGGCGAGAGATTAGCCGTTAGGGGCTAGGGGTTAGGGGTTAGTAGCTCGTGGTTCGTGGCTCGTGGCTCGTGGCCCGCCTGGCTCTCCTGATAGGAGAGCTGTCAGCGAAGCTGACTGAGAGGTTGCTCTTTCAACATAGTTTGTAGAAGATGGTTTCAAATTTTTAACCATCCGCTAACCACTAGCCACTGGCTGCTAACCATTAAAAAAGAGGCTGTCGCACGTGCGACAGCCTCTTTTTTCATACTACATATCTTTCAGTCTTCCGACTGTTTGTTTAGGACGGACCCGTTTTTGTCCGAATGTTTCTACGATGATGAACATCATGGGGATAAGGAAGACCCCGAAGATGGTCGCAACGGACGTACCGAAGACGACGGTGATGCCCATGGTTACTCGCGATGCGGCGCCTGCCCCGGTGGCGATGGCCAGCGGGATAGAGCCGACGACGAAGGCCAGGGACGTCATGATGATCGGGCGGAGACGGATCTTGGCGGCTTCGATAGCAGCCGATACAGGGTCCATGCCGCGTTCATCGACACGGACTTTGGCGTATTCGATAATCAGGATGGCGTTCTTGGCGGCCAGGCCGATGACGGCCAGCAGACCGATCTGGAAGTACAGGTTATTCTGCTGATTCAGGAGGTAGGCAAAAGCCGAAGCCCCGAAAACACCGGCCGGCAGGCTGAACATAACAGCAAAGGGTACTTTCCAGCTTTCATATAAGGCAGCCAGGACGAGGAAGACGAAGAGGATAGCCAGGGCAAAGACGTAGACCGTCTTGTTGCCGGCTTCGACTTCTTCACGGCTCATGCCGCTCCATTCATAGGCATAGCCTTCACTGAGCGTGTCTTTAGCGACTTCTTCCAGCGCTTTAAGGGCATCACCGGAGCTGTAGCCATTAGCCGGGGCCCCTTGAATCTTGATGGCCGGATAGTCGTTGAAACGGTTGAGGATCGACGCCGAACCGATGGCTTTCGGTCGGACAAAGTTGGCCACTGAAACGAGCTGGTTGGCACTGTTGCGGACGTAGATGTGGTTATTGGCATCGATGGTTTCACGGAATTCCGGAGCGGCCTGAACGACGACCTTGAAATTACGACCGAACATGGTGAAATCGTTGACCTGATAGGAACCATAGAAGGACTGGAGCGTCGAATAGAGGTCGCTCAGGGAAACGCCTTCTTTGGCAACTTTATCGCGGTCGATGTCGAGCTCATAGCCCGGCGTATCGGCAGCAAAGGCCGTGTAGACCGACCCGATTTCCGGCCGCTTCCGGGCAGCGGCGATGAATTTCTGTGCCATCGCTGACAATTCGGCCGTCGTATGGCTGCCGCGGTTTTCCAGCTGCATCGTAAAGCCCGATGACGTGCCCATGCCGTCGATCGGCGGCGGGTTCATGGCGATGACCGTAGCCTGAGGAATCTGATTGCCCATGCCCATGATCTTGCCGACCAGGGCGTCGACGGACAGGGATTTATCTTTACGTTCATCCCAGTCACTCATGCCGATGAAGGACGTAGCCCCATTCGATTTCGGCCCATTGGCCAGGATACTGAAACCGACAACGTTCATGACACTGGTCACGCCCGGCTGCTGTTCCAGCCATTTGCTGATTTGTTCACTGACTTGTTTCGTTTCCGTCTGGGAAATGCCTTCGGGCAAGGTGACGTTCATCATGACGAAGGCATTATCTTCCGACGGGACAAAGCCTGTCGGCATGACTTTGAAGACGCCTGCCGTGAGGGCGCTGATGATGACCAGGAAGGCCACGCACCATTTGAGGTGAAGCTGCAAGTGAGCCAGGCGCAGGCCATACCAGGCGATGAGCCTATCGAAGGCATCATTGAATTTCTGGAAGAACTTGTAAATGCCCTTGGGGTTGTCATTGGGTTTGTGGACATTCAAAATCGACGCACACATGGCCGGTGTCAGGGTCAAAGCGACGAAGGCCGAAATGAGGACCGACACGGCAATGGTCAGGGCGAACTGGCGGTAGAGGATACCGCTCATGCCGCTGATGAAGCCGACGGGGATGAAGACGGCGGCCAGGACGCAGGCAACACCGATAACCGGGTTCTGTACGTTTTCCATAGCGATAATCGTCGCCTCCCGCGGACTTCGGGCATTGTACTTGATTTCGTATTCAACGGCTTCGATGACGACGATGGCATCGTCGACGAGGAGGCCGATAGCCAAGACCATGGCGAACAAGGTCAACGTATTAATGGAGAAATCGAGGACCTTGAAGCAGGCAAAGGTACCCAGCAGCGATACCGGGACGGCGATGAGCGGGATCAGCGTCGACCGGCCGCTCTGGAGGAAGATATAAACGATGAGGGCGACCAGCAGCAGGGCCTCGATGAAGGTTTCAATAACTTCATGAATCGACGCCGTAACGAAGGTCGTGCTATCGTAGACGATTTTATAATCCATATCAGCCGGGAAAGCCTGCTTAGCCTTTTCCAAGACCTTGCGGGCACCACTGACAGACTGCATGGCATTGGCGTCTGCTGTCAGGCTGATCATGAAACCGGCAGCCTTGCCGCCGTTGAGGTTAGTGGCAACGGAATAATCCTTGGATCCCAGGCTGACATCGGCAATGTCGCCGACGCGGACCATGGTACCGTCGGGATTGGTGCGGACGATGACGTTCTTGAACTGTTCCGCCGTCTGCAAGCGGCCGTCGGTACGCAGGGTATACTGGTAGGTCTGGTTGTTCGGCGACGGCTGGGAGCCGATGGTGCCGACAGCGGCCTGTTTATTCTGAGTGCTGATAGCCGAGATGACATCGGTCGGTGTAATCTTCAAGATATTCATCTTCATCGGGTTGAGCCAGATGCGCATGGCATAGTCAGACCCGAATTCCTGGACGTCGCCGATGCCCGGGACGGATTTCAGTTCATCCATGAAGTATTGGGTAGCATAGTTCTTCATGAACGTCGCATCATAAGAGCCATTGGGCGAAACCAGGGCGAAGACCATAGCCATGGAACTCGTCGACTTCTGGACTGTAACGCCGGTCTGGGTAACTTCTGACGGCAAGGTCGACTGGACCTGGCTGACGCGGTTCTGAGTGTTGACCGTGTCCATATCACCATCGCTGCCGGACTTGAACTGGACGGTCATGGAGTAAGACCCGTTATCGTTCGTCGAGCTTTCCATATTGACCAGGTTATCGACACCGACGAGCTGGCGTTCGATGACGCTGGCCACGGTCGTGCCGACGACTTCGGCATTCGCGCCGATATAAGTAGCCGAGACGCGGACCTGCGGCGGCGTGACCTGCGGATACTTGGCAACCGGCAGAGTCGCCATCGACAACAGGCCGAAGATGGAAATGATCAGCGAAATGACGATAGCAAAGATAGGCCGGTCGATAAAGAACTTAGATATCACGGTCTCGCCTCCCTAACTATTTGACGATGATGTGTCCGACGACGTATCGGAGCTGTCGTTGTCGATATCGGCCTTGGTCAGCAAGTGCTGGTCCAAGGCAGCGCCTTTGGCCTTCTGGTAGCCGTCGACGATAATCGTATCGCCATCCTGAAGACCATCGTTGATGATCCAGAATTTGCCGACTTTCTGGCCCGGCGTGACTTCCCGGTTCTGGGCTTCGCCATTGCCGTCGATGACGGATACATAATATTTACCCAGCGTCTGCTGGACGGCGCGCTGCGGTACGGACAGGGCATTGCGCTGGATCTGGGTATCGGAAACGACCGTCGCATAGAGGCCTGGGATGAGGAGATTATCCGGATTGTCGAAGACGGCCTTGACGATGATCGAGCCAGAGTTGCCATCCATGCCGTGGTTGACCTGGGTGACATGGCCTTCATAAGGATACATGGTGCCGTCGCTCAAGCGGAGCAGGAGATGGTCGCCCCAGCTGCCGGCGTTGTCCGCAGCCTGCTTGGTCATCTGCAGGTATTCGGCTTCGCTGATGGAGAATTCGACATAGACCGGATTGGTCGAAGAAATGGTGACCAGTGCCGTCGAACCGGCCGTCGCAAAGGTACCGATAGGTACGTCATCGACGTTCAATTTGCCGCTGAACGGAGCATAGACAATGGTATCGTCGACGTTATCCTGAGCAGCGTCGACCTGGGCTGCATTGGCTTCGACGACAGCCTGCTGCTGCTGCGTAGCCGCTTCCTGGTCGGTGACGGTCTGCTGCGGGATGGCGTCCTGGCTGGCCAGGGTCTGGTAACGGCGCAGGTTCAGCTGCTGATTGGCCAGATTGGCTTCGGACTGAGCCTGGGTAGCCTTGGCCTGGGCCAGGGCGGCGTCATAGGTCCGGCTGTCGAGGCGGAACAACGGCTGCCCTTCCGTGACTTCCTGACCGCCTTGGACGTATTTTTCTACGACACGGCCGGAAATCTTAGGCCGGACAGGCACCTTGTCTGTTGCCGTCACGGTACCGCTGTACTCGGCCTTGACCGGCGTGTCCGCGGCGACGACTTTGTACGTGTTGACTGCAACGGGAGCCTTAGTCGCACTTGGGTTGGCCCCACAGCCGGCTAAGAGCGCGGCGATGGTGAGTACGGTGACGCTCATCGTCGCAAGTTTGCGTTTTTGTATCATCTTCACTTTCCTCCTATTTCTTTCGATTCCTGATTTTTAATGCCATAGAGCAAGACGTTGATACAGCGCTTCATATAGTCACTAAAGGTGGAATCGTGTTTGACATCATTAAAATAATCGATAATGTCATCGGCTGCGCTATGCAGGATACGCAAGAACAGGAACTTATCAAAGGGCTTGAATTCTCCTGTCTCCTGAGCTTCATCGAGGAGCCGTTCCAAAAGGAGCCAGTCTTTTTTATAGCGGGACTGCAAGCGTTCACAAGTACCGGGCATCTTTGCCAGGAGATCCGATGTTTTCCGCACGGACAGGACCTGCCAGTTGTCACTGGGCACGTCGAAATAAGCGATGAGCTTGGCTTCGCAAGTCATGGCCGGATTGCTGACGATACGCTGATGATAGGCATAGATCTTATCGGTAAAATCGGTGATGGCCTGTTCGATGATTTCCTGTTTCGACGAAAAATTTTCGTATAAAGTCCGCTTGCTGATGCGCAGATTACGGGCTAAGTCGTCCATGTGGAAATCGGAGCCATGGCGGTTGATTTCACGAAGGGCTTCGGCCAGAATCTTGGCGCGGATATTTTCTGTCATGTAAACACGTCCTACTCAAAAAAATACAAGGTGCTGCTTTTGAAACTCAAACTATAAAACCCAGTACCAATTTATAGTTTAATATACAGCACCTTATAAGTCAATAAACAAGTTGATATTATTATTTTCTCAATTCTTCGGCAAATTTCCGAATCGGCAGGACTTTGTATAAAACAGCACCACAGGCCGCACCAATACAGGTATTGGGCAAAAAGGCAACGATGAAGAACCATAAGGCGACGACTTTGGAATCGAGGACGAAAGCGGCGACAGGATAGGCGATGAGGCCGCCCAGAAGGCCGGTCCCGACGATTTCCCCGATGACGGCACCCCATATGGAATTTGTTTTTTTATACAAAACGCCGGATAAAGCGGCGCCGATCATGCTGCCCGGATAGGCCAGGACGGTACCGACGCCCATGGCAATGCGGATGGATGAAATGCAGAAAGCACCGGCCGTCGAATAGCGCCAGCCCACGAGGACCGACAAGAGGACATTGATGAGGTGCTGCAGCGGGAAGACCCGGGCACCGCCGAAGGGAAAGGATACGAAAGGCGCCAGGAGGACGCCGATGGCGATGAAAATCGCCGTCACTGTCATTTTCTTGAGTTCAGTATTATTCACGATGTACTACAACCTTTCCATATTTTTGTAAGATAGCATCATTTAATTGATAAAAGGCATCGAAGAGACGGGCGTGAAAGGTCCCCGGCCCATTCTTCCCCTCCTCTGCCAGGGCCAGCTCACCGCCGATGCCCATGGCCAGGATGCCGCCGGCTGCGGCTGTGAACGGGTCGGCCACGGCGGCAAAGGAGGCGATGAGGGACGTCGTCATGCAGCCCGTACCGGTCACATAGGTCAGCATGGGACAGCCGTTGCGGATTTCGGCCGTCTGGCAGCCATCGGAAAGGACATCGACGGCGCCGGTGATGGCGACGGTCGTCCCGAGATGGCTGGCCAGGGACGAAGCCAGGGCCGGGTCGGCTGGGCCTAGACGGCTGTCGACGCCGAAATCCTGGCCGCTCTTATGGGCTGCCAGGCAGGTAATTTCCGACGTGTTGCCGCGGATGACGGCCATAGGCAGTTCATCCAGCAGGCGCAGGGCCGCCTGGGTGCGGAAGGTCGTACCGCCGGCGCCGACGGGGTCGAAGACGATGGGCACGCCGTGGGCAGCGGCCGATTTACCGGCTGCCAGCATGGCCTCCAGGGTCCACGCCTGGAGCGTCCCCAGGTTGAGGACCAGGGCCCTGGCGGCAGCCGCCATTTCGGCGACTTCCTCGACGGCATTGGTCATAGTCGGCGACGCGCCGATAGCCAGGGTCGCATTGGCGCAGTCAGTCATGGTGACGAAATTGGTGATATGGTGAATGAGGGGCCGCTGACGGCGCAGTTCCTCAAGGGCCTTGGCGACGGCCGGAATAAGTTCCATCTTCATCCCCCCTTCTAGACGTGGAGCTTGAGGATGGCCTTCTTGATGGCCTTCCCCTCCCCGTCCGGCGCGCAGAGGCAGCGATGGCCGTCAGCCGGCGTGAAAATGGCATACGTTCCCGGCGTCATGGCAATGACCGTATCGTCGGCGACATCGGGATTGTAGAACCAGGCATCGCTGTCGGCCCGGCTGTCATCGACGACAGGGCCGGCCTGGCATAAGGGCTGCCAGCCGATGTTCTCTTCGCCTTCGAGGACGTACTGGACGTCGATGTAGTCGCGGTGGGCTTCCATCAGACGCTGGCTGGCCGGCGCCGTTTCCGTGACGTCGACATTCATGTAGTTCACCGTATCGAAGGTATGGCGTCCGGGATTCAAGTCCGACTTGACCAGGGAAGACAATTTCTCGATCCACGGCCGGATATATTCCGGCAGGAAACGGCTTTCCTTTTCATACTGGGAAATATTACCTACGAACATGGGATTCCCTCCTAATCTTCGTCGCTGGCTTCGCGGGCTGCGACGTTTTTATCGAACAGGGCATCGGCGAACTGGGCGGCATCGAAGGGACGCAGGTCGTCGACGCCTTCGCCGACGCCGACCCAGCGGACGGGGACGCCCAATTCCCGCTTGACCGACAAGATGACGCCACCTTTGGCCGTCCCGTCGAGCTTGGTCAGGACGACGCCCGTCAGGGGGACGACGTCGCCGAAGAGTTTGGCCTGGCTGACGGCATTCTGGCCCGTCGTGGCATCGAGGACGAGGAGCGTTTCCTGCGGAGCTCCTTCGATGTTGCGGCTGGCGACACGGGCCATTTTCCGCAATTCTTCCATGAGGTTGGACTTGGTCTGCAAGCGGCCGGCCGTGTCGACGAGGAGGATATCCATACCCTTGGCTTTAGCCGACGCCGTGGCATCGAAGACGACGGCGGCTGCATCGGCGCCTTCCTGATGCTTGACGATGGGTACGCCGACGCGGTCCGCCCAGATGGTCAGCTGTTCCGACGCTGCCGCACGGAAGGTATCGCCGGCGGCGAGCATGACCGATTTCCCCTGCTGCTTGTAATACTTGGCCAGTTTGCCGATAGTCGTCGTCTTGCCGACGCCGTTGACGCCGACGATGAAGATGACCCGTGGCCCGTCTGTTTCCGGCAGGGGTTCATCGTTTTCATTGAGCAGGGCGACGATGCATTTTTCCAAATACGGGACGACGTCGTTGCCGTCTTTGATTTCCTTCGATTTGACACCGGTCCGGATCTGGTCCAGGAGGTATTCCGTCGTTTCGACGCCAATATCGCCGGTGAGCATGACCGCTTCCAGGTCATCGTACATGTCGTCGTCGATCTTGGCATAGCCGCGGACGACGGTTTCGATATTCTGGATGAGCGAGTGTTTCGTCTTTTCTAAGCCTTTGCGCAGTTTTGAAAAAAATCCCATAGTTATGTTCCTTCCTTTAACAATTCATCTACTTTGACAGTCAGCAGGCGCGATACGCCTTTTTCTTCCATGGTCACGCCCAACAGGGTATTGGCCGCTTCCATGGTCTTGCGGCGGTGGGTGATGACGATGAACTGCGTCGCACCGCTGTAATTCTTGAGGTATCGGGCCATGCGTTCGACATTGGCTTCGTCCAGGGCGGCGTCGACTTCGTCGACCAGGCAGAACGGTGCCGGATGATAGGCCAGAAAAGCCAGGAGCAGGGCAATGACCGTCAGGGCCCGTTCGCCGCCGGAGAGAAGCGTCAGGGACTGCTGCTTCTTTCCTGGCGGGCGGATATAGATTTCCACACCGGCTTCCAGGATATGTTCCTTGTCGGTCAGGGCCAGGTGGGCCGTACCGCCGCCGAAGAGACGGCTGAAGATATCCTGGAAGTGGACGCCGATTTCCTTGAAGGCCTTGGCGAATTGTTCGGCCATGGCCGCGTCGATTTCAGCGACGACAGTCCGCAGTTTTTCCCGCGATTCTTTCAGGTCATCGCACTGGCGGTTGTAGAAGTCCCGCTTTTCCAGAGCCGTCTTGTATTCGTCTTCAGCTGCCGGGTTGATGGTCCCCAGGGCTGTGATCTGCCCTTTCAGGGAGGCGACCTTGTCGTGGAGCTCTTTCAGCGAGCCTTCGCGGCGGCGCTCCATGGCTTCCTGGCGGCTCAGGCCCTGCATGGCCAGCCGTTCTTCGTGATGGCTGATATCGCTCTTGTATTTTTCCCGCTGGATGTCGGCAGCGTTGCAGCGCTGCTGCCAATCCTGATGGCGCCGGCGCAGGTCGTCGACGACACCATCCAGGTCCTGGCTCTGTTTCAAAGACTCATTGCGGGTCTGATAAAAAGCCTCTTTGGCCTGGTCGCAGCGGACCGTATCGGCTTCTTTCAAGGTAATATTTTTCGACAGTTCTGTCAACAGGCGGGCCGCTTCTTCCTGGCGGCGGCGCAAATCCCGGCGGCGCTGGGCCAGGGCCTGTTCCTGTACCGTCAGTTCCTGCTGCCATTTGTCATGCTGGCGCAGCTGGTCGTCGCCATGGCTGGCCTGTTCTGTCAGTTTGGCTACGGCAATCTGCCGTTCCGTCAAGGTCTGGCGGCACTGGGCGGCTTCGGCCTTGGCAGCATCACAGGCGTCTTGCCATTGCTGGACATCGGCGGCCGGCCCCGTTTCCATATCGGCCAGGGCGGCTTCCTTGGCGACCAGCCGGGCCTGCATGTCGGCCCGTTCCTTTTCCAAGGCTTCGACGCGCTGGTCAAAATCAGCCAGGGCCTGGCGGATATCGGCCAGGCCCTTCTCTTCCTGACCGCCCTGCCAGCGGGCCTGTTCCGCAGCCTGGCTGGCTTTGCGCCAATGGTCTTCGGCCTGGGCCAGTTCCCGGGCAGATTCTTCGGCCTGCTGGCGCAGTTCCCGGCCCTCAGCGGCCAGGGTTTCCAGGCGCTGCTGGCCACGGCGGCAGGTCTCCTGCAATTCCTGCAGCAGCGCCCGCCGGCTGATGAGGGAACCTTCCTGATTGCGGGCGCTGCCGCCGGTCAGGGAGCCGCCGGTGTTGAACTGCGTCCCGTCGAGGCAGACGATGCGCAGGCGATGGCCGTATTTCCGGGCCACAGCCGAGCCCGTATCCATGGTATCGGCCAGGAGGGTCCGCCCTAAGAGGGATGAAAAGACCTTTTCATATTTGGCATCATAAGAAATAGCATCGGAGGCGAAGCCGAGCATGCCCGGTTCGCCGGCAGCTCGTTCTTCATCGACTGTCCGCTGCCGGCTGCGCAGGGTATCCAGGGGCAGGAAGGTCGTCCGGCCGGCTTTTCTGTCTTTTAAATACGAAATAGCCTGTTTGGCCGCCCTTTCGTCTTCAGCGACGACGTAACGGACGGCACCGCCCAGGGCGACGTCGATGGCGACGGCAAAGCGCGACGGGATCTGGCAGAGTTCGCCGACGGCGCCGCACAGCCGGCTGCGCCAGGGCTGGCTGGCCGTCAGGACGACTTTGACCGCCCGTCCCAGGCCTTCATGTTCCTGTTCCATGCTCTGGAGGACGCGCATGCGCTGGGAGGCGGCGTCGACATCGCCGCGCAGGCAGCGGTATTCGTCTTCTCCTTTTTTCAGGCGCTGGCCCTTTTCCTGAGCCGTCTGTCGCAGCGAGGCGGCCTGCTTTTCAAAGGCGGCGGCTTTTTTCTGGCACGCTTCCTGTTGGGCCCGGGCTTCCTCATGGCGGGCTTCTGCCGCTGTCAGGGTCTGCTTCTTGTCTTCCCACTGCTTCAGGGCCTGCTGGCAGGCGGCTTCATTTTCTTCCAGGCGGCGGCGCAGGTCTTCACTGTCCCGGCGCAGCATGAAAGCGTCGCGGCTGCGCTTGGAGTTGGCGTCGACCCGCTCCTGCAGGGCCTTTGCCGCCGCTTCGGCCTTGGCTTCGGCCTGGCCGAACAGGGTCTGAGTCAGGGCTAAAGCCTTCTGAGCCGCAGCCAGTTCAGCTGCTTTCTGGTCCTTCTGGGCCTGCAGGGTTTCTTTTTGTTCCTGCCAGGCTGCCTGGCGCTGCTGCAGCTGAGCGGCGTCGTCAGCGGCCTGGGATTCGTTCTCGGCCAGTTCGGCCTGCCGCTGCCGGCAGGCTTCACGGCGGTGGACGAGGCTGTCCAGCTCGTTGTGGACGGCCATGGCTTCTTCATCGAGGCGGCGTAGTTTTTCGTCGTCTGCCGCCATGACCTCCAACAGGGCCTTGCGTTTTCCCTCGGCCGCTGCCAGTTCCTGGGCGGCCTTTTCTTCTTCTATCGCCGCCGTCATGCGGCTGTTCTCGGCTTTGGCCAGGAGGCGTTCGCTGTTGCGCAGTTCCTGCAAGGTCACGGTCCCTTCATAGGCCAGGCGCTCGCTGTCGAGGCAGCGGAATTTCTGCAGAGTTTCTGCCTGTTCCTGCAACGGTTCCAGCCGCTCTTCGAGGACGCTCATGAGGTCGCGGATGCGCTCCAGGTTGCGCTCGGTCTCGGCGATCTTGCGCAGGCCGTCGGCCTTGCGGCCTTTGAAGCGGCTGATGCCGGCAACTTCTTCAAAGATGACCCGCCGCTCTTCGGGCTTGCTGTTGAGGATGCGGTCGACGCGGTTCTGGCCGATGACGGCCATAGAGTCCTGGCCGATACCCGTATCGGCGAAGAGGATATGGATATCTTTCAGGCGGCACGGCCGGCGGTTGATATAGTATTCACTGTCGCCGGAGCGGAAGAGGCGCCGCGTGACGACGACTTCCGTGAATTCCGTATCCAAGGCGTGGTCACTGTTATCGAAGTACAGCGAGACTTCCGCTGCCCCCTGGGGCCGGCGGGTCTGGGTCCCGGCAAAGATGATGTCTTCCGACTTCTGCCCCCGCAGCTGGCGGACATTTTGTTCCCCCATGACCCAGCGGACGGCATCGGAAATATTGCTCTTGCCGCTGCCATTGGGACCGACGATGGCCGTAATGCCCTTGTCGAAGGTCAGTGTCGTCTTATCTGCAAAGGACTTGAATCCCCGCAGTTCCATTTTCAATAATTGCATAGTTTCTACTCTCTCTGTGGACTGCCCGGACGGACACGGTATGGCGCCGCATGGCAGTTCTGCTTATTTACTCGTACAGTTAATGATACCATAATTACCGGCCTGCCGCCACCACGGCGTCGCCAGCCAGGGCTGGGCAAAGTTTGTGTAAAATATCAGGGAAAGCCTTGACGAGTCCTGTCTTAATGGATTATATTAGAATTTGGGTTTGAAGGCCCTCATTCTGCAGAAAGGGAGAGTACCGTAATGATTCAAGTTTATAAGCACAGCAACGGCCATCTGGAAGACAACATTTCCCTGGCATCGGCTGAAAAAGGATCCTGGATCCACGTCGTAAATCCCGATTCCGAAGATTTACAGCTCGTATCCATGGTCACGGAAATCCCCACTGATGTTCTGAAAACCGCCTTGGACACGGAAGAACGTTCCCACGTAGAAATCGAAGATAACTACATCTTTGTCGTCATCAACATCCCGATCATCTTGGAAACGGACAGTTATGACACCTTGCCCCTGGGCATTTTCATTACACCGGACTTCATCATCACCCTCTGTATTCAAGAAACAGAAGTCATGCGCGCCTTTACGGAGAATAAGTATCCTCTGTTCTATACATTCAAGAAGACGCGTTTCTTATTCCAGATCCTGTACCGTTCGGCGACGCTGTTCCTGCGCTACTTGATGCAGATCAACCGCCGGACCGATGACATCGAGGAAATCCTGCGCCATTCCATGCGCAACAAGGAATTCTTCCTGCTCCTGGAATTACAGAAATCCTTGACGTACTTCACGTCGGCCCTGCGCAGCAATGGCATCGTCATGGAACGGCTCATGCGCCTGCGCCGCAATACGTCGCTCCACCACCTCATCAAGATGTATGAAGAAGACGAAGACCTCCTGGAAGATGTCATCATCGAAAACAAGCAGGCTATCGAAATGGTCGAGATGTATTCCAACATCCTCATGAATATGTCCGATACCTTTGCATCCATCATTTCCAACAACCTGAACTTGGTCATGAAATTTCTGGCTTCCATTACGATCATGCTGGCCGTCCCGACGATCATCTTCAGCCTGTGGGGCATCAACGTCCCCGTCCCCTTCCAGGACACGACAGCCGGCTTCTATTACGTCGTAGGCATCGCCATGTTCTGCACCGTCGTCGCCGTCATCATGCTCTGGCGGAAGGATTTATTCTGAAAGGCCCTTCACCATGCTCTTTATGGGTTCAAAAGAGCGGCGGTGAATGGGACAGGGCCCGTATTTTTGCAACGCTTCCATATGCATTTTCGTCAAATATCCCTTGTGCACGGCAAAGCCGTACTGGGGATATTTTTTGTCGTATTCGACCATGAGTCGGTCACGCGTGACTTTGGCGATGATCGAAGCGGCGGCGATGGACGCGCTTAGGGCGTCGCCGTGGACCAGGGACTTATGGGGCACGGTCAGTTCCCGAAGAGGCATGGCATCGACCAGGACGGCTTCAGCCGGCACGGCCAGGCCGTTCACGGCGTCGTACATGACCTGCATGGTGGCGTGGTAAATATCGAGTTCGTCGATTTCTTTTTCCGACTTGGCCACACAGGATACGGCAACGGCTTCGGCCATAATTTTATCATAGAGGACGTCCCGCTTGGCCGGCGGGACTTTTTTGCTGTCATTGAGGCCAGGACATTCCCAGTAGGGCGGCAGGATGACGGCGGCTACCATGACCGGACCGGCAGCCGGGCCGCGGCCGGCTTCGTCGATGCCGGCTACGTGGTACAGCCCTTGGTTGTAGTAAGCCGTTTCCTGGGCATACATGTGCAGGACCCGTTCCCGTTCGGCTTCTTCCCGGATTTTCTGGCGCATATAGGCGGCAGCCAGCTTGCGGACCGACACGCGGCCGTCTTCTTTCATGGCTGCCAGGAGGTCCTGGACGTCACCGCCAGCGGCCAGGCGGGCCTTGAGGTCGGCGACGCGGAGTTTCTCGATGTCCATGGTCAGTCCTCCCCTTCCCATTCGCCCAGCCGGTCCAGGGAGATGGCGCCGATCTTGCCTTCGCGGAATTCCTTGAGGATGAGCTTGTACGTCTTTTCCAGGTCGACGACGCCGCCGGAAACGATACAGCCCCGCTTGCGGCCGATGGCTTCGATCGTATCCAGCGGCTTGTCACAGAGGGTTTCCAGTTTATAACGGGCCTTCAATTCATCAGGGTACTGGGCCGATAACTGTTCGATGAGCTGCATGATGACCGTTTCCATGTCGAAGACCGTATCGGAAATGGCCCCTGTCGCTGCCAGGCGGTAGGCGCTGACCTGGTTTTCCAGTTTCGGCCACAAGACGCCCGGCGTATCCAGGAGGTCGAGCTGGTCGCCGATGTGGACCCACTGCTTGCCCTTCGTTTCGCCAGGCTTGTCGGCCGTCTTGGCCGCACTGCGGCGGGACAGCTTGTTGATGAGCGTCGATTTGCCGACGTTAGGGATGCCCAGGATCATGGTGCGGACAGCGCGGTTCTTGAGGCCCCGGGCCTTCCAGCGGGCCAGCTTCGGCGCCGCCAGGGAGCGGACCAGGGAAATGAGCTGTTTCACCCCTTTGCCGCCTTTGCTGTTCAGGGCCAGGACCTTGCGGCCCTGCTGCTTGTAATAGGCCACCCATTCGTCGAGGACGGCCGGATCGGCCAGGTCGGCCTTGTTGAGGACGACGATAGACGGCTTGTCGCCGATGAGGGACTTGATCATGGGATTGGTGCTGCTCATAGGGATACGGGCATCGACGAGTTCGATGACGACGTCGATGATCTTGAGATTTTCCTGAATAAGGCGCTTGGCCTTGGCCATGTGGCCGGGATACCAGTTGATTATCATAGTGAATCTCCTTTGGTGATGAGAAAAAAGGGCTTGTCGAACGACGACAAGCCCTTTTTAGTTGTTAGTGGCTAGTTGTTAGTTTTTAATAGATGCTTTATTTTAAAACTTCTAACTGCAAACTACAAACTCACGCTATTAGCCTTCTCTTGTTTCGGTGAGTTTCTGGATGTGGGCGACGACTTCGTCGATCGGTTTGGCGCCTAAATCGCCTTTGGAACGGTCGCGCAGGCCGAGAGTGCCGTTTTCCATTTCTTTATCGCCGACAACAGCCATGTAAGGAACTTTTTCCATCTGAGCCTTGCGGATCTTGTAGCCGATTTTTTCGCTGCTTTCATCGACTTCGACGCGGATGCCCAATTTCTTGAACTTCTTAGCCAGATCTTTGCAGTAAGCCAGGTGTTTGTCGGAGATGGGCAGGAACTTGATCTGGACCGGAGCCAGCCATACCGGGAAAGCACCGGCATAGTTTTCAGTGATGATGCCCAGGAAGCGTTCGATACTGCCGAAGCAGGCACGATGTACCATGACCGGGCGATGTTTCTGGCCATCTTCGCCGATGTAAGTCATGTCGAAGCGTTCCGGCATGAGCATGTCGAGCTGGATAGTACCGCACTGCCAGGTACGGCCGATGGAGTCTTTCAGGTGGAAGTCCAGTTTCGGGCCGTAGAATGCGCCGTCGCCTTCGTTGATGACGTACGGGATGTGGCGTTCTTCGATGACATCATGCAGGGTCTTGGTAGCCAGTTCCCAGATTTCGTCGGAGCCCATGGAGTCTTCCGGACGAGTGGACAATTCGACGTGATATTCCAGGCCGAACTGTTTGTAAGCCTTGTCGAAGAGGTCCATGACGCCGGAAATTTCTTCTTTCATCTGACTCGGCAGCATGAAGATGTGAGCATCGTCCTGGGTGAAGCAGCGGACGCGGAACAGGCCGTGGAGAGCCCCGTGGAGTTCATGGCGATGGACCAGGCCGAGTTCAGCCATGCGCATCGGGAAGTCGCGGTAGCTGTGGACGTTGCTCTTATAGACCAGGATGCCGCCCGGGCAGTTCATCGGTTTGATGGCGTAAGGCTGTTCATCGATAGTCGTGAAATACATGTTGTCGCGATAGTGATCCCAATGGCCGGACTGTTCCCAGAGGTGACGGTTGAGGATCATCGGGGTCATGATTTCGTCGTAATCGGCTTCATCATGGAGTTCATGCCAGAATTTGAGCAAGTTGTTGCGCAGGATCATTCCCTTGGGATGGAAGAACGGGAAGCCCGGGCCTTCTTCGTGGAAACTGAACAGGTCGAGCTGTTTGCCCAGTTTACGATGGTCGCGCTTTTCAGCTTCTTCCATCATCTTCAGGTATTCATCGAGTTCCGATTTCTTTTCAAAAGCGGTCCCGTAAATACGCTGGAGCATCTTGTTGTGTTCATCGCCGCGCCAGTAAGCACCGGCAACGGTGCGCAGCTTGAAGGCCTTGACGGCACCGGTCGAAGCGCAGTGCGGGCCGGCACAGAGGTCGACGAAGTCGCCCTGGCGGTAGATGGAGATGACGGCATCTTCCGGAAGGTCTTCGATGAGTTCTACTTTATAATCCTGGCCAGCGTCTTTGAAGAGTTTCAAAGCGTCGGCACGGGACAAGACTTCTTTGGTAATGGGAAGGTTTTCTTTGACGATCTTAGCCATTTCAGCTTCAATGGCAGCAAAGTCTTCCTGTGTGAAACGGTGTTCTGTATCGAGGTCGTAGTAGAAGCCGTTTTCAATGGACGGGCCAATGGCGAACTTGACGCCCGGGAAGAGGTGCTGGATAGCCTGAGCCATGACATGAGATGCTGTATGGCGGAGCGTATCTTTCCCTTCCTGGTCGGCGAAGGTGAGGAATTCAACGGTCGAGCCGTCGACGATGGTTTCGCGGAGGTCCGTGACTTCACCGTTTACCTTTGCGACTAATACTTTCTTTGCAAGACTGTTGCTGAGCTGTTTGACAGCTTCGGCAAGAGAGATGCCATCGGGAAACTGTTTTTTGCTTCCGTCTTTTAATACTAATTCTGCCATTACAAACATCCTCCTTAATAAAAAAAGCTCTCGTCCTCAAGGGACGAGAGCATAACTCACGTGGTTCCACCCTAGTTCACCGGAAAACCCGATGTACTCAAGCGCGATAACGGGGCGGCCGGGACCCCCTACTTACTTCGGGAATCCTGCTCCAAGGCGGTAACTTGCCAGACTTTATAAAGCACTCTCACCATCGTGCCTCTCTCTGTAATAAAGGAGCTATCAAGTGTTGTCCTTTTCAAAGCATCTTACATATCTCTATGTATGCGTAAATTATACGGCAGGAAATGGGGGTTGTCAAGGAGTTAGTTGTTAGTTGTTAGTGGCTAGGGGTTAGGGGTTAGCAGTTAGCGGTCAGACACTAACGGCCAGCTGCCAGCAGCAAAAAAGGTCTATCGCATAGCGATAGACCTTTTGATTATGCACGGTTAGATAACTTATGCAATGCCTTTCTGTTTCTTGATAGCTTCCGTGAGGAGCGGGAGAACTTTGAAGACATCGCCTACGATACCATAGTCGCAGACTTTGAAGATCGGAGCATCTTCGTCTTTGTTGATGGCGATGATGCAGTCAGAACCAGTCATGCCTGCCAAGTGCTGGATAGCACCGGAAATAGCGCATGCAATGTAAATCTTCGGACCAACTGTTTTACCAGTCTGGCCAACCTGATGGAGAGCATCAATCCAGCCAGCGTCAACAGCTGCACGGGATGCACCAACAGCGCCGCCGAGGACGTCTGCGCATTCTTTGAGGATACCGGTCTTGAACGGTTCTTCACCGTTCATGCCACGGCCGCCAGCAACGATAACGTCAGCGTCTTCGATTTTAACGCCTTCGCCGCCCAATTTGATGAGTTCGACGAATTTGGTCATGAAGTCAGCATCGGAGAGGTTAGCTTTCTTTTCGATAACTTCGCCAGTTGCAGAAGGATCTGCTTCCGGTTTTTTGAAGACGTGCGGGCGGACAGTACCCATCTGCGGACGGTTGTCCGGGCAGATGATTTCAGCCATGATGTTGCCGCCGAGAGCCGGACGGGTCCATACGATGGTCTTCTTGTCGTCGTCAACGCCGAGCTGTGTGCAGTCAGCGGTGAGGCCAGTCTTCAAGGAGTTAGCGACACGCGGGCCGAGGTCACGGCCGATGTTGGTAGCGCCAACGAGGAATACGTTCGGTTTTTCTTCATGGAAGAAATCGCAAATAACTTTTGCATAAGCCGTCGTATTGTAATGTTCGAGCTGAGGATCATCATAAACGTATACTTTATGAGCACCGTGAGCGATGAGTTCCTGAGCCAACGGTTTTACGTCTTTACCAATGAGGATTGCACCGACTTCGTCGCCGATGGTGTCAGCCAAGATGCGAGCCTGGCCCAACAATTCGAAAGATACATCACGTAATTTGCCTTCGAACTGTTCAGCAATTACATAAATGCCTTTATATTCTGCTAAATCCATTTTCACTGTTCCTCCTTAGATTAAATGATTTTCTGGGCAACCAGTTTTTCCATAACCTGGTCGACGATTGCCTGTTCGTTGTCATCTTCAACTTTGAGAACGAGACCACCGGATCTCTGAGGCGGTGTGAAAATCTTGCGGACTTTAGTCGGAGAGCCAGACAAACCAATCTGAGCGTCATCAGCTGCAACAGCAGCAGCGTCCAAGTTCGGGATTTCGCGGCGTTTTGCTTTCATGGTGCCACGAATGGTCGGGAAACGCGGTTCGTTCAAGTCTTTAACAGCGGTAATCAATACCGGGAAGTTAGCTTCCGTTACGATGTAGCCTTCTTCGTTTTCCTGCTGAACAGTAACTTTGTTGCCTTCGACTTTGATGTCGCGGGCATACGTAATCTGAGGAATACCGAGTTCGCAAGCGATCTGCGGGCCAACCTGAGCGGTATCGCCGTCGATAGCCTGTTTGCCGCAAAGGATGATATCGAACTGTTCGATACCTTTGTCAGCAGCTAATTTTTTGATAGCCTGTGCCAAAGCATAGCCCGTAGCTAACGTGTCGGAACCACCGAGTTTGCGGTCGGACAGAAGATATGCATCGTCAGCGCCCATTGCGAGGCCTTCACGAAGAACGTCTTTTGCCTGATCAGGACCCATCGAGAGTAACGTAATCTTTACGTCTTTGTCAGCATCTTTCATCTGAAGAGCTGCTTCCAGAGCATTCTGGTCGAAGGGGTTAAAAATGTTAGGAACACCAGCACGAATGACGGTATGTTTTACGGGGTCAATCTTAACTTCTGCTGTGTCCGGAACTTGTTTGACACATACCAATATTTCCATTTACGTTTGCCTCCTAAAATCTTTTTTTATGTAACAGGCTTGGCTGATGCCAAGCCTGCATCATAAACTTCACTTATCTTAACAGAGCACCGCCTGTAACCATGAGCTGAACTTCGTTCGTGCCTTCGTAGATCTGAGTAATCTTAGCATCGCGCATGTGACGAGCAACCGGATATTCTTCGCTGTAGCCATAGCCACCGAAGATCTGGACTGCTTCAGTCGTTACGCGCATAGCAACGTCGGAAGCAACGCGTTTTGCGATAGCAGCGTCAACGGTGAAGGGTTTGCCTTCCTGTTTCTTGCAAGCAGCTTTGTAAACGAGGTTACGAGCAGCTTCAATCTGCATCTTCATGTCAGCCAGTTTGAAGGAAATAGACTGGAATTTGCAGAGCGGTTTGCCGAACTGTACACGCTGTTTGGAGTATTCAACAGCATCTGCCAGGGCAGCTTCTGCAATGCCGAGAGCCTGAGCAGCAACGCCGATACGGCCGCCGTCCAAAGTCATCATAGCGATCTTGAAGCCTTTGCCTTCTTCGCCGAGCATGTTTTCAGCCGGAACTTTGACGTCCTGGAATACGAGTTCCATGGTCTGCGAAGTATGGATGCCCATCTTGTCTTCTTTCTTACCGAAAGTGAAGCCAGGCATGCCGTCTTCGAGGATAAAGGCTGTAATGCCGTGGTTGCCTTTGCTCTTGTCGGTCATAGCGAAGACGATGTAGATATCAGCAGCGCCGCCGTTGGTGATGAAAATCTTGGAGCCGTTCAGCGTGTATGTGCCGTCGTCGTTCTTAACAGCAACAGTCTGCTGGCCGGAAGCATCAGTACCAGCGTTCGGTTCGGTCAAGCCGAAAGCACCGAGTTTAGTACCTTCAACCAAAGGAACGAGGAATTTTTCTTTCTGAGCTTCTGTGCCGAACTGCCAAATCGGGTTAGCGCAAAGGGAAACCGTTGCCGACAGGGTGATAGCAACACCAGCGTCGTATTTAGCCAATTCTTCAACAGCGAGGATGTAGCTCAAAACGTCGCCGCCGTCATCGCCGGAACCGCCGTATTTTTCTTCGAAGTAAGCGCCAGTAATACCGAGGCTGAGCAGTTCGTCGATAAGGTCTTTGTCATAAATACCTTTGTGGTCGCGTTCCGTAATGGTCGGAGCTAATTTCTTTTCGCCGAAATCATGAGCGAGTTTTAAGAAGTCCTGTTGAATATCTGTTAAGTTAAAATCCATGATGTTTCCACTCTCCTTAGTGTATAGTTAGTTTAGTAAAGCCATAAGATAAAAACCTGAACATCGAGGCGATACATTTCCTTACAGTAAATTCTGTCTGGATATATATTCACACCGCCTCAGTGCTTACAAATGCATTGTACAACTTTTCACATGTTAAATCAATAGCAAAAAGCCTATAAAGCACAATATCACTATTCCATTTTCTCATCCTAAAACTTTAACAAGACTTTTTTGTACTAATGGAGGCAAAAAGATTAAAATCTTCTTGACAGAGTACGCCTTGCTTTTCCGTATACGCTTTTGTACGTATACCTAACTATGCTGGTTACAAATATTAAGGAAAGCTTACGGTTGTATTATAGCACGGATACCCCGGAAGTTGTCAAGGATGTGTGCCGTAATTCCCCAGATTTTATAATTTTCATACGTATAAATCTTGACGTTATACGTCCGGCGCTGTTTCCAGCCTGTCTGATGGGAAATATCCAGGCCCTTGGGAAAGTCCGGTGCCGGCCGGGTAGCCAGTTCGACGCGGCCGATTTCCGGTCCATGCTCATCAAACCAGGACAGAGGGACCGTAAAGGTATGGTCCACTTCGCCCCGGCTGAGGACGAAGTCATCTGTATCCATATAGGCGGCAAAGGGCCATACGGTGACGCCTACAGGTGATTCCATGTAGTCCAGGGGGCCCCAGACGTGGATATGGGACGGGTCGACGCCGAGTTCCTCCTTCGTCTCCCGCAGGGCCGCTTCCAGAGCGCTGTCATCGCCGTCGTCGATGCGGCCGCCGGGGAAGCAGACGTCGCCAGGCTGCCAGCCCAGCTTGCTGCTGCGCACTTCAAACACGGCCTGTTCTTCCCCGTCTTTGTAGATAATCGGCACTAAGACGGCACAAGCCCGCGTATTCATACAGGTGTTCTGGCGGACGATACGGTCCGGCCATGGCTTAAATGCTTTCATACAAGGCTCCTTTCTGAGGAAAAGACTAAGTTCAAAGAAGTACAAAGTAAAAGGGCCTGTCGTACTTCGACAAGCCCTTTTACTGTAGGGGCGCCACGCTGGGCGCCCGTATCTGTTAGTTGTCAGTGGCTAGCCATCAGCTTATAGCTAACCCCAACCTCTCCGGCCTTTCAGGCAACCTCCCCTATCAGGGGAGGCAAAACTGCGAACTGCGGCCGGCGGGCTCGTCACGTGCGAGCCTCTACTTATTTTATGACGATGTTGATGATCTTCTTCGGTACGACGATGAATTTGACTACTTTCTTATCGCCGATGAATTCCTGGATGTGCGGTAAAGCCAGGACTTTTTCCTGCAAGGCATCTTTGTCGATGTCGACGGCTACGGTCAGGCGGTCGCGTACTTTGCCGTTGATCTGGACAGGCAGTTCGATTTCATCGACGACGAGAGCCGATTTGTCGACTTCCGGCCAATCCTGAGCATGGACGCTGCCTTCAAAGCCGCATTTCTGCCAGAGTTCTTCCGTAATATGCGGTGTGAAGGGAGCCAGGAGCTTGAGCAGGTTCTTGTTGGCTTCCAGGGCAACGGCCTTGTGGATGGTCTTGTTAGCGCCGACATAGGCATGCATGGCGTTGACATATTCCATGATCGAGCTGACAGCCGTATTGAGGCCGTAGTTGCCGTCTGTGCCGCGGACGTCTTCTGTGACCTTGGCAATGGCTTTGAATTCCTGGAAACGCAGTTCTTTTTCGGCTTCCGTATAGTCCGTCCCTTCGAGGCCGTCTTTGACCAAGTCCTGGAACTGATGGACAATGCGCCATACGCGGTTGAGGAAGCGGTAAGAGCCTTCGACGCCCTGGTCAGACCAGGCCAGGTCGCGTTCGGGTGGAGCCGCGAAGAGGATGAACAGGCGGGCCGTATCGGCGCCGTATTTGGCGATGATTTCTTCCGGCGATACGATGTTGCCCTTGGACTTACTCATCTTGCTGCCGTCGAGGAGGACCATGCCCTGTGTCAGCAGGCGTTCGAAAGGTTCGACATTGTTGACCAGGCCGGCGTCATAGAAGACCTTCATGAAGAAACGGGAATACATGAGATGCAGGATGGCGTGTTCGATGCCGCCGATATACTGGTCGACGTTCATCCAATGGTTGGCTTTCTTCGGATCCCAGGCTTTTTCATCATTGCGGGCATCGGTATAGCGGAGATAGTACCACGACGAGCAGACGAAGGTATCGATGGTATCCGTTTCACGCGTAGCCGGGCCGCCGCATTTCGGGCACGTGCAGTGGACGAAGTGTTCGCTCGTAGCCAGCGGCGATACGGCGCCAGCCGTGAACTTGACGTCTTCCGGCAGCTTGACCGGCAGCTGGTCTTCCGGTACGAGCTGTTCGCCGCATTTCGGGCAGTAGATGATAGGGATAGGAGCGCCCCAATAGCGCTGACGGGAAATGAGCCAGTCGCGCAGGCGATAGTTGACGCGGCGTTTCCCCAGTCCTTTTTCTTCCATGTAGTCGATGATGGCTTTCATGGCTTTATGCATTTCCATGCCCGTGAAAGGACCGGCATTGACCAGGACGCCGTCCTTGTCTTCATAGGCATGGTCCATTTCTTCCAGCTTCAGTTCGTGGTCTTTCGGCTGCAAAGTGATGATCTTCGGGATGTTGTATTTCGTAGCGAACATCCAGTCACGCTGGTCACCCGTCGGTACGCCCATGACGGCGCCGGTACCATAATCGTAGAGGACGTAGTTGGTGATCCAAATCTGGACGCTCTTGCCCGTCAGCGGATGGACGCAGTCGATGCCGGTATACATGCCGACTTTTTCCGATTCCGAGCTCGTCCGTTCGATATCGCTGGTATTGCGTACTTTTTCGCAGAATGCTTCCAGTTCGGCTTTCTTGGGATTGTTTTCCAAAATCTTGTGGACCAGCGGATGTTCCGGCGGCAGGACGACAAAAGTGACACCGTAAATCGTGTCAGGACGCGTCGTGTAGACGGCGACTTTTTCCTTCAAGCTGGGAATGTCGAAGCTGAATTCCAAGCCTTCGCTGCGGCCGATCCAGTTCTTCTGCATAGTCTTGACGCGTTCCGGCCAGCCCGGCAGGAGTTTCAGATCGTCGAGCAGGCGGTCTGCGTAGTCGGTGATTTTGAAGAACCACTGTTTCAAGTCCTTTTTGACGACCGGTGTGTCGCAGCGCCAGCATTTGCCTTCGATGACCTGTTCGTTGGCCAATACGGTGTTGCATTTTTCGCACCAGTTGACTTTAGCTTCTTTGCGGTAAGCCAGGCCGCGTTTGTAGAGCAGTTCAAAGATCCACTGCGTCCATTTATAATATTTTTCGTGGCACGTAGCGACTTCGCGGTCCCAGTCATACGACAGGCCCAGGGCTTTCTGCTGGCGTGTCATGTTTTCAATATTGCTGTATGTCCATTCTGCAGGCGGGATATTGTGTTTGATAGCTGCGTTTTCTGCAGGCATACCGAAAGCATCATAGCCCATAGGATGCAAGACGTTATAGCCGCTCATGCGGCGATAACGGGCAATGACGTCACCAATCGTGTAATTGCGGACATGACCCATGTGCAGGTTACCCGACGGATACGGGAACATTTCCAATACGTAGTACGGCGGCTTGCCGTTGTCTTCGGTGCAGCAGTCGCATTTACTTTCTTCCCATACGTGCTGCCATTTCTTTTCTATTTCCTGTGGAATATACTTTTCCAATTGTGAGAGCCTCCTATCCTGCCCCAGTCAAAATACAGACAGACTGTACTACAGCGTCTTGAGTATTATTATAGTGGCAGGGCGTCGTCAAGTCAATTCATGTTTTGCAAAACGCTGCCAAAAATGTGCCGGTTCAAAGCCTTTGCGCCAGAAGGCAGCGCCGCCCAAACCATAGGTCTGGACCAGGCCGGCTTTGGCTTTCAGTGACTTTTCATCTTCAAACCAGATCTTGACGGTCCCCGTCGTCAGCGGCAGTTCCAGATAATAGAGCTGCAGATCATCGTTCCAGACGACATAGTCCTTATAGGCCTTGAGGATATCTTCGCTGTCGGCCATGGTCAACGTGCGGACGAAGAGCTTGCCCTTGCCGCCGCTCTTGCGCGCCGGAGCCGTGGCTGCAGCTTTGGGTGCCGTCCTGATACGACGCGGCAGGACACGGCGCTTATACGTTTCCCCATCGAGTTCGACAGGCATGATGACCGGCTGTTTGGCCCGACGGACATTTTCCTGTTCCGCCGTTACGACCTGGACCAGCATCGGCCCAGCCGCTTCTTCAGCTGCTTCTTCTCTGGCCTCGCTGTATTTCACGCCCTTTGCCGGCGGTGCGCCGACGACAGCCGGCCAGTCGTGGATGTCTTTCGGCAAATCGCGGCCATCGCTGGATTCATACCACAAGCGCATGTACAACGGCATGCCCAGCAGGACTTTCGACGGCGGTACGAGATCGATCGTATTCTGTACAGCCCGTTCGACCCAGGGATAGGAAGCGACAGGGCCGGCTGTCGTGCTGGCCCGGCCGAACTGGTCATAGGCCATGACCATGAGGTAGTCGAGATGCGGAGCCAGGGCCGCCCGGTCATAGACCAGGGACCAGTTGGGGCTGTCCGAGACGGGCGTGACATCCATGGAAAGCTGGATACCATAGGCATGGCAGGCCTGGGACAGTTTGGCCACAAAAGCCGTCAGAGCATCTTTATCGCTGTAATTGACGTTTTCAAAGTCGATGTTATAGCCTTTGAAATCATATAATAAGGCATAGCCGACGAGCTGGCGGACCATCGTGTCCTGGAGACGGCTGTTGCTCAGGACCTGATGGGTCAATTTGGGGTTGAAATTGTTGTCGATCAAAGGCCACATAACGTATCCCTTGCTGGTATACGTCGAAGCCAGCATATCGAAGTCGGGATTGCGCAGTTCGACGCCGCTTTCCGTCAGGCGGAAAGCACAGGGTGACATGACGGGCTGACGGGTCTGCAAAGACGGCAGGCTGGCGTCTTCCTTCATGACAGGGTCCCAAAAGAGGACGGTCCCCATCTTCCCTTCCTTAGCCGCTGCCGGTACTGCGTCCTGTACCTGGCGGAGTTCCGGTACCGTATGGACGGGCTGGGATGGCGGCAGGAGTTCGTTCTTTTCTGTCGTCCCGTTGCCCAGGACGTAGCTGATGCCCAGGGGACGGCGGACATGGCGGATATTGATGGTCCGGCCGCCGCTGACTGCCCGTCCCGGCAGAGTCAGCTGAACGTTTTCGTTCTGCCAGGCCGTCGAGCCGTTCTGGGCCTTCGGCAGGCGGAACCAGTAAGTCCCCTTGGCATGGTCGGCTTCACGGATGCCGTATTGTTCCAGCGCCTTGTCAGAGACGAGCCAGCGCCCCTGGTCTTCGACGATTTCCAGGTCTTTGATGGCTTCATCAGGGATAGGATTGGCTACGGTAGGTACACTGAAGGCCGGGTCCGACGCCTTGGCGCTGTCCGCAACCGGCCCATTGGCCCAGGAAACAGCACTCAGGGACAGACAGATCAAGGCGGCCAGACAGGACGTCCGCATAACATGGTTGTATTTCATCGTCATTTGCTCCTCACGAGGATTGGAAAAAAGTCCTCAATCCTGTATAATTCTATGGTAACCGTGAACCTTTTCATGTTCCGTTCACATTGTTCCATTATACCACAACAAAGGGGTGTTTTATATTGCATCAATATCTATTTTTTATCGGTTCCTTCCCGATCCGGGCTTATGGGCTGTTATTCATGCTGGGTATCGTTTCTGCCGGCATTACGGCTTACTATATCATGAAACGCGACGGCCGGGGCTGGCACGTCCACATCTTTGACTTCACCATGTACTGCGGCCTGTCGGGCATCGTCGGCGGCCGTCTATGGGACGTCTTCTTCTTCGACTGGGCCTATTATCACAACCATCTGACGGAAATCCCCTACGTCTGGCAGGGTGGCATGGCCATCCAGGGCGGCCTGCTCTTCGGCGCCGTAGCCGGCATCCTGTACACGAAGTACCATCACATCGACACCTGGGCCTTTGCCGACCTCCTGGCACCGGCCATCATCCTGGGCCAATCCATCGGGCGCATGGCCAACCTCATGAACGGCGACGCCTTCGGCCATCCCACAGGCGGTGACTTCGGCATCGTCTATCCCGACACGACCCTGGCCTATCACACGTATGGCAATCAGCCCTTGTGGCCGGCCGAAGTCTGGGAAGGCCAGATTGACGTTCTGGTCTTCGTCGCTCTGCTCCTCTACAGCTGCTTCCCCCACAAAAAGGGCCAGGTATTCTGCCTGTACGTCATGCTCTACGCCGTCGAACGCTTCTTCCTGGAATTCCTCCGCGGCGACTACGTCAACCTGACGCTGGGCCTGAAATCGGCCCAGATGACCAGCGTCATCGCCTTCGCCATCGCCCTCATCGCCTTCATCCTCATCCAGTGGAAAGGCAGCGTGGATGAAAAAGTCAGTGGCTAGTGGTTCGTGACTCGTGGCTCGCAGTCTGCAGGCCGCAGGGGCCGTCCTAAAAGCCTTTCCAGCCCGTCAGGTACCGACCAACGGAAGGCGCAGGACGGTTGCTGGAATGGACAGCAGAGGCTGGCGGCCCGCCTGAATCTCTTTACACGCAAAAGAGGCTGTTGCATTAAGCAAAAACATGCGCTTAATGCAACAGCCTCTTTTGATTTATGGGATTTCCACAAGCGGGACGCCCTCTGGGCGTCCCCTACAAGCCGCTAGCAGCTAACTGCTAGCGGCTACTTTTCTTCCCGTTCCAGGGCATCTTTCAGGGTATGCCATGCCAGGACGGCGCATTTGACGCGGGCCGGCATGTTGGAGATGTTCTTCAGGGCGATGGCGTCTTCCAGTTCTTCCAACTGGTCATCGTCGGTGACTTCCCGTTTGATCATATCCAGGAAGAGGTCGACCAGGCGCAGGGCTTCTTTGACGGTCTTGCCTTTGATGAGGTCGATCATGATGTCCGCCGAAGCCTGGCTGATGGCACAGCCGTGGCCCGTATAGGCAGCGTCTTTGATGACGCCGTCCTGGATGTCGGCCTGGAGGGTGATGTCGTCACCGCAACTCGGGTTGTGGCCGTGTTCGCTGAGGTTGGCATCTTCCAGGGGATGTTTATTTTCCTGACACTGATTGTGTTCCAAGATGATGTCGGAATACAATTCGTTCATATTTTCCATGACTTTCTATCTCCTTAATCTTTAAAGCCCATCTGTTTGCGGACGAGGGGCAGTTTTTCCAGGAAGTAGTCGACTTCTTCCAGGGTATTGTAGATATAGAAGCTGGCGCGGTTCGAGGCTTCTACGCCCAAGTGAGCGCCTAAAGGCTGTGCGCAGTGGTGGCCCGAACGGATGGCGATGCCGAAGCTGTCCAGGATGGTCGCTGCGTCATGGGGATGGACGCCGTCGATGGTGAAGGTAATGACGCCGGTCTTTTCAGCCGGGTCGGTACTGCCGATGATGTGGATATGAGGGATTTTCTTCATCCCTTCCAGGCAGTGGCGGGTCAGTTCTTCTTCATGGGCTTCGATGTTGTCCATGCCCAGGTCTTGCAAATAGTCGATGGCAGCGTGCAGGGCAACGGCACCTTCGACGTTCTGGGAACCGGCTTCGAATTTGAAGGGCAGTTCGTTAAAGGTCGTCGACTGTTCCTTGACATATTCGATCATGTCGCCGCCGAGGAGGAACGGTTCCATGCCTTCCAGGATGGCTTTCTTGCCGTAAAGGACGCCCGTGCTGGCAGAACCGCACATCTTGTGGCCCGAGAAGGCGAAGAAGTCGCAGTCCATATCCTGGACGTCGGTCTTCATGTGCGGTGTCGACTGAGCACCGTCGACGATGGCGATGGCTCCGACGGAATGGGCTTTGGCGACGATTTCCTTGACCGGGCGCTTCATGCCGAAGACGTTGCTGACAGCGGCAAAGGCGACGATTTTCGTCTTGTCGTCGATTTTAGCCAGGTCTTCTTCTGTGAAGTGGCCTTCTTCGTCGAGGTACATATAATCGAGTACGGCGCCGGTCTTCTGGCAGACGCGCTGCCACGTGACCAGGTCGGAATGGTGTTCCGAAATGGGGATGACGATCTTGTCGCCTTTCTTCAGGCGCGGTTCTGCATAGCTGCGAGCTACGAGGTTCAGCGCTTCCGTCGTATTGCGGACGAAGATGACTTCTTCCGTCGAAGCAGCGTTGATGAATTTGCGGACTGCTTCGCGGGCTTCGTCGTACAATTCACCGGCTTCGATGCTGAGGACGTGGGCACCGCGATGGGGATTGCCGTTGTGGTGTTCCAAGAGGTCTACGATGGCGTGGATGACCTGGTACGGTTTCTGCGTCGTCGCAGCGTTATCAAAGTAAACGATCTGATGTCTATTATGGACTTTAGTCAAGATGGGGAAATCTTTGCGTACATTTAGCATGGCAATCACCTTTCTTGCGGCAGAACTGCATCTTTTCGCGTACAGCCTGGAGCGCTTTATTTTCTAAATCTTTATCACCCAGGGCGTCGATGACCGGGCGGATATTCGATTCGACGATGATTAGCTGGGCGCCGGTTTCATTAAAGCCGCGGCTCATGAGGTAGAAGAGCTTGTCCTTATCGATCTGGCCGGCACTGGAAGCATGGTTCCCGACGACGTCGTCTTCTTTGCAGAGGAGGAGCGGTACGGAAATGGAATGGACCTTCGGGCTGAGCAGGATGCACGTATCCGATTCAGAACCGACGGCTTTCTTGCCGCCGCGGAGGAAGTCGATAGTACCGCGGAAGAACTTCTTCGACGTATCGAGGAGGGCGCCTGTCGTCAAGATGTCCGTATTGGTCTTGACGCCCTGTGTGGGAACCCAGTAAGAGAAGTCGACGACCTGGTCGTCATGGCCGAGGTACATGGCCTGGCTGTTGAAATTGCTTTCATCGTGCATGAGGTCTGTCTTGTAATAGACGATGGCTGCCTTGCCGCCCAGTTCGGCACTGACGTAGTCGATCGTACTTTCTTTGCCGGCATCGCCGTAGCGGTGTTCGACGTGGCGGACGTTTTCGCCGTTGAGCTGGACCTTGCTGACTTTGACGTGAGCCCCTTCGCCGGTCTTGACGTAAGTGAGGAAGTTGACTGAGCCGTCATCGGCACTGCCGTCAAATTCCAGGTAGACCGTCAAATCGCTGTGGGCAGCGGCTTCGATTTTGAGCTGAGCCGTGAGCTGAGGCATCGCTTCGCTGAGGCTGTATTTCAAATGGACCGACCCTTTCTGGTTTTCGCCGACGCTGACGGCGCAGCCAGAATTGGCCTGGTTCAGTGCTTTTTGGAGTTCTTCCGCATTGGAACCCTGGAAATCGCCGAGGCCCGGCATCTGATTGCCTTCATAGAAGGTCACCGCTGCGTCGCCGTCGTGGCGTTCTTCCGGCGTATAAGCCGGAGCAGCCTGGGCTTTCAAGGGGTCCAATTCCAGGTGATTGACCTTCATCCAGCGGAAGGTCGGGCGCGGGAGTTGGTTGTACTGGATTTTTTCTGTCTTTACTGCCATGATGTTCCTCCTCCCCTATTTCAACGAACCTTTGAGTTCGAGATTGATCAGGTTATTCATTTCGACGGCATATTCCAAAGGCAGTGCCTTGGATACCGGTTCGACGAAGCCCCGGACGAGCATAGCCCGCGCTTCATCTTCGCTGAGGCCGCGGCTCATGAGGTAGAAGATAGCTTCGTCGGAAATACGGCCGATAGAAGCTTCGTGGCCGAGGTCGATGTTGTCGTTCTTGACGACGATAGCCGGGATCGTATCGGACTGCGACTGTTCGTCGAGCATGAGCGATTCGCAGCTGACGTTGGCCTTGGCGCCGTCAGCCGGCGGGTTGATGACGACACTGCCGCGATAGATGCAGACGCCGCCGCTCTTGCTGATGGATTTAGAATTGATGTTGCTCGTCGTGTTCGGTGCGTTGTGGACGACTTTCGAACCCGTATCGAGGTACTGGCCCTTGCCGGCAAAGGTGACGCCTGTGAATTCGCAGTGTGCGCCTTCGCCCTGGAGAATACTCATGGGGTAGAGGCACGACGTATGGGAACCGAAGGAGCCCGTGACCCAGTTGATGGTGCCGTTCTTGCCGACGATGGCCCGCTTTGTATTGAGGTTGTACATGTTCTTAGACCAGTTTTCGATGGTCGAATAGGTCAGGGATGCATCGTCGCCGATGAACAATTCGACGCAGCCTGCGTGGAGGTTGGCGACATTGTATTTCGGAGCCGAACAGCCTTCGATGAAGTGGACTTTCGCTCCCTTTTCGACGATGATCATCGTGTGTTCAAACTGGCCTGCGCCCGGCGCATTGAGGCGGAAATAACTCTGCAGCGGGATGGAGACGTCGACACCGGCCGGGACGTAGACGAAGGAGCCACCGGACCAGACAGCACCGTGCAGGGCGGCGAACTTGTGGTCCGTCGGCGGGACGAGCTTCATGAAATGAGCCTTGACGATGTCTTCATATTTTTCCAGGGCCGTATCGAAGTCGGTATAGACGACGCCCTGCTGGACCAGTTCGTCCTGGATGCTGTGGTAGACGACTTCCGAGTCGTACTGGGCACCGACGCCGGCGAGGGACGTCTTTTCGGCTTCCGGGATACCCAGGCGGTCGAAGGTGTCTTTGATGTCATCGGGGACGTCGTTCCAGTCAGCTTTCATCTGAGCGTTCGGGCGGACATAAGTGACGATGTTGTCCATGTCGAGTTCGCTGATGTCCGGGCCCCAGTCGGGATATTCCATGTGGTTGAAGATATCCAGCGATTTGAGGCGGAAATCGAGCATCCACTTCGGTTCATGTTTCTTTTCCGAAATTTCACGGACGATGTCTTCCGTCAGACCGGCATCGGTCTTATAGGAATAGGTAAAATCTTTCTTAAAGTTATACATGTTGCCGAAGTCGGCGAAGGTATCGATCTTCTGGCGTTCTTCAGCGATTTTTTCTTCTTTCTGTTCGACCAGTTTTTCTTCTTTCTGTTCGACCAGTTTTTCTTTTTCCTGATCGACCAGCTTTTCTTTATTATCAGCCATAGCTGTACCTCCTACTATCCTTTGTATGCGTCGTAGCCGTTGGCTTCAATAGCCTGGATGAGCGATGCATCGCCGGTCTTGACGATCTTGCCGTCGATGAGGATGTGGACGAAATCCGGTTTCAAGTGCTGCAAGATTTCACTGTGGTGGGTAATGACCAGGATGGAATTGTTTTCATTGTGGTACTTGGATACCGTATCCGATACGATGCGGACGGCATCGACGTCGAGGCCCGAGTCGATTTCGTCGAGCATGGTCAGTTTCGGTTCGAGCATGCACATCTGGAGGATTTCCGTCTTTTTCCGTTCGCCGCCGGAGAAGCCGTCGTTGACATAGCGTTCAGCATAAGACTTATCCATCTTCAGCTGTTCCATCTGGGCGTGGAGCTTCTTACGGAAAGGCATGATGCGCTGCTGCTGACCCGATACGGTGCTCTTGGCGTTGCGGATGAAGTTTTCAACGGAAATGCCCTGGACGGCGATAGGCTGCTGGAAGGCCATGAAGATGCCTGCTTTGGCGCGTTCATTGACGGGAGCTTCCGTAATATCTTTGCCTTCAAAGAAAATCTTGCCGGCTGTGACGACGTATTTCGGGTTGCCCATGATGGCATTGAACAGCGTCGATTTGCCGGCGCCGTTGGAACCCATGATGACATGTGTTTCGCCTGTGTTGATCGTTAGGTCGAGGCCTTTGAGGATTTCTTTGCCTTCGACAGCGATGTGCAAGCCTTCTACTCTTAATAATTCACTCATCAGTATCACTCCTACATAAGTTATACGTTTCACCTCTCCCCTGCACAACAGGACAGAGCGCGAATTTTTGTATTGATAAAGTGTACCATTTAGATACACTTACTGGACTGTTCTTAATGTACTCCATAAACGCCACAAAGTCAACCTATTTAGTAGCGTTTCTGGTTATTTTTTATCAAATTTATTATGCATCCACCGGGCCCGGGCCTTGCTATGCATCCATACCTGCATGACACAGACGGCGACAGCTGCCGCCAGCAGGCCTAGAAGACCTGCCGACGGGCCGTCGACGACGATGGCATAGAGTAAATAGGCATAGACGACGATCCATAAGAAGACCTTGAGCTTCATGAGCTTGGTCAGCTTATTCACAGGCGCCGCATCCTTCACAATTTTCTTCCGGGTCCCCGAAGAGGCGGGCTTTCTGGCCGCGCATAGCCAGGACGGCCTGGATGTACATGGCACATTCGATGCGCTTCTTCTGGATCTTGCAGCTCAGTTCATACGGCGTCTGGATGTTGCCGCCGTACTTGATGTTATTGGCATGGCAGCCGCCGCTGCAGAAGAACTTGGCCCAGCAGTCGCAGCAGATGGGCTTGTTGAGGACGTGCATGTCGCGGAAGAGCGGCGGCAGTTCCGTATTGGTCACGCCGTCATAGACGTTGCCGATGACATAGTCGTCCTGGCCGACGAACTGATGACAGGGATAGATGTCGCCGTTGGGGACGACGCACATGTATTCATGGCCGGCACCACAGCCACGCAGGCGCTTGGCGATGCAGGGACCGCGATAGAGGTCCATGATGAAGTGGTAGTAAATGAAGGGCCGGCCTTCATCCATGCGTTTCAGGTAGAAATCGGCCAGGCGGTCGTATTCTTCATAAATGCGGGGCAAGTCGTCATCGGTGATGGCATAGGACAAGTCGTCGCCGACGACGGGTTCCATGGACAGGCCTTCAAAGCCGAGGTCAGCCATGTGTTCTACGTCTTTGGTGAAATCGAGATTGTATTTTGTATACGTCCCGCGGACGTAATATTCTTCACCGTTGCGGTGTTTCGCCGCATAGACCTGATTGTCGGCACAGGTCTTGTACGAGCCGTGACCGCCGGCATCTGGGCGCATGCGGTCGTGGACTTCCGGACGGCCGTCGAGACTCAGGATGAGGCTGATGTGATTATCCGTCAAATACTTGACCTTGGCCGGGTCGAGGAGCATGCCGTTCGTCGTCAGGGACAGCTTGAATACTTTATCGTGGATCTTTTCCTGTTCCCGGATGTACTCGATGGTCTGCTTGACGACGCCGAAGTTCATCAGCGGTTCGCCGCCAAAGAAGTCGATTTCGCAGTGCTGGCGTTTGCCTTCGGTGCTCTTGATGAGCAGGTCGACAGCGTGTTTGGCTACGTCGAAGCTCATGAGTTCCCGCTTGTGCGTATCGTAATCGCCCTGGGAGGCAAAGCAGTATTGACAGCGCAGGTTGCAATCGTGGGCGATGTTCAGGCAGAGCGATTTGATGACCGGTTCTTCTTCGGCGACGACCTTGAAGTTTTCCGTCATCGGTGCAAAGAGCATTTCCTTTTCGATGAGCTCATCCAGTTCGCCCAGGGTTTCGTCCAAATCCTTTTTATCATACGTCCCGGCAAAGGCCTGATAGACAGCGTCTTTATTGGTACCGTCATAGACGTCGAGGACATCGTAGGTCATCTTGTCGATGACGTTGATGATGCCGCTGTTGACGTCGAGGAGCATGTACGTCCCGTTCTGACAGTATTTATGAATCATTGGTTTAATTTCAGCCATGAATAATGTTTCCTCCATACAAAAAGAAGGGGGTGCCGCGTGAGCGACGCCCCTTTTCCTTCACGTAACTTATTTTGTGCAGATCTGATTGCCAACAGTGCAAGAAGTTTTGCAAGCGGACTGGCAGGACGTCTGGCATTCGCTGCAGCCAGCGTGCTGTGCCGTCTTCTGGATCGATTCTGTGTTGATCGTAATGATGTGTTTTGCCATGATATTCACCTCGCTATCAATGATTATTCCTTATTTTACCACATTCTCGGTGATTCTACAATATGACAGGATTACAAGAGTTTGAAGCCTTCAAAGAAGAAATTCTTGCCCATGCTGATGACGATGGACCGTTCATCGAATACGTCATTGGTATCGAAGAATACGTCGAAGCCTTTCTTATAAGTAGCATAAATCGAAGTGATGCGACTTAAATAACTGCGGATTTCCTCGGCTGTCACTTCCGGTTCGCCGTCAGAGCGCCATTTCTTGTTCTTGAAATTCGCAATCAGCGGCGCATGAGCGATGACACGGGAGCGGTGCGCCAAAACCCAGTTCCAAACTTCTTCACCGTACTGCTGTGCTTCCTCTTCATGACCTTCTTCGAGGCCATCGAGGGTAAACAGGACAGGCCGGCCTTCGTACATGATTTCATCCATGTAACTGCCTTTGACATATTTTAAATTCACAGAAGCACCCCCTGCAAAATCATGTGAAACATGACGAATATTTATGTCTAACAGTAATCATTGTATCGTGCTTCCGGGATATTGTCAATAAAAAGGCGCTGTCACTTGAAGACAGCGCCTTTTTAAGTTCCAAGTTTGCAGTTTGTAGTCCGTAGTAGATGGCTAAAAAATTTAAAAACTTTTTCTGCAAACTACAAACTTCATACTATAAACTGATTAGTCCATTTTTACGAAAGCGTCTTTATCAGCGCCGCAGGTCGGACATACCCAATCTGCCGGGAGATCAGCGAATTTCGTGCCTGCTGCTACGCCGTTGTCTGCGTCGCCTTCAGCTTCGTCATAAATATAACCGCAAATGCTGCATTCGTACTTATCCATGTGTTTTTCCTCCTGAATTAACATATTAACGAATAATTTTTACTAATGATTTTGACACGCTTATAATATCATACTGGCCTAAAAAAAGCAAGATTATTTTATGACTTATTTTGCCTGTCTGCCCATATTGATATCGATGATGCCCGACGAATACGGTGCTACCTCATACTGGCCAAAGACGAAGTGGATATTGCGGCTCTTGTCGAGATAGAAATTCTTCGGGTCTTCTGTCAGGCCGTTGAAGTACGTCGACAGGACGTGGCCGCTCAGGGTCAGTTTATTGGTGATTTTCTTGAGGGTGAAATACTTTTCATCGCCCGGTTTAACCAGGTCACGCCAGTTGGTGATGCGCTTGCCCGTCGCCATATCGAAGACGACGCCGGTCTTCCAGCTGGTCGGATGGGCAGCCCTGTCGAAATAGAGATAGCCTTCATCGAGGAAGGACAAATATTTGCCGTCGTTCAAGGTGACGGTATAGGTTTTCTCTTCCGTCAATTTGACGCCTTTATTGCCCTGCTGGTCGAAAAAGGTCTTAGCCTGCTGCTGTTCATCGGCAAAATACTGGGCTATCAGCTGGGCAGCTCCGGCATTTTCCGTCATCGTGATGGACGGGTATTGGATACTGAGGACGCTGCCATCGCTGTGAGTATATACGGCTTTGGGCGCATCCTGGATGACGGCCGGCGAAGCGGCCATGGCGGCGGCCCCCATGAGCCAGGCGCCGCATAAAACGGTGAGGACTTTCTTTTTCATCATCATAATCCCTCCTCTTTCATTTCTTTCTATTATATCATATCTATTGGGTCAATTTCCTCTTTTCATCCGTCCCCAGGCGAAAGAAATAATAGACATTTTCCGCAGCCTGGCGGTTCATGCCCGGCACGGCAGCCAGTTCGTCAATGGAAGCGGTCTTCATGTCGGCCAGCGTCTTGAAAGCCGTCCACAAGGCCTTGCGCCGCTTGGGCCCGATGCCTTCGACGTGGTCCAGGATGGATACGAGGCTGCGCTTGCCCCGCAGGTGACGGTGATAGGTAATGGCAAAGCGGTGGGCTTCGTCGCGGATAGCCTGCAGCAGCTGGAGTTCCGGCGTGTGATGGCTGAGGATGATGGAATCGCTGCGGCCTTCGACGAAGACTTCTTCGATGCGCTTGGCCAGACTGATGACCGGCGCTTCGCAGCCAGCCTGGCGGATGACCGGCAGGGCCGCATGGAGCTGGCCTTTGCCGCCGTCGATGATGATCAGATCCGGCACGGGCCAATCCTTTTCGCCATAGCGCCGTTCCATGATTTCCGCCATGGACTTAAAGTCATCAGGCTTGCCCTGGACGGTCTTCAGTTTGAAGCGGCGATACTCTTTCTTAGCCGGCTGACCGTGCTCGAAGACGACCATCGAGGCCACGGTCTCTATCCCCTGGGTATGGGAAATATCGAAGCACTCCATGCGCTCCGGCAGGCAGGGCAGATTGAGAATGCGCGCCAGGCCTTCAACGGCACCGGTCGTCTTGTCCACGTCGTGCTGCCATTGCAGGCGTTTCTGTTCCAACAGGCCGGCTGCATTTTCGGAAGCCATGTCCAGGAGCTGTTTCTTCGGCCCCCGCTGGGGAATGACGACGGTCACTTTCCTGCCCTTCTGCTGGCTCAGGCGGCGTTCGCAGCCGTCCAGGTCTTCCAGGGCCGGCACGACGATTTCTGACGGGATGAAGGTCCCGTCGCTGTAATACTGGTCGACGACGGCTTCCATCAGAGACGGCACGTCGTCATCGCTGCTGTTGTCCAGGGAAAAGGTCTCCCGTCCCATGAGCTTGCCCATGCGGACCGTATAGATCTGGACGCACGTCTGTCCGGCCTGGCGGGCCAGGCCGATGACGTCCATATCGCCGCCAGCCGTATTGACGATGTTCTGCTGTTCCTGGATGACGGCAATGGCCTTTATCTGGTCGCGGTACATGGCGGCCTTCTCGAATTCCATGGCTTCCGCAGCGTCTTCCATCTGCTGCTGCAGCGACCGGGAAATGCCGCTGTCCCGGCCTTCGAGGATATCCAGGGCCTGGCGGACCCGGGCCCCGTAGTCGGCTTTGGTAATATAGTGGACGCACGGCGCATCACAGTGGTGCAAGTGATATTGCAGGCACGGCCGGTCTGTCGGCATGGTCCGGCACGAGCGGATATGATAGGCCCGCTGCATGAGTTTCAGGACACGGTGGACTGCCGTCGAGTCGGCAAAGGGTCCGAAATAGCGGGCGCCGTCGCGGCTGACGCGGCGGGTCATGAAGATGCGCGGATAATCTTCCTGGACAGTGACCTTGATATAAGGATAGGTCTTGTCGTCGCGGAGCATAATATTGTAATGGGGATGGTATTTCTTGATGAGCGTATTTTCCAGGATGAGAGCTTCCATTTCCGTGGCGACGACGATAGTTTCCAAATCGGCGGCATGGCTGACCATGGCCGCTACTTTCGGCGCCCTGTTGGCATCGTGGCGGACGTAACTGGTCACGCGGTTACGCAGGTTGACGGCTTTGCCGACGTAAATGATCTTGCCCTTTTCATCCTTCCAGAGATAGACGCCGGGCTGGGTCGGCAGGTTGCGGACTTTTTCCCGGACGGCCTCGCTGACGGCCATGGCTTATACCCCCTTCTTGCCGGCCATGATGGCCTTGGTCCGTTCCAGGACGGGCTTGAGGAACTGACCCGTATAGGATTCCGGTACCTGGCAGATTTCTTCGGGCGTCCCCGTGGCGACGACCGTACCGCCGCCGGCACCGCCTTCGGGACCGAGGTCGATGAGGTAGTCTGCCGTCTTGATGACGTCCAGGTTGTGTTCGATGACGACGACCGTATCGCCGCCGTCGACGAGCATCTGCAAGACGTCCATGAGTTTGTGGATATCCGCCGTGTGCAGGCCCGTCGTCGGTTCGTCGAGGATATACAGGGTCCGGCCGGTACTGCGCTTGGATAATTCCGTCGCCAGCTTGACCCGCTGGGCTTCGCCGCCGGACAGGGTCGTCGCCGGCTGGCCCAGGCGGATATAGCCCAGGCCGACTTGCTGCAGCGTCTTCAGCTTATTGACGATGCGCGGGATGTTTTCAAAGAACTGGCAGGCGTCGTCGACAGTCATGTTGAGGACGTCGGAAATATTCTTACCCTTGTATTTGACTTCCAGTGTTTCCCGGTTATAGCGGGCGCCGTGGCAGACTTCACAGGGGACGTAGACGTCAGGCAGGAAGTTCATTTCGATGCGGATGATGCCGTCGCCTTTGCAGGCTTCGCAGCGGCCGCCTTTAATGTTGAAGCTGAAGCGGCCGGCCTTGTAGCCCCGGACCTTGGCTTCTGCCGTCTGGCTGTAGAGCTGGCGGATGGAGTCAAAGACGCCCGTATACGTCGCCGGATTAGACCGCGGCGTCCGGCCGATAGGCGACTGGTCGATATTGATGATCTTGTCGATGTATTCAACGCCTTTCAGGGCCTTGAACCTGCCCGGCCGGTGCGGCGTGCCGTAGACGGCTTCGGCCATACCCTTGTAGAGGATTTCATTGACCAGCGTTGACTTACCCGAGCCGGACACGCCGGTGACGACGGTCAGGGTCCCGATGGGGATGGAGACATTTATATGTTTTAAATTGTGCTCAGCTGCGCCGATGATTTCCAAAAAGGTGCCATTCCCCTGGCGCCGTTCTTGCGGAACGGGGATATACTTGGTCCCCTTCAGATACTGGCCCGTCAAAGACTGAGGGCAGGCCATGATGTCATCAGCCGTGCCTTGGGCGACGATAGTGCCGCCGTGTTCCCCTGCTTCCGGTCCGATATCGACGATATAATCGGCAGCGCGCATGGTGTCTTCATCGTGTTCGACGACAATGAGCGTATTGCCCAGGTCGCGCAGGCGCTTGAGGGCTTCCAGGAGCTTGTCGTTGTCCCGCTGGTGCAGGCCGATGGACGGTTCGTCCAGGATATAGAGGACGCCGACCAGGCCCGACCCGATCTGGGTGGCCAGGCGGATACGCTGGGCTTCGCCGCCGGACAGGGTGCCCGCCGTCCGCGACAATGTCAGGTAGTCCAGGCCGACAGTCTGCAAGAAGTTCAGGCGGGCCTTGATTTCCTTGAAGATCTGCTTGCCAATGAGCTGCTGTTTTTCCGTCAATTTCAAGTTATCGAAGAAGGGAATCATGTCGCTGACGGGCAAATCCGTCAATTCGGCGATGTTCAGGCCGCCGATCTTGATGGCCAGTGCTTCGTGGCGCAGGCGTGCACCGTGGCACGTCGAGCAGGGCTTGACAGTCATGAACTGGCCGAACTGGTCGCGCATCATGTCCGACGAGGCTTCGCGGTAGCGGCGGCGGACCATGGGCAGGATGCCTTCAAAGGCCGTGGCGAACTGCTTCACTTCGCCGCGCAGGTTCTCGTATTCAAAGACGCACGTATCGTCTGAGCCGTTCATGAGTTTTTCCTGCAATTCTTCCGGCAAGTCATCGTAGCAGTTATCCAAGGTAAAACCGTAAGGCCGCAGCAGGCCGCCGAGCTGGCGCATGAACCACGAATCGGGGTTGCTGCTGAGGGCCGCTACGGCGCCGTCGGCAAAGGATTTCTTGTGGTCCGGCAGGACCAGATGCGCGTCGACTTCCATGGTGCTGCCAATGCCTGAGCAGGCCGGGCAGGCGCCGAAGGGGCTGTTGAAGGAAAAGAGGTGGGGTTCGATTTCCGGCAGGCTGACGTGGCAGTCCGGGCAGGCGAAGTGCTGGCTGAAGGTCAGGACCTCTTTCGTCGCCATGCGGAAAATATGGACGATGCCATCGGCCAATTTAGCCGCCGTTTCCAGGGAATCCGTCAGGCGCGTCAAGATACTGTCCTTGATGACCAGGCGGTCGATGATGACGTCGATAGTGTGCTTTTTATTTTTATCCAGGGGGATATCGTCGGACAAGAGATAGACTTCGCCGTCGACGCGGACGCGGACATAGCCATCTTTGACCAGCCGGGCCAGGAGCTTCTGATGAGTCCCCTTTCGCCCGTCGACGACAGGCGCCATGACCATGACCTTCTCGCCTTCGCCGAGGGCCATGACGGCATCGGCCATCTGCTCGATGGTCTGCTGACGGATGGGCTTGCCGCATTTCGGGCAGTAGGCCTCGCCGACACGGGCGTAGAGCAGGCGCAGGTAATCGTAGATTTCCGTGACCGTCCCTACTGTCGACCGGGGATTGCGGCTCGTCGTCTTCTGGTCGATGGAAATGGCCGGCGACAAGCCTTCGATGTAATCGACGTCGGGCTTATCCATCTGGCCCAGGAACTGCCGGGCATAGGCCGACAACGATTCGACGTAGCGGCGCTGGCCTTCGGCATAAATCGTATCAAAAGCCAGGGACGACTTGCCCGAGCCGGACAGCCCCGTAAAGACGACGAGCTTGTCCCGGGGAATCTTGACGTCGATATTCTTTAAATTGTGCTGACGTGCACCTTTGATGACAATATATTTATCTTGCACTTCGTGCCTCCCGTTATCATAACGTTCATCGTTTGTCGTTCATCGTTCGTCGTGATGGGCTAAAATTTAAAACCTGCTTCGAGGAACGACCCACGAACTACGAACTACGTTTACTTCTTCTTCGCATCCGGCCGCTTTATCTTGCGGCGGTAGCGGCGCTTGGGCATATCTTCGCCCTGCATGTCTTTAGGCAGGGTATCATCGTGGCTCATATCGGCCAGCTGCTGGCGCAATTGGCCCAGGCGGTCGCGCAGTTCGGCGGCTTTTTCAAATTCCAGGTTCTTCGACGCCTCTTTCATCTGCAAGGTCATGGTCTTGATGACTTTGTTCAGGGCCTCGCGGGTCATCTTGCCGCCTTTCCTTCCCTTCTGGCTGCCATAGGCCGCTTCCGTTTCGGCGACTTTCGTCAGTTCGATGAGGTCGACGACGTCTTTTTTGACCGATTTCGGCGTAATGTGATGTTTTTTATTATATGCATCCTGGATTTCCCGGCGCCGCTGCGTTTCTTCCATAGCCTTGGCCATGGAGTCGGTAATCTTGTCGGCATACATGATGACCTGTCCATGGACGTTTCGCGCCGCCCGGCCCATGGTCTGGATGAGCGACGTTTCTGAACGCAGGAAGCCTTCTTTATCGGCATCGAGAATGGCTACCAGCGAGACTTCCGGCATATCCAGTCCTTCGCGCAGGAGGTTGATGCCGACCAGGACGTCGAAGATGCCGGCCCGCAGGTCGCGGATGATGTCGGCCCGTTCGATGGTGGCGATATCCGAATGGAGATAGCGCACGCGGACGCCCATTTCCTTCAGGTAATCCGTCAGGTCTTCAGCCATCTTCTTGGTCAGCGTCGTCACCAGGACGCGTTCGTCCTTTTCCGTGCGCTTGCGGATTTCACCCAACAGGTCATCCATCTGGCCGGCAATGGGACGGACTTCCACTTTCGGATCCAACAGGCCTGTCGGCCTGATGATCTGCTGGGCCAGATTGGTCTGGACTTCCATTTCATAAGGGCCAGGCGTAGCACTGACGTAGACAATCTGGTTGATGCGTTCGACGAATTCCTCAAATTTCAACGGCCTGTTATCCAAAGCCGACGGCAGGCGGAAGCCGTATTCGATGAGGTTTTCCTTGCGCGACCGGTCGCCGGCGTACATAGCCCGCAGCTGCGGCAGGGTGACATGCGATTCGTCGACGAGGATGAGGAAGTCATCGGGGAAATAGTCGAGGAGCGTATACGGCGCCTGACCGGGCTTGCGGCCGGCCAGGTGGCGCGAATAGTTTTCGATGCCTGAGCAGTAGCCCATTTCTTCCATCATTTCCATGTCATAGCGCGTGCGCTGTTCCAGCCGCTGAGCTTCCAGCAAATGGCCGCCGTCTTTCAGCACTTTCAGCCGTTCGTCCAATTCCTGGCGGATCGTCCCCAGGGCCCGTTCCATCTTGTCCTTTGTCGTGACATAATGGCTAGCCGGATAAATGGCGACGTGCTTGCGCTCGGCAATGACTTCGCCTGTCAGGACGTCGACTTCCGTGAGCCTGTCGATTTCATCGCCGAACATTTCGATGCGGATGATGGAATTGTCGAAGGCCGCCGGAAAGACTTCGATTGTATCGCCGTGGACGCGAAAGGTCCCGCGTTCGAGGTTCATGTCGTTGCGGCTGTACTGGATATCGACGAGCTTGTGCAGTATTTCTTCCTGCGGCTTTTCCTGCCCCAGTCGCAGGGATACGACGAGTTCACTGTAGTCTTCCGGGTCGCCTAAGCCGTAGATACAGGAAACGGAAGCGACGATGATGACATCGCGCCGTTCAAAGAGGCTCATCGTCGCCGAGTGGCGCAATTTATCGATTTCATCGTTGATGGATGCGTCTTTCTCGATGTACGTATCTGTCGAGGCGATATAGGCTTCGGGCTGATAGAAGTCGTAATAACTGACGAAATAACCGACTTCGTTATCGGGAAAGAATGACTTGAATTCACTGCACAGCTGGGCAGCCAGGGTCTTATTGTGGGCAATGACCAGGGTCGGTTTCTGGACGGCTTCGATGAGCTTGGCCATAGTGAAGGTCTTGCCCGTCCCGGTAGCCCCGACGAGGACCTGGGCCCATTGGCCGGAACGGATGCCGTCTGCCAGGGAGGCGATGGCCTCGGGCTGGTCGCCCATAGGTTCATAAGGGGCGACGACGTGGAAAGGGTGGGACGTATCGTAATCTTTATTGTAATGGGACATATCCATAAGCGTTACCTCTTTTTCGGCCCTTTCTTCCAATTCTTATACAAAGACCAGGGCCAGAGAACCGTAACCAGGACGGTAAAGGCAAAGCCTGCGTCCGACCAGTTGCGGGTGAATAAGACAAAATAGGACCAGGCCAGGGCGGCAAAGCCGACGAGGTACAAGACCCAGGTTCTCCGGTCCAGACCGTGAGCGGGTCCTTTCTTCTTTTTCGGCTGTGCCGTTGCGGCTGTCCCTTCCGGAACGGCTGCAGTATTCCTGGCTTTTTTGCGCCGATTCTTGCGTGACATAATAATCCCCCTTATTTATTGACGATTTTCCCGATATTCTTCAATTCAATGGACAAGGTCCCATCGGGGTTGTTGATGAATTGGATGAAGTCGGTATTTTCGATATATTCCGACGGAAAAGTGATCTCGATGCCCGTATCGGTCTTGATTTTATGGCTGCGGCCGGCCTTCTGGGCATATTCTTTTTCGATGGCTACGGCTTCAGGCAGTTTCGCTTCTTTGACTTGTTCTTCAAATTCCCGCTGCAGGACCGGCGAATCGCCGAAGACGTCGCTGCCCAGGTCCTGCGGCGAGAAGGAATCGGCCGTTTCGGCATTTTCCACCAGATACGTCTTGGCTTTGGATAAGGCTTCGACCGTGCTGGCGCCGTGTTCTTCCGCTACTTTTTCGGCAATCTTGCTGACGACCTTCACGGCTTCCTTGCTGGAAATGACCGACGTGCACTGCAGGAGCTTGTCCGGCAGGAGGTAGATGTCTTCGCCGTCCATTTTCCGCTTCTTGTCGACGAAATGGATAGAAAAATCGTTCAGGCGGATGAGGGCATAGGCCTCGGCTTTCTGCGCCGTCCCGGGCAGGATGGCGTAATGTTTGATGAGCTTGTTGTAGACCGTCCCTTCGTCGTCGAGGATCTGATGGGTATAGGCAGTCTTGTTGTCCAGCATGAGGATGCCCAGGTTGCGGACATCGTCGTCATCCTGGAAGTCGATGACCAGGAGGTCTGTCGATTCCGGTTCATCACAATGGGACACGAGCTGGTAGAGCTCGCGGGCGATCTGGGACGCCAAATCGTCGAAAGTCAGGGTCCCGTCGACGAGGGCCTGCAGTTTCATCTGAAAGGCGCTGGTCGCATAGAAGACGCCCGTCTTCTGGGCGGCATCGCCGATGATGCGGTTCAGCCGCTTGCTGACGTATTCGTAGACGACATCGCTGCTGAAATCGAGGTCCTTCTGGGATACGATGCAGACGTTGGTATTGAAATCAAAAATATGGAGTACAGCTGTATTGATCATCATAATGGGCATTCATCCTTTACGCTTGTTTTCGTAATTCAAAGACACTGGCCTCGCGGGAACAGAGGACGCGGAAAGGCAGCCAGTGGCCTGTGCCGCGGTTGACATAGCCCCGGCAGTCCCCTTTCTGGAACATACCGCGGAGGTACTTGAAGCCCAGGGCCGCGACCAAGGGCGCAATGGGCGCGAACTGGGCGCCGTGCGTATGGCCGCACAAAGTCAGGGGGATGTGATGGGCAAAGCCTTCGTCGATAAAGGCCGAATGATGGGCCAGCATGACGACAAAAGCATCTTCCGGAACCTTAGCCAGCGTTTCCCGGACATACTGTTCCCGTTCTTTGGCAAAGGCTTCATCACCCTTGGCAAAGCTGTAATCAGTGGCGGCAATATAAAAAGACCGGCCGTCGCGGCCATTGCAGCCCCTCAGGCCCTGGCCGCAGCCGCGGCTGGCCTGGAAGGCGGAATTGCGCAGTACCCGGACCGGCGTGTCATCGAGCATGGCTGTAATCGCATCGAAGCTGCGGTAATACTCGTGATTGCCATAGCAGAAGTCGATGCCGTCAGGGAAGCGGCTGGCATTGGCTTTGAGGATGGCCTGGGCCTTGGGCAGCAGGGCCAGTTCATCGATGAGGTCGCCTGTGATTTCCAGGCGGTTCACGCCCTGTGCCGCTACGGCATCGAGGGCTTCCTGCAATCGCCGGGGACTGAAAAAGAGCCCCATGTGCAGGTCAGAGAGCTGGCCGATTTTATAGCCGTCGAGATAATCGGGCAGGTTCTTGTATTTCAAGACATGGTAGGTCGTATCCAAATCGCGTTCGCCCAAGAGATTGCCCGCTCCGCTGGTGGCGAAAGCCGCCACGGGGATCAGCGCCGCCAGGCCTTTGAGGAAAGACCGGCGCGTCACGCCCGACGAGCGCCGTTGACGCCGACGCCCTCTCCGGCGGCGCCGGGGCCGGCAGAAAAAGCGGGCTATGGCGACGACGACCAGGCAGGGAAAGGCCAAGAGACAGGCCAGCAGCCAGATCAGGCCGGCCATGGCCTTGCCGTCATAGAGACCTTCCCAGCCCGACGCGATGAGGCCGGGAAAGAGGTCTTCATAATGGTAGAGGCCGGCTGCCGATAAGACGGCCAGCAGCAATGTCCCCAGGAGCAGCAGCCAGCGATGGCCCGTGCGGACGACATAATCCCATAACAGCGCCGCGACGACGCAGATACAGGACGTAATGACCATGAAGTTAATAAAGAAAAGACCTTTCATCAATTATACCATGGCAGTGATCTTGCCGTGCGGTCCGGCCCAGGGCAAGGACGCGTAGTCCTTGCAGTCGATCCACTGCCAATCCTCCTCTTCTCCGAGTTTCCCCTGGGTAATGCAGCCTTCATAGACCGTCATCTGCCAGGTCTTATGCGAAAAGACGCTCTTCAGGGAGCCTACAGGCTGGTCATCGGCAGCCAGGGTCAGTCCTTTTTGCGCCAAGAGCTGACGGACTGCAGCGATGCCCTCTTTCCCCTTCCCCAGGGCATTGGGAAATTCCCACATCGACGCCAAGAGGCCCTTGGGCGGACGGCGGTGGACGAGCCACTGGTCCCCATGGCGGACGACGACGACGGTAATTTCTTCGACAGGCGATTTCTTCTTGACCAGCCGGATGGGCAGATCACATTCTTTCCCAGCCCGGTGAGCCAGGCAGAGCCCTTGCAAAGGACAGTCCGGACAGCGGGGATGCTTGGGGATACAGACCATGGCCCCTAAGTCCATGAGGGCTTCGTTAAAGGTCCCTGGCGCTTCGTCGGGAAGCTGTTCTTCTACGAGAGCCGTGATTTTCTTCTTGACCGGCGTCGACAAGATATTCTCTTCAATATCGTAAAGGCGGGCAAAGATGCGCAGGACGTTGCCGTCGACAGCGGCTTCCTTCTGACCGTAAGCCAGGCTTAAAATGGCGCCGGCTGTATAATCGCCAACGCCTTTCAGGGACTGTACGTCTTTTTTATTTTCCGGCACATGGCCGCCGTATTTGGCCTGTACTTCCTGGACCGCTTCATGGAGGTTGCGGGCCCGCGAGTAATACCCCAAGCCCTGCCACTGCCGCAGGACTTCATCCTGGGAAGCCGCCGCCAGGGCGGGAATGGTAGGGAAATGGTCCATCCAGCTGTCATAATAGGGACGGACGGTTTCGACTTTCGTCTGCTGCAGCATGATTTCCGACACCCAGACCTTATAAGGATCCCGCGGCGATTCGTCGCGCCAGGGCAGATCCCGGCCATGGGCGGCAAACCAGTCGAGGAGCAGCGGGCTCCAATGTTCTTTCTTTATATCCATATAAATAAGCCTCTTTCTTTCTACACTATCAACTACTAGTATAGAAATCCAGAGGCTTTTTGTCAAACACGCGTTCTCTCAAGTTTCATCACGTTTCCGAATGGACGCCGTCGCCGAGATGCCGGTCCTCTTTCTTAGGTTGCACGGCTTTGCGCCCTTTCTGATACTTTTCATACTGCTGCAGCATTTTCCATTGGCGGAAATTTTCTGCCATGATCTTTTCCATTCGCCATACATACATAAAGAGGCCCCCTCTCAAGACACGATATAATAAAAAGCAAAAAGACAACGACATCATGGACGACATCGTTGTCTTTTCTTTGTCTTCATTATATCGCTGATTTTTCTCTTGTCAAGAACCACGAACCACTATATCCGGTGCAGGTGCTTCAGAGATAAATCCAGGATGGGTGCAGAATGAGTCAGGGCGCCGCTGGAGATGTAATCGACGCCGATATCGGCCAGGGCGGCGATATTTTCTTTGGTCACGTTGCCGGAACATTCCGTTTCAGCCCGGCCGTCGATGAGGGCCACAGCTTCTTTCATCATGTCGTGGCTCATGTTATCCAGCATGATGATGTCCGCACCGGCTCCGACGGCTTCGCGGACCATGTCCAGCGTTTCCGTTTCGACTTCGATCTTGCGGACGAAAGGCGCATAGGCTTTGGCCATGGCAATGGCCTTGGCCACGCCACCGGCGGCACTGATGTGGTTGTCCTTGAGGAGAACGCCGTCCGATAAGTTGTAGCGGTGATTCTTGCCGCCGCCGACGGTGACGGCGTATTTTTCAAAGACCCGCATGTTCGGCGTCGTCTTGCGCGTATCGACGAGGGTCATCCCCGTCCCTTCCAGCAGGGATACGACCTGGTGGGTATAGGTCGCAATGCCGCTCATGCGCTGCAAATAGTTCAGTCCTACCCGTTCGGCCGACAAGATGGCCCGCATACTGCCGACGACTTTGGCCAGTTTCTGGCCTTTATGGACTTCATCGCCATCTTTGACGAAGAACTCGAACCAGACCTTGTCGTCCAGCAGAGTAAAGGGCCGGGCAAAGACATCGAGGCCGGCGATGATGCCGTCCTGTTTGCACAGGAGTTCCGCTTCACCCTGGCAGTCTTCCGGCAAAATGGCATTGGTCGTCACGTCTTCACCGGTGATGTCTTCCTGCAGGGCCTGTAAAATCAAAGGATCAGCCTGCAATTTCATGGTTACGCTGTTCATCACATTCACGCTCCCTTTCCATTTCACCTAAAACATGACGGCGGTATTCTTCAGCCAGTGTATCTTCATGACTGCCGATGAAGGCTTCTGACGGCGCACAGGCTTGGGCAAACTCGGCGGCACTGACTACCTGCTGGGGCTGCTTTTCTGTTTCCACGATGTGCTGGGCTGCGCGCTTGCCGAAGACCAGGCTTTCCAGGAGAGAATTGCTGGCCAGGCGGTTGCGGCCGTGGACGCCGTTGCAGCTCGTTTCGCCGACGGCATAGAGATGGTCCATCGTCGTCTGGCTGTACTTGTCGACATGGATGCCGCCCATAAAGTAGTGCTGGGCCGGCGTGACCGGGACCCAGTCCTTCGTCGCATCGATGCCGTCTTCCAGGCAGCGTTCATAAATGTGCGGGAAATGATGCTTAATGACGTCTTCGCCGAGGACGGTCATGTCGAGCCAGACGAAGGGGCGGTCGTCCTTCTTCATCTGTTTGCGGATTTCGGCCGTCATCAAATCGCGGGGCAGGACTTCGTTGGCAAAACGCTGACCGTCTTTGCCGCGCAGCTTGGCTCCTTCACCGCGGACTGATTCAGAAATAAGGAAGCTCCGGCCCGGCTTTTTGGAATAGAGCGACGTCGGATGGATCTGGACGTAGTCGATGTGTTCCAGTTCGACGCCATGGCGCATGGCAATGGCCAGGGCATCGCCAGTGAGATGCGGGAAATTCGTCGAATGGTCATACAAGCCGCCGACACCGCCACTGGCCAGAATCGTTTCATCGGCCTGGATAGCTCGGTAACGGCCCTGGCTGTCGCGGGCGATGATGCCCAGGCAACGGTTCCCATCGGTGACGATGTCGACCATAGTCGTAAAATCGCGGATAGTCACATTGGGCAGCTGGCGGACAGCTGCTAAGAGATGGCTGGTGATTTCCTTGCCCGTAATATCTTCATGGAACAAGATACGCGGCCGCGAGTGGCAGCCTTCCCGCGTATAATCGAGAGAGCCGTCGGCTTTGCGGGCAAAATCGACGCCGTAGCCGATGAGTTCATTGATGACCGGCCGCGACGAGCGGATCATGATATCGACGGATTCACGCCGGTTTTCATAGTGGCCGGCTTTGAGTGTATCTTCCATGAAACTGTCGTAATCGTCCTTGTCGTGAAGGACGCAGATGCCCCCTTGGGCTAAAAAAGAATCGCTGTTTTCTACTTCATCTTTGGTAATCATCAGGACTCGTTTATCCCGGGGCAGATGCAGGGCGGCAAAGAGGCCGCTGGCCCCGGTACCGACGATGACGATATCTGTTTTTTCTGTTTCCATTGCTATTACCTTCTTCTATTTGGCTAATTCCAGCATCCGTTCCAGCGAACGGACAGCTTTTCCGGCGACATCCGGGTCGACGCGGACTTCATTCGTTTCATCGCGCAGGCAGTCGCGGACTTTTTCCAGCGTGACTTTCTTCATATTGATGCAATACGCATCTTCCATGGCCGGATAAAAGGTCTTGCCAGGATTGCGCGTTTCTAATTCATAAAAGACGCCGCCTTCCGTACCGATGATGAATTCCTTGGCATCGGACTTGCCGGCATAGTCGATGATGCCCGACGTACTGCCGACATAATCGGCCAGGGCCAGGACTTCTTTGCGGCATTCCGGATGGGCCAGGAACAAGGCCTGGGGATGAGCCGCCTGGACCTGTTTCACATAAGCCGGGTCGACCGTATCATGGCGCGGACAGAAGCCGTCGTTGAGGATAAAATGCTTGTCCGGGACCTGCGTCGATACGTAATGGCCCAGATTCCGATCAGGCGTAAAGAAAATATGCTTGTTCGGCAGTTTCCGGACGATCTTGACGGCATTCGACGACGTGACGCAGACATCGGACACAGCCTTGACAGCAGCCGTCGAATTGACATAGCAGACGACGGCCAGATCATCATATTGGGAACGGACTTTTTCAATCGTCTTTACGTCAGCCATATGAGCCATAGGGCAGCTGGCCGTCGCATCGGGCATGAGGACCTTCTTTTCCGGGTTGATCATCTTGGCACTTTCCCCCATAAAGTCGACACCGGCAAAGACGATGACCTTGGCATCCGTTTCAATCGCCTTCTTGGCCAGGCCAAAAGAATCACCGACAAAATCTGCATATTCCTGAACTTCATCAGGTACATAATAGTGAGCAAGGATAATAGCCTGCTTCTCTTTTTTCAGAGCTGCAATCTCATCTTCGATATACACCAAACTTCATCCTTTCAGTGAAGAGGTTGCCCCATAAAGACACCTTCATGTGACAACCTCTTTTATTTAAAGTACATAACGGCGCATCATCCCTTTCGGGATAGACCGTTTTTTTGTTTACCCTATTATACCGTATCGGCAAAGATTTGACAATACTACTGTCAAGACAGCGTAGGGATGTAAAAAAGAGGCCGTCGCATTAAGACAGCCTCTTGTGGTTAGCCGCTAGTGGCTAGGGGTTAGCGGATGGCTTGAAATTTAAAGGTTTGCTCTGAAAACTACAAACTCCGTATTACAAACTATCACCTTATATCAATTTATTTTGCTTGGCAATTTCAGCGACTGCTTCGATAGAAAGTTTCATGTACCGGGCAATTTGCTCAAAGGATAGACCATCTTTAATCATTTCGAGCGCTGCTTCCCGGTCTTTCCGTTCAGAATTTCGTTTTTCTTGCTCAACGCCTTTTTTTATGCCCTTTTTTATGCCTTTTTCTATACCCTTTTCCAAGCCTTTTTCCATGGCTCTTTCATAGAGTCCTTCACCTAAGTTGCACATAGTCGTGACATCCTCCTTCCCTTTAGCCGTCAAATCAATGTCATATTCATCATGTAAGGCTGTCAGTAGATCTTCTGATTTCATCTTTTTGATTTAACCTCATTGTAGCAAATACCCCCACTTTGTATAACACGAATAAGGTGTCGTCTTATGATTTTTCCATATACAAAAGGGACCTGCCACGACGGTATGGCAAGTCCCTTCAGGATATCAAGATTTCAGCCACGAACCACTAGCCACTAATTACTAACTGCTAGCTCCTACCCATGGATCAAGTCGAGCATGGCGTGAAGTTTGTCGATAGTGTCTGCCGCTTCCTGGCGGACTTCTTCTGGGTCACGGGTGATGCGGGCGACGCCGCTTTCCATGGCAGCTTTGGCAACGGCTGCGGCGACGGCCGGAGCGACGCGTTTGTCGAAGGCGTCGGGGATGACGTGGTCTTCGGCCAGTTCGTCATCGCTGACCAGGGAGGCGATGGCGTAAGACGCAGCCAGTTTCATGTCTTCGTTGATGCTGCGGGCCCGGACGGCCAGGGCGCCGCGGAAGATGCCCGGGAAGACCATGACGTTATTGATCTGATTCGGTGCATCCGACCGGCCAGTGCCGACGACTTTGGCACCGGCCGCTTTGGCAGAGGCGTAGTCCGTTTCCGGGATGGGGTTGGCCATGGCGAAGACGACGGCATCTTCGGCCATGGACTGGATGATTTCCTTAGTAAAAATATGCGGTGCCGATACGCCTAGGAGGAGGTCGGCCCCTTTGACGGCATCAGCCAGGGTACCGTGGGCATGGGACGGATTGGTCAGGGATGCCAGTTCCGCCTGGACCGGGTTCAGGCCTTCCATGCCAGCGTAGAGAATCCCCGGACGGTCGACCATGGTGACGTTCCGAGCTCCGGCGCGGACCAGGAGGCGGCCGATGGAAGCGCCGGCAGCCCCTGCCCCATTAATGACGATACGGGCTGTCTTCAAGTCCTTATGGACATAGCGGAAGGCACCGATAACGCCGGCCAGGGCAGCAATGGCCGTACCGTGCTGGTCATCATGGAAGACAGGGATATCCATTTCTTTTTTCAAGGTCTGTTCGATTTCATAGCATTTCGGCGAGGCAATGTCTTCCAGGTTGATACCGGCGAAAGACGGCTGCAGGCGCTTCACGGTTTCGATGAATTCTTTTGGGTCCTTTGTATCCAGGCAGATAGGAACGGCATTGACGCCGCCAAAGACCTTGAAGAGAATGGATTTCCCTTCCATGACCGGCATGGCTGCTTCTGGGCCGATGTCGCCCAGGCCGAGGACACGGGTCCCGTCCGATACGACGGCGATCATATTGCCACGGCAAGTCAAGTCGAAAGACAAATCCGGGTCCTTAGTGATCTCCCGGCACGGCTGGGCAACGCCAGGTGTATAGAGAATACTCAAGTCGTCGTGGGTCTTGAGGACTTCCCGGGGAATGGTTTCAATAACGCCGTGTTTGCCGCGGCGGATTTTCATGGCTTCTTCATCGAATTTCATGACGCTAAAACTCCTCCTATAACTGTTTATGCATTAAAAATGGCCTGGGGTTCTGTAAATTCCATCATCCCATCTTTGCCGCCTTCACGGCCGATGCCGCTGTCCTTAAAGCCGCCGAAAGGCGCTGTGACGTCGCGCGGGCTGTCGTTGACATAGACGTTGCCCGACAAAATGGCTGCTGCCACCTTCGAGGCTTCTTCCTTGTCCGGTCCCCAGACGGCGGCGTTGAGGCCATAAGGCGTATCGTTGGCAATGGCCAGGGCTTCGCCGACGGTATCATAAGCGATGACGCTGAGGACGGGGCCGAAGATTTCTTCGCGGGCGATGGTCATGTCATTGGTCACGTCCGTAAAGATGACGGGCTTGACATAGTAACCGTGGTCCGGCGCATCCGGACGGCCGCCAGCCAGGAGTGTCGCCCCTTCTTCCAGGCCCTTGGCGATGTAGGCATCGACGGTCTGCCACTGGTCATACGATGCAACAGGACCGACTTTCGTCGTTTCCAGAGCTGGGTCGCCGACAGTATATTCCGGCAGTATCTTCAGCATGAGCTGTTCAATCTGTTCCTTGTCGTCCCGCGGGATGATCAGGCGCGACAAGGCCGTACAGGTCTGGCCACTGTTGAGGAAAATGGAATTGAAGCACATGCGGATAGCCTTTTCGTAGTCTGCCCCCTTCAAGAGGACGAAAGGCGACTTGCCGCCCAATTCCATGCTGATGCGCTTCATCGACCCCAGGGCGCGCTGAGATACCTTGATGCCGGCTGCCGTCGACCCCGTAAAGGATACCATGGCGATATTCGGGTCGTCGCAGATGGCATTGCCGACCTGGCTGCCCCGGCCGGCGACGAGATTGAAGACGCCTTTGGGGAAACCGGCCCGGTCAAAGGCTTCGGCCAGGTAGTACGCCGTCACCGGCGTATGCTGGCTCGGCTTGAGGACGACTGTCGCCCCGACGAGCAGGGCCGGAACGACTTTCTGGATAATCTGCCCTAAAGGATAATTCCACGGCGTGATACAGCCGATGACGCCCAAAGGCCGGCGGTAGACGACGGATTGGGACAGATGTTCGACCAGTGGCAATTCCGGTGCCAAGTCGATATACGACTGGGTCCGCACGAACTGGTAGCCAATATGGTTGGTCCTGGCAAAGGCTACAGGCGCCCCTAATTCCTTGACGACGGCGTCGACGAACTGCGGTTCCAGTCTGATCATCTGGACCAGCAGGTTCTTCATGAAGGTGATGCGGTCTTCCAGCGGCATAGCCGACCAGGCTGGGAAAGCTTTGGCAGCCGCCTGGGCAGCGGCCGCGACACCATCGGCACCAGCTGCGGCGACAGTGGCGAAGATTTCTTTCGTCGCCGGATTTTCTACGTCAATATATTGGCCAGACAAGGGCGCCACCCACTGGCCATCGATATATAGTTTTTTCAAATCCATGAAATTACCCCCTTTTACTCGAGATTATTCTTTAATTATAGAGATAAGTCATTGATTATGCAAGTCGGGAAAAAAATAGACTGCCTAAAAGGCAGTCTATTTTTAGTAGCTAGTAGGGGCGCCCACGTGGGGCGCCCCCTACAGACTCCATACCACAAACTATCTTATTTCGCTTCGGCTTCTACGGGTTCTGAGGCGGATACGAAATGGCCGATGATGGAGCCACCGATGAGGCCGATGATGAAGGGCACGATCCAGCCGAAGCCGTATGTGGACAGGGGCGTAGCGGCGACGATGGCTTTAGCAAAGCCCAGGCTGCTCAGACCCGGCAGGGATTCCAAAAGGGCGAAGAGCGTGACCAGGTAGACAGAACCCTTATAAGCGCCGTTATTAGGCATGAAGCGGCCGATGATGCCCAAGACCAGGAGGGCCAGGCACGGCGGATAGCAGACGCCGAAAATCCAGCCGATGTAGGTGACGATACCGTCGACGCCGAGGAGGGCCGTCAGGGCCGATAAGATGCAGCAGGCGACAGCGACTTGTTTATAGCTGACGCGGTTGCCCGTAGCCGTGCTGGTGAATTCGGCAACGGCGGCAATCTGACCGATGGCTGTCGTCAGGCAGGCCAGGACGACGGCGATGCCCATGGGAACCATGACCCACGTGCCGACGCGCTGGATGATGGCGACCAGGAGTTCCGCACGGCCGATATTCTGGGCATAATCACCGCTGACGCAGGCGCCCATGTAGAGCAGGCTGCCGTAAATGATGAGCAGCAGGACGAAGGAAACGATGCCGCAGTAGATGAGCACTTTATTGCGCTGGCCGACGGTCGTATAGCCCTTGCCGTAAATGGAGCTGATGAAGACAGCGGCCATGATGAAGCTGACCAGGACGTCGCCCGTGTTATAGCCGCCGAGGAAGGCATTGACGAAGGGATGGTCCACAGCCGGAGCGACGGGCGTCCCCAGGGGATTGAAGATGCCGACGAAGGCGACGATGACCAGGATCAGGGCCAGGAGCGGCGTCAGGTATTTGCCCATGCGGTCCATGACGTTGTTCTGGTCGGCAACAAAGAAGAAGCTGATGACGAAATAGGCGATGACCAGCGGGATGAACGGTGCTGCCGGCAGGTTGCCCTGGATGCCGAGCTGGATGGCCGTCGCACACGTACGGGGAATGGAAACGAAGGTACAGACCAGCATGAGGGCTGCCAGGAGGACGTTATACGTATTCTTCCCTACCCGTTCAGTAATGGAGTGGACGTCGCCGTTGAGGCCGATGACGATGAGCGTGAAGATAGGAAGGAAAATACCCGAAAGGGTCAAACCAGCCAGGCCGGACAGGAAATCGCTGCCGCTGTTCAAACCGAGCTGGGGCGGGAAAATCAAATTGCCGGCGCCAAAATAGGTGGCAAAGAAGGCGAATCCCAGGATGAGCACATCCAGCCCCCGAATAGCCTTGCCGCCAGAAGAGTTGTTGTTCATGAAAATACCCCCTAAGAATGATTGAATGATGTGAAAATAAGTACATAGTATGCCAAAAGAAAAGAGGCGCTGCCTCCAAGCTGCGCCTCAGTCATAATGATATCTTTCAGGAATAGCCTGTAGGAATTGGCACCTTACCTTAGGCAGGTTGCCGCAGCGTCATCGGGCCCGTCCCTCAGCTGCTCTCGATATAACTTATGAAATTTGTCTGTATTGGTGTTATTTTATAAAATTTTTAACGACTTGTCAATGTATTTATTTTGATTTAACGTTTTACTTCTGACAACTGGGACAAAGGTCAGCCAAAAAGCAGTTGTCGCATAAAGGCTTGCGGGCTTTGCAGACCCGACGGCCATGCCAGATGAGCCAATGATGGGCCCGGCTCCACCATTCCTTGGGAATGGCCTTCTGCAGGCCCTTTTCGACTTCCAGCGGCGTCGTCCCTTGGGCCAGCTGCAGACGGTTGGACACGCGGAAGACGTGGGTATCAACAGCAATGGCCGGCGTATTGAACAAGATACTGACCAGGACATTGGCCGTCTTGCGGCCGACGCCGGGCAGTTTCACCAGCTCATCGAAAGTCTGCGGCACTTGGCCATGATATTTTTCACAAAGGATGGCACAGTTGGCCAGGATATTCTTGGCCTTGCTGCGATAGAGGCCGCAGGTCCGTATCTTTTCTTCCAGTCCCGCCGTCCCCAGGGTCAGCATCTTTTCCGGCGTGTTATATTCCGGGAACATGCCGGCCGTCACGATATTGACCCGTTCGTCCGTACATTGGGCCGACAAGATGACGGCAATCATCAATTCAAAAGGAGAATTATAGTGCAGAGCCGGTTTCATGATACCGTACTGGTCCTGGAACCGCTGCAGCATTTCATCTTTTATTTTCTTTGAAATAGCCATATCACTTTACTTCCTCATCAGTATGGATTACGTCGTTCAGGCTGCCCATTTCATAGCCTCCCAAATCGAGGGTGACGTACGTAAAGCCCGTATCCTTGATGGCCCGGACGATTTCCTCCCGATGAGCCAGGACCGACGGGATTTCATCGACGGCGACTTCGATGCGGGCTACATCGCCGTGATAGCGGACGCGCAGGGAGCCCTGGACGTAAGGCGCTACGGCGGCTTCGGCCGCATCGATCTGGGCCAGGCGGTGCGGCGTCAGTTCCACGCCATACGGGACGCGGCTGGCCAGGCAGGCGGCACTCTGCTTATTCCAGGTCTGGAGGCCGAATTCCTTCGACAAAGCCCGGATATCCGCCTTGGCCAGGCCCGCTTCGATCATCGGGCTGCGGACGGCGTCGGATAATTCCTGCAGGGCTTTCATACCCGGCCGGTAATCACCGAGGTCATCAACATTCCCCCCGTCGACGACCCACTGATAGCCTTCGGCCTTGGCCAGGGCCACGAGCGACGTAAATCGTATTTTCTTGCAGATATAGCAGCGATCTGGCGGATTCTGGACGAAGTCCGGGTCCTCGAATTCCGTCGAATGGACCAGGCGGTGTTCGACGCCGATGACCTTGGCCATGGCCTTGGCATCAGCCGCTTCACTGCCCGGCAGGGTCGCCGAAACGGCCGTCACGGGCAGGACCCGGTCCCCCAGAGCCTGGTGAGCCGCATAGGTCAGGAAGGTGCTGTCGACGCCGCCGGAAAAGCCGACGACGACACTGCCCATGTCCTTTAAGATCTGCTGGAGTTTTTCATATTTCTTGCTTGTCTCTGTTGAAATCAAAAGAGTTCCCCCTCGAACCAATATAGTTTTCATAGAACTGTCGAATGACGCCCTTCATTTCTTCGTCACCGACATATGGCAGGGCCTGCTGCCACAAGGCATCGGGCACGCCATAATAGGCTTCGGCAATGCTGCCGGCAATGGCTGCCTGCGTATCCGTATCGCCGTTGAGCCAAATCGCCTTGCGGATCGTATCTTCATAGTCCGTCCCTTCCAGGAAACATTCGATGGCTTCTGGCACACTATCGTCCGTCGTGCAGGTAAAGCCATAAGACGGCCGTATCTGGGCCAGTGTCCGGGACAGATCATAGAAATGCGACCGCAGATATGCGGCAATCGCCTCTTTCTCCTTCCCCTGCCGGGCCAGGAAGATAGCCGACGCCACGGCAATGGCACCCTTGATGGCTTGGGGATGGTCATGGCTGACGACGGCTGTCAGCTCTGCCAGCGCCTGGGCTTCCTCCAGAGTATCGGCAATCCAGCCGGCCGGGCTGACGCGCATAGCCGCCCCATTGCCATAGCTGCCGTAAGCCGGTGCCTCGTCGGCCAGGAACCAGCGGCGGAACAGGCCGCCAAAACCGGCGTCGGGATATTTCCGGCACCAGTAGCGGAGCTGGCGCCGCAAGGGTTCGATATAGCCGCAGCAGGATGCCTTCCCATCCATCAGAGCTGCCGCTACGGCTACAGTCGTCACCGTATCATCGGTAAAACGACTGTTTTTAACGAATAAAGGAAAATCCAAGGATTCCGCGGTTTCATCGAATTCATAGATGGAGCCGGCAATATCGCCGATGATAGCTCCCTTCATGGAATCATCTCCCTAAAAGAAATGAGCCGATTCTTCTTTCAAGACTTTATCGCGCAAAGCCGACAGCTTGCTGCTGCGCTGGACCCACATTTCTTCCGGGTTGACCAGGCGCAGGTATTCGGGCCACAAAGTCTGGATCTGCTGGTCTGCATAGGCCATGATGGTTTTGAGGTCCGGTTTCTGATAGACCAGTTCGCCTTTCTGGAAAATGGGGACGAGCATCTTCTGGACACGGTAAGTCCCGCCAGGAATCGTCCGCGAGCGCCACGGTGCCTTATCGCTCTGGAGGAGCAGGTCTTTCGATTCGTCGATGCTTTCACCTTCGAGGATGATGATGTCAGCTTTCATTTTCCCCGTATCTTTATCGTAAATGCGCAGGACGTTCTTCAGGCCCGGATTGGAAATCTTTTCGGCATTGTCGCTCATCTTGATCTTCGGCACGAATTTGCCATCGTCATACTGGCCGACGAGTTTGAAGACGCCGCCCAGAGACGGACTGTCCTTGGCCGTAATCAAGTTCGTGCCGACGCCCCAGGAGTTGATGGCGCAGCCCTGGGCTTTCAATTCGGAAATGAGGTTTTCATCGAGGTCATTTGAGGCCGCAATGATGGCATCCGGGAAGCCTGCATCGGCAAACATCTTATGGGCTTCTTTCGATAAATAAGCCAGGTCGCCGCTATCCAGGCGAATACCATAAGCCTTGGGCAGGGTGCCGGCAGCCTTCATTTCCTTGAAGATTGTAATGGCATCGGGGACGCCCTGTTTCAGCGTATTATATGTATCGGCCAGGAGGATGAGGTTGTTCGGGTACTGGCGGGCATAGGCACGGAAAGCTTCCAGTTCCGACGAGAAGCTCATGACCCAGCTGTGAGCCATGGTCCCTAAGACGGGCATGCCGAATTTGGCGCCAGCCAGGACGTTGCTGGTCCCGTTAAAGCCGCCGATCATGGCCGAACGGGCGCCGTAAACACCGGCCGATTTCCCCTGGGCCCGGCGCAGGCCGAATTCCATGAGGTTGTCCTTACCAGCCACCGTCCGGACGCGGCGAGCCTTGGTGGCAATGAGGCTTTCATGGTTCATGATCATGGACATGCACGTTTCTAACAGTAAGGCTTCGTCCTTCTTGGTCTGGACGCGCAGGAGCACTTCCTGAGGAAAGGCGACGGTCCCTTCGGGCATGGCATAGATGTCGCCCGTAAAGCGCAGGTCTTTCAGGTAATCGAGGAATTTGTCCTGGAAAAAACCGGTGCTCTTCAGATAGGCCAGGTCGTCGTCACTGAAATGTATATTGTGTACATAATCGATGAGATGTTCCAGCCCGGCCACGACCGTATAGCCCCCCTGGAAGGGATTGGTCCGGTAATAGCGGTCAAACACGCATTGCTGTTCGTGCTTGCCTTCAAAAAATAAGCCCTGCATCATGGTCAACTGGTACAGGTCGGTCAATAACGCTTTCGTATACAAGATAACTCGCCTCCAAAAAGTAGTTATTCCTATTATACATCAGTTAACGATAAAGGAACAACGAATTACCGATTTTGCATACATCGCAAAATTCTATACGGACTTAGCATGACAAAATAGGCTGTCGCACGTACGACAGCCTATTTCATCGTAGGGGCCGTCCCAAAGGGCGGCCCTTTCTGGTCCATTGTTAGCGGATGGTGTTAAATTTAACCTCTCCGGCCTTTCAGGCCACCTCCCCTCTCAAGGGGAGGCTGCGAGTCACGAACCACGAGCCACTTTACTTTCTCTTCAACACGTTATGGACGGCCTGGATGACGTCGCTGGCCGAGAGATTATAGGCTTTCAGGAGATCATCCGGTTTCCCCGATTCGCCGAAGCGGTCCTGGATGCCGACGAGTTCTACTGGGACACAGCAGTGCTGGGCCAGGGCTTCGCAGATGGCCCCGCCCAGGCCGCCCATGATTTGATGTTCTTCACAGACGACGACGGCCCCCGTTTCAGCCGCACAAGTACAGACCGTATCCAGGTCCAGCGGTTTGACCGTGTGGATGTTGACGACGCGGGCCGAAATACCTTCCCGGGCCAGTTCATCCGCCGCCGTCAGGGCTTCATGGACCATGAGGCCGTTGGCGAAGAGGGTCACATCACTCCCATCCCGGAAGATGGCCGCCTTATAGAGGTCAAAAGGCGTATCCTTATCGGTGACGACGGGCGCCGGATTGCGGCCAAAGCGGACATATGACGGCCCTTTGATATCATAGACAGCCATCGTGGCCTTATACGTTTCCCAACAGTCACAAGGCGTAATGACCATCATATGGGGAATGACCCGCATGAGGGCGATGTCCTCCAGAGCCTGATGGGTAGCGCCGTCAGGGCCGACGGAAATGCCGGCATGGGCGCCGCCGAGCTTGACGTTGAGATTATTATAACAGACCGTATTGCGTATCTGTCCCCACGCCCGGCCTGTCAAAAAGACGCCGTATGTCGAAATGAAGGGGACGAAGCCCGTCAGCGACAGGCCGGCTGCCGTACCGACCAGGTCTTGTTCCGATATGCCGACATTGATATATTTTTCAGGATATTCCTGGCGGATCCATTCGGTCCGCGTCGATTTGGCGACGTCCGCATCGAGGACGAGGACATCGTCGTGCAGGCGGCACAGTTCCAGCAGGGCCTTCCCATAGCCGTCGCGCATCGGTACTCGTTCCATTACGGCACCTCCGTTGTCAGTTCATCCATGGCCAGGCGATACTGGGTTTCATCCGGCGCCGCACCGTGCCATTTCGCTTGATTTTCCATATATGATACACCCTTCCCCTTGACCGTATGGGCCAGGATGACCGTCGGCTTGCCGCGATAGGCCTTGGCAGCGCCATAAGCGTCGTACAGGGCATCTGTATCGTGGCCATCCACGCGGAGGACATGCCAGCCGAAACTTTCCCATTTCGCATCCATCGGTTCCATATTCTTGATCGACACCAAGGAATCGACGAGCTGCAGGCCATTGCAATCGACAATCAGACAAACATTGTCCAAATGGTGCTGTGAGGCAAAAGCGGCAGCTTCCCAAATCTGGCCTTCCTGCTGTTCCCCATCGCCGATGAGACAGAAGACTTCCGGTGTTTCATGGCGCAGTTTCAAGGCCAGGGCAATGCCGTTGGCAATGGACAGGCCTTGGCCTAAAGAGCCGACAGCGCAGTCGAGACAGGGCAGTTTTTCCAAATTGGGATGGCCCTGGAGGGCACTGCCAACCGTCCGCAGCGTATCGAGCAAGGCCAGGGGGAAATAGCCCTTATGGGCCAAAATGCTGTAATAAGCCGGGGCCGCATGGCCCTTGGATAAAACAAAACGGTCCCGTTCCGGCGCATGGGGCCGGTCAGGAAAACAGGTAAAGACATCTGTAAAATAAAGTGTGGCCATGATTTCGACAGCCGATAGAGAGCTGCCAGGATGACCGGAACCGGCACGGTAAATGGACCGCACCGTATCCCGCCGTATCTGCGTACACACGTCATGTAGATCATGCTTCATGAAGCATAGCCTCCTATGTCAGGCCGTCAAGAAAAAAACGCCGCATATCCCCGTTTATGTCTGGCGGCGATACGCGTGCATTCGGACATACGACCTCTTTTGTTCGTTTCCATTTCTTGAGTTTATTGTACAATGATTATATACACAAGTCAAACAGAATATACCATCTGGATATGCTTCATGACTGTATAGCAAGACGTGCTTCCATAATATAAATAAATGGTATAAAAAGGGCTTGTCGCACGACGACAAGCCCTTTTTCTGTAGGGGCGACCACGTGGGGCGCCCGTTCAAGCAAATCCGGTTCATTAGTATCTCACATATACCTGACGGGCTCGCCACGTGCGAGCCCCTACACGCTAACTGCTAACGGCTGCCTCCCCCTATTCTTTCATAGCTTTGACGACTTCCGGGTCTACGGCGAAGCCGTGGGCTTCGTCGGGGAAGCTGCGGTCCTTGACGTCGTGGATGTACTGGCCTACGGCATCGACGATGGTCTGATGGAGATTGGCATAGGTCTTGACGAATTTCGGGCGGAAGCCATTGCTCATGCCCAGGAGGTCCGTGCAGACCAGGACCTGGCCATCGGTGCCATTGCCAGCCCCGATGCCGATGGTAGCCGCCGTATGCAGGGCTTTGGTGATTTCCGTGGCGATGTCCGTCGGGACACATTCCAATGTGATGGCGAAGGCACCGGCTTCTTCCAGCTTCAAGGCGTCGGCAATCAGTTGCTTAGCTGTTTCGCTGTTCTTGCCCTGGACGCGGAAGCCGCCGAGCTGATGGACGGACTGCGGCGTCAGGCCGATGTGGCCGACGACGGGGATACCGGCCGTCGTCATGGCTTTGACGGCTTCGCAGACACTGGCGCCACCTTCGAGCTTGACAGCATCGCAGCCCGTTTCTTTCATGAGCCGGCCGGCATTGTGCAGGGCCTGCTGGGTGCTTTCCTGATAGCTCATGAAGGGCATATCGCCGACGACCAGAGCCCGTTTGACGCCGCGGACGACAGCCTCCGTATGGTGGATCATATCTTCCATGGTCACAGGCAGTGTCGACGTATGACCCATGACGACATTGCCCAGGGAATCGCCGACAAGGATCATGTCGATACCGGCTTCATCGACGTTCTGGGCCATGATGTAATCATAAGCCGTAATCATGGAAATCGGCGTGCCTTCCTGTTTCATTTTCTTAATGGTCAGATTGGTTACTTTCTTGTTCATGGTGAACTCCTTCCGCCATCGCAAGGATTCTTGTCAGCGTGTCATGCTGTTTCTCTGTAATCGTTTCGTTTTCTAAGGCTAAGTCTGCAGCGGCGCAGCCAAAAGCACAATAGGGCTGGAGCCATTTCTCCGGCATGACGGCCAGGTGTTTGGCAACGGTCCCGGCATCTCCGCGGGACACAGGGCCGGTCAAAGCCGTCTGCCACAGCGGACGCTGGCGGACATTGTCCATCGTCCCTTCGACGAGGGGCCGCAGCGCCTGGGATGCAGCGCCGGCACTGCCGGTCCAGCGGCTCATGAGCTTCTGGGCAATGGCCAGGGCTGTCACGACGTAGTTGGAGCAGAAGCAGGCCGCAGCATGATAGAGCATACGGTCTTCAGGGGGTACGAAAAAAGGCGTACTGCCCAAAGTCCGGACCAGATCTGCCGCAACGGCCTTGGCCCGTTTATCACCATCGACGGCCATGTAGATTCCCTTCAGGCGGTCTGCCGAAGGTTCGGCAAAGCTTTGCAGCGGATGAAGGCTGCCGACAGGATACCCCAACCGTGAAAGGGGCTCAAGAGGCGATAAATCCATAGCCCCACTGCAGTGAAATATACAGGTCTGAGGCGGCAGCGCATCCCCTGTCAGGGAAGCGGCCAATTCCCGGCTAACGGGAGCCAGGGCATCGTCGCGTACTGTGAGCAGGAGGACATCGCAGTGCCGTGCGAGTTCAGCACCGTCGGTATAGGCAGCGGCATGGAGGCGGCGGGCCATTTGACGTGTATGTTCTTCTGTGGAACAAAGGATTCCTTCGACATCGGAAGGAAAAGCTAATACAAAAGAAGCGCCGACTCTGCCGGCGCCGATAATACCTAAACGCATGATAACTCCCTCAAAAAAAAAGCGCACTCCTCCCGGGAATGCGCGTAAAAAGCCTACGTTTACAAGAATTCGTCCCGGTCTTTCGATCCAAGCGATATGCTATGAAATTATGATAATAGTTGACCCGGATTTTTTACGGTACGGATCCCAAAAGATTCCGTCCAACCCGAATCACATGTACAGGATACTACATTTGTGAAACTTTTACCAATAACTTTTAGGAATAGAATATGATAGTGGTTCGTGGCTCGTAAAAGCACTAAGTACTAGCCACGAACAACTAGCCACTAGCCACAAAAAAAGAGCTGTCTATAAAGACAGCTCTTTTTCACACACAATATGGTGGGCGGTAATGGATTCGAACCATCGACCCCCTCGATGTCAACGAGATACTCTAACCAACTGAGCTAACCGCCCATATTTCGTATTTCTTTGTGCGACTCGTTTATTATAACTTACTTCTCCTATTTTGGCAAGTCTATTTTTAAATATTTTTTCCCCTATTGACTTGAACTCCACTCCAGCCAGTATAATAAAGGCAAGGAGGGATTGCTTTGAAGATAAAAGATGTCAGTGAAAAGTTCCATCTTTCGCCGGACACGCTGCGCTACTACGAAAAAATCGGACTCATCCGCCATGTCCCGCGCGATAAGAACGGCGTCCGCGATTATACCGAGGAAAACTGCGACACCATCGCCTTCATCAAATGTATGCGCGCTGCCAGCGTTTCCATCGACGGCCTGTCGCGATACATGGAACTCTTCCAGCAAGGCGATGCAACCCGCGCAGCACGCCGTCAAATCCTGGTTGACGAACGGGACCACCTGGAAAGCCGTCAAAAAGATATCCAGGAAGCCCTGCAGCACTTGAACTGGAAAATCAAACTGTACGATGAAGGGAAGTTTTGATAGAAAAAGGACTTGTCATCATATGACAAGTCCTTTTTTCACACAATATGGTGGGCGATAATGGATTCGAACCATCGACCCCCTCGATGTCAACGAGATACTCTAACCAACTGAGCTAACCGCCCATATTCTGTACTTCTCTGTGCGACTCATTTATTATAACTTACTTTTCCCTATTTGGCAAGGGGTATGGGAAAATTATTTCAGCATTTTTTTGATTTCGTATGTCACCTGGCGCTCATTCAATACGGTATCAAAAGGGCGCGTCATCTGGCCGCCGCAGGCGATGAAGATAAGCTGCGGTACCTGATGGACGCCATAGTCATGGAGCATCTGTTTCTGTGTGCTGTATACGGGCAGGGCATATCCCTGCTGGTGGATATAGGCCCGGCTATCTGCTGTATCCGGTCCGACGGGGATGGTCACGAAATAGACATCCTGGCCGTACTGGACACAGGCCTTTTCCAGGATGGCCAGCTGGCGCAGGCTGTCGCTGCTCCAGGATGCCCAGAAAAAGAGGCAGACCGGCTTCTGGTTATACAGAGCCTGCAAGCGTATGTCCCTTCCATCGGGAGCCTGCAGGACCTCATCAGGTGCCAGCATTTCCGTTTCCCGCTCGCTCACGTCTTCCGCTTCCCTGACGACGTCGGAACTATAGGCATCTTCTTCTTTGCCAGGCCAGAAAAAGACTGTCAGTATCAGACAGATACAGGCCAGGCTGGCCAGGATTTTCGTCTTGATGTTCATCATCTCTCCCCCCTCTTTTTCTATCCATTATAACTGAAAAAAGTGGTTCGTGGCTAGGGGCTAACAACGTGAAGAGGGCTTGTCGTCGTACGACAAGCCCTCGAATCTGGGGATAGGATCTATTGTAATTACGTATTATGCGTGGATGTAGATGCGGACGGCCCGGTTGATGAGGTTGATCTTGCGTCCGTAGAAAATGTAGTACATGGCAAAGCAGGCAATGGCTACGATAGCAGCAACGGCATAGAGCTGGGGGAACGTGAGCAGGCCGTGGAGGCTGCCGAGGACATACGGGCCTACGCCGATGCCAAGGTCGAGGGCGACGAAGTACGTCGACAGGGCGACGCTGATGCGGTACGACGGAGTCAGTTTGATGCAGACTGCCTGACCGTTGGACATGAACGTGCCATAGCCGAGGCCGACGAAGACGCCCGATAAGAGAAGCTGCCACGAAGCACCGGTGATGCTGAGGAGGAACAAGCCGATGGCCAGGCAGATGTAGCAGGGATAGAGGACGTAATTTTCGCCTTTATGGTCGAAGATGACGCCCGTCATCGGACGGGTGATGGTGATAACGACGGCATAGACGACGAAGAAGAACGTGCCGGCCTGGACCAGGTTGATTTCACGGGCATAAGCGGCCAGGAAAGTCAGGACGCTGGAATAAGCGAAGCCCATGAAGAAGCCGATGATGGAGATGACCATGACGCGATATTCGACGTAATTGTCGAGGCTCATGGCTTTCATTTTGGCCACCTGTTCAGACGTGAGGGTAATTTCGTCGATGTGGAGGGCGATGCAGCCAATCATGCACAAGCCGACGAGGACGGCGCAGAGGGTGATGATAAAGGTGAAGTTCGTGACGACGATGAGGAACATGCCCAGGAAAGGTCCGACGGCAGCGGCCAGGCTGGTGCTCAGGCCGTAGTAGTTGATGCCTTCACCCCGCTTATCGGCAGGAATACAGGAAGCGACAATCGTGTTCGTCGCTGTCGAGACGATGCCATAGGCCATGCCGTTGAGGAAGCGGATAGCAAAGAGAATAGCGAGATTGGGGATATAAAAATATAATAACGTCGTTACAAAATAAAGGATGATCCCGCCATATAACGATTTGCGGCGGCCATACAATTCAATGGCTTTGCCGAACTGCAAGCGGGCCAGCAAAGTGCCGACGATGAAGATGCCCGAAGCCAGGCCGGCTTCACCGAGAGAAGCATGCAGCTGGTCTTTGGCGACGACGGCGATGATAACCATCAATAAATAATAAATGAGATAGACTACAAAATTGATACCTGTGTCGAGAAGGAAGTCTTTGTTCCAAAGTGATTGATTCGACATTCTGTATTCACTGCTCCTTTCGTATTTGCAAGCTAGATTCTACACCTTCTCTCCTATCTTGTATAACGCAAAAAAAAGATACCTGCCATCGTTTTTTACGATGGCAGACACCTTTATCATTATTTTTTGATATGATACACGCGGCGGATATAGTCGACGAAGACCTGTATCGTCGCGTACTTGGGATTGTCCTTCTTATAGACCAGATAACAGGGCAGGCGCAGCGGCGGTTCCAATTCACAGTAGCTCTGGGTGATGCCCATGGCCTGGAGGAATCGTTCCGGCAGGATAGCTCCGATGCGGTTCTGCTGGCAATAGTTCATCATGGCATAGGGCGTGGAGAACCAGGCCTGCGTCTCCTGAGGCGGGCAGGCATGGGCCGTGAAATAGTGATTGATGTAGTTATTCATTTCGTATTGCGGCGAATATTGCGCCAACGGCTGGGACGCCACGTATTGAGGCGTCACGGCATGTTCCGGCAGATCCAGGTTCGGCCCGTAATAGACGAGGTTCTCGATGCCAAAAAAGACCTTCTCGTAGTCTTCCAGGTGCAGTGCCGGCAGATAAAAGAGGGACACGATATCCAGTTTATCGTCTTTAAGCCATTGGATCATCTCCCGGACTTCCAGGTTGTAGACCCGGAAAGAAGCGCCACTGTGGTGTTCCTGGAAATAAGCGAGGTGACGGTTCATGTGGACGTCGCCTAAGGACAGCATGATTCCCACCGACAGGGGCTGGGTCTTCCCCGTCCGCCCTGGCAGTTCGCTCATGGCTTCTTCTAATTCACCTAAAATGCGGGCTATTTTCGTGTAGAACATCTTGCCAGCCGGCGTCAAGTGACTTCCCCTGTTCGAGCGCTCGATGAGGCGTACGCCGACGAGGTCTTCCAGTTTCTTCATCTGCGCACTGAAAGCCGACTGGGTAATGTTAGCGGCATTGGCAGCCGTCGTGAAATTGCCATACTTCCCGTAAATGACGAAATTCCGCAGCTGCTGTATCGACGGTAAATCCATGGGGCCTCCTTATGATAAAAGGCGCTGTCTACGAAGACAGCGCCTTTTAAGTGGTTAGTTGTTAGCAGTTAGTGGCTAGTAGATGGCTCTAAATTTAAGCCCTCTTCTACAAACTACAAACTCCGTACTACAAACAATAAAGAAAGGAGCATCACATAACGACAGAAGCCTTCCTGTGACGCTCTCTTCAATCACTTATTCATCTAAGAGTTCATCGAATTTTGCATTGGCTGCGTCGAACTCTTCGTCCGTCGGTGCGACGTAGACGTCTTCGCCGTCTTCCTGGTCGACGCGGGCGATGATGGCATCGCCGCCTTCTTCGTCTTCCGTGACTTCGACGAGCAGGGCGAATACTTTACCATCGAGGTCGAGGCGCTGTACTTCCTGATATTCCACTTCATTGCCTTGGTCATCCGTAGCGGTCACGATGATGACTTCTTCCAATTCGTTGTTCATTTCTTCCGACATAGTAGTCCTCCTTAATGAGCATGAGCGTCTAAATAATTCTGTAAAATAAGGATTGCTGCCATTTTATCGACAAACTGCTTGCGCTTTTCGCGCCGCACATTGCCTTCCTTTAATACATTCTGGGCCATAACGGTCGTCAGGCGTTCATCCCAATAGACAATGTCTATATCCGGGACGGTTTGCTGGAATCGTTCGACGAATTCTTCGATTTTTTTCATATTATCGCTGTAGTCACCGTTCATATGACGCGGCTTGCCTACGACGATGCGGTGTACTTCTTTTTCTTTGATCAGTTCGCGCAGACGGGCAAAGTCTGCTTCATCGGATTTACGGCGGATCGTTTCTACGCCCTGGGCCGTAATCAGCAAGGCATCGCTGCAGGCGACACCGATGGTCTTGGAACCGACATCGAGTCCTAAAATTCTCATATGTCTCCTATAAGTTGTGCTGTTTGACGTACGAACGGACTAATTCTTCGATGAGTTCATCTCGTTCGATGCGCCGGATATTGCTGCGAGCATTGTTGTGGCTCGTGATATACGTTGGGTCACCGGACAGGAGATAGCCTACGATCTGATTAATCGGGTTGTATCCTTTTTCTTCCAATGCGTGATATACATCTTCCAGAATCATGGATGCAACGGTCTGTTCTTCACTTCGGTTTTGCATAATCATCGTTTCGTCGCTTACTGCCATGTTCACTCACATCCTTTTTATTCAACTGGCATGACTGCCAAAAATTTATGCTAACATATCGCGTACGGCTGCGGCACCGGCTTTAAGAGCATCGCCCAATTTTTCCGGTTCCTTGCCGCCGGCCTGGGCCATATCGGGACGGCCGCCGCCATTGCCGCCAGCTGCCTGAGCAGCAGCTTTGATGATCTTGCCGGCATGGAGGCCTTTCTTGGTATCGCTCTTGGCGACTTTGCAGACGAAGTTGACTTTATCGCCATTGGTCATCCCCAAGAGGACGACGCCGCTGCCGAGCTTGTCGAGGACCGTATCAGCCAGGTCGCGCAGGTTATCCATAGAATCAGCCTGAGTGACGGCTGCGACGACAGGAACGCCGCCGATATCTTCTTTAGCTGCCAGGATGCTGTCCATATCGGACAGGGCTGCGTCTTTCTTGAGCTGAGCCAATTCTTTTTCCGTATCCTTGAGCTGGGCCAGGAGAGCTTCCAGTTTGGCCGGCGCATCGCTGACCTTGCCTTTCAAGAGGCCTGCCAGCTGCTGCAGTTCCTGCGATTCATCCTTAGCCAGCTTGAGGGCAGCCGGACCGGTAACGGCTTCGATACGGCGGACGCCGGAGCCAGTCCCGGTTTCGCTGGTAATGCGGAACGTACCGATGACCGACGTGTTGGCCACATGAGAGCCGCCGCAGAGTTCGCAGCTGAAGTCGTCGACGGAGACGACGCGGACGATATCGCCGTATTTTTCACCGAACAAGGCCATAGCGCCCTTTTCTTTGGCCGCATCGAGGGCCATTTCTTCGATGGTGACGGGGACGGCCTTGAGGATTTCTTCGTTGACCAGGGCTTCGATCTTATCCAGTTCATCCTGCGTGACCGGCGAGAAATGGGTGAAGTCGAAACGCAGGTGGTCCGGTGTGACCAGCGAGCCGGCCTGGTTGACGTGATTGCCCAGGACTTTGCGCAGGGCAGCCTGCAAGAGGTGTGTTGCCGTATGGTTGCGGGCCAGGTTCATATGACGCTGCTTGTCGACAGCGATATCGACGGCATCGCCCGTGCGGAGGACGCCTTCAGTGATTTCAGCGATGAGGTATACCAGGCCATTGGGCAGAGCCTGGGCATCAGTGACCTGTGCCTTGCCTTCAGCAGCACAGAGGACGCCTGTATCGCTGAGCTGACCGCCGCCTTCGGCATGAAAGGGGTTGTCGTCGAGGATGATCGTCACTTCCTGGCCGTCGCGGGCTTCGCTGATTTCGACGCCTTCCTTGCCGAGCATGGCAATCGTCGCTTTGACAGCCGTTTCGTCGTTGACCAGTTTCGACTGGTCCAGCTTGGTCGTATCCGGCGTAGCGACTTTGGCCGATACTTTGGTATGGGCAGCGCGGGCCCGTTCCTGCTGTTCCTTCATGGCTTCCTGGAAGCCGTCTTTATCGACTTTGAAGCCCTGTTCGCCGGCGATTTCTTCGGTCAGTTCCATGGGGAAGCCATACGTATCGTAGAGTTTGAAGACTTCAGCGCCAGTGAGGACTTTGTCGTCGCCCACATGGGCCATCATATCGTTGAGCAGTTCCATGCCCTGTGCCAGGGTAGCGCTGAACTGTTTTTCTTCTGTATTGATGATCTGTTTGATGAGGGCTTCGTGTTCCCGCGTTTCCGGATATTCATCGCCGAGGATGTCCAATACCGTATCGACGAGACCTGCCAGGAAGAGGTCCTTGATGCCCAGGAGGCGGCCGAAGCGGACGGCACGGCGCAGGATACGGCGCAGGACGTAGCCGCGGCCTTCATTGGACGGCAGGATGCCATCGGAAATCATGAAGGTAATGGCGCGGATATGGTCAGCAATGACCTTCATGGCCATCTTCTGACGGGGATCATTGTAGTCGCCGCCGGAAATGGCGATGACTTTTTCGATGATCGGGAAGATGAGGTCCGTTTCAAAGTTCGATTCTTTCTGCTGGATGACCGAAGCCAGTCGTTCCAGACCGCAGCCCGTATCGATGTTCTTCTTGGCCAGCGGTTCGTACTTGCCGTCTTTAGTGCGGTTGTACTGGGTGAAGACGAGGTTCCAGATTTCCAGGTAGCGGTCGCAGTCGCAGCCGACGGTACACGTCGGTTTGCCGCAGCCTCGTTCCGGGCCGAGGTCATAGAAGATTTCACTGTCCGGACCGCACGGGCCTTCGCCGATTTCCCAGAAGTTATCGTCGAATTTGAAAATCCGTTCGTCAGCCAGGCCAATCATATTATGCCAGTAGTCATAGGCTTCTTTGTCATCGGGATAGATGGTGACATACAATTTATCCGTATCCAGTTCCAGGACTTTGGTCAGGAATTCCCAGGCCCAGGAAATGGCTTCTTTCTTGAAGTAGTTGCCAAAGGAGAAATTGCCCAGCATTTCAAAGAACGTATGGTGACGGGCCGTACGGCCTACGTTGTCGATATCGTCAGTGCGGATGCACTTCTGACTCGTTGTGACGCGGTACGACGGCGGTACGAGCTTACCCGTGAAATATGGTTTGAGCGGTGCCATGCCGGCGCCGATGAGGAGCAGGCTGGGGTCGTTTTCCGGAATGAGCGGAAAACTGTGCAGGATCAAGTGCTCCTTGCTCTTAAAGAACTGTAAATAGGCTTTGCGGATTTCATTACCCGTCATGTACTTCATATAGTAAACACTCCCTCTAAATATCTTTCTACATGGGAAAATTATACGCTCATTTCCCCCTGTTCGGCAACCTTTTCTTGTTATTTTTTATCTCACAGCCCGGTTGTATAAGGAAAGGCTAGAGGACGACTGTTCCCTAGCCAGTTTGCCTATCTCCGGACCCGTGTAGCACCGACATAGCGCGGCGACCAATAGCCGCTGTCGAGGCTGTCTACGCGGATGCCGCCACTGCTGGTGGCACTGATGAAATTGTTATTGCCGACATAGATGCCCGTATGGGATACACCCGGTTCATACGTCGTGAAGAAGACCAGGTCGCCCGGCATGAGTTCGCTGCGGCGGACCCGCTGGCCTACTTCATATTGTTCATCTGCCAGGCGCGGCAGATTGATGCCATTATGGGAAAAGACATATTTCGTAAAGCCTGAGCAGTCGAAGCCTTCAGCCGGCGTATTGCCGCCGAATACGTAAGGGATGCCCAAATACTGGTATGCCGAATTGACCAGCTGGTTGCCGAAAGCATCGCCGCCGCTGAAATGATGGTATTTGCTGATAGCGCCATTGTTGAAGCGCGTCCCCTGCCCTCTCTTCATGACCGGCTTAGACGGCAGCATGGAACGATTGCCTGTCAGGAGATAATAGGTCCAGCCGCCGACTTTACCGCTGACCTGGATTTTCTTATCTTTCTGATACTGCGATACGGCCCGCGCCGTATCATTGGTGTAAACGCCGTTGACATTGACCCGGTAGCCTTTACTGCGAAGAATCTGCTGAATCGAACGGACTTCATCGCCCCGGCTGCCAATGGTCAGCGGAGAAGCTGCCAGCGCCGGCAGTGCGGCAAAAACGAAAAGTGCGGCAAATATCCAAACTTTACTGATTTTTTTCCACATAAATACTCCTCTCTGTCTCGAAGGCCATACAACGCACCGTTCCTACCTGTCTTTATGCTGGCCGAGTTCAGCCCGCAGCCAATACAGAGGCCTATGTTTCACCTCTTCAAATATACGTCCTATATACTCTCCGATGACACCAATAAAAATGAGCTGGAACCCGCTGAACAGGCAGTCGACGATCATCGTCGTCGTCCATCCCGGCACGGCTTCGCCCATTATATTACAATAGATGACATGCAAAATCAGGAGCAGGCTCAACAAACCGCTCAGCATGCCGATATAAAAGGAAACCCGCAGGGGAATCTTGGAATAGGCCATGATCCCGTCCAGGGCAAAATGAAGCATCTTGCGTACGGAAAACTTCGATTTCCCGGCATAACGCTTGGGTGCTACGAAATGAATAAAAGTCTGTGTGTAACCGATGTCCCCGATGAGGCCGCGGATGAAACGGTCGTGTTCGCGGAACTGCTTGAATGTTTCCAGGACCCGCTTATCGATGAGGCGGAAGTCGGACCCGCCTGGTGTGATGTGGACCGGGGATACGGCATTCAGTATACGATAATACCATTTCGACGTCATGCGCTTGAGGAAGCCCGCATCGTCCGTCGCTTCCCGTATGGTCTGGACGACGTCGTTGCCTTCGCGCCATTTCTGGACCAATTCGGGAATCATCGACGGCGGATGCTGCAAGTCACCATCCATGGTGATGACGGCGTCGCCAAGGGCATGATCCATGCCGCAGGTAATGGCCAGCTGATGGCCGAAGTTACGGGCCAGGATAAAAGCCCGCACGTGCTCATCCTGCTGGGTCAAGCGGCTGAGGATGAGGGGCGTTGCATCTTTAGAACCGTCGTCGACAAAGATGATTTCATAATCCATATCGAGTGTCGCTGCGGCTTTCGTCGCCTCTTCATAGAATTTCTCAATGTTCGGCTGTTCATTGTATACAGGAACGACAATAGACAATAACTGTCGTCCCGTCCCTCTCGTTTCTAAATTCAATTATATCATCCCAATATTTTTGTTGTCAAAACCGGCAGCCTTGTTTTCTGCTACGACAGATGCCAGGAACTTGCTGATTTCCGCCTGCGAGGCATAGCCGATAATGCGTTTGAGTGGCTTACCGCCCTTAAAGAACAATAATGTCGGAACCGCCATGATTTCATATTTTTCGGCAATATTCCGCATCGTATCGACATTGATGCGTACTACTTTCACAGCATCGCCAAAATTCGCGGCAGCCTGGCTGATTTCCGAATGAACCATCTTGCACGGTTCGCACCAGGGAGCCCAGAAGTCTGCGATGACAATGCCCGGCTGGTGAAGGACTTTCACAGAAAAATCAGCATCACTGTCAATCGAAACTACTGCCATGATTATACAACCTCCCATCTGGCCGATGTAAATCAAATCCATTATACCACTTTCGCTTAATGAAGCCAACTAGAAACATCGTTCGGCTATAAAAGGAGCAAAAAAGGGGCTGTCCTTTGAAGACAGCCCCTTTTTTGAGAATTAAGTTTGCAGTTTGTAGTTTTTAGTGAATGGTTTTAATTTTAAACCATCTTCTGCAAACTACAAACTCTGAACTACAAACGATTGAACTGTAGCACCCGTTCAAAGAGGTTCTTGGCCAGGGGGCCGAAGCCGTCGCGTTTTAGCGACGAGTAGGCCAGGGCCGGCCGGTCTGACGGGAAGAGTTTGTTGAGCTGGGCCAGGTTGCGGTTCTTTTCATTGACCTTGAGCTTGTCCGCCTTGGTCCCTACGATCTGCAGGGGGACGCCGGCGCTGGCCAGCCAGTCATAGGCCTGCTGGTCGATGGCCAGGCCGGGATGGCGCAGGTCGACGAGCAGGCAGAGGACGCAGAGGTTCGGCGACTGCGTGACGTATTCGCCGATGAAGGCACTCCACATGTCGCGGTTCCTGCCGCCAGTCTTGGCAAAGCCATAGCCCGGCAGGTCGACTAAGTAGAACGGCAGGCGCTGCTCCCCTTCTTCTTCATCGCGCCGCCGCAGGGCTGCGCTGAAGTAGTTGATAGTCTGCGTCTTCCCCGGTGCGCCGCTGACACGGGCCAGGCCGCGGTGGTTGCACAGGGAATTAATCAGGCTCGACTTGCCGACGTTGGAACGGCCGAGGAAGGCGACTTCCGGCACGTTCCCTTCGGGGTACTGGTCGCGGCGGACCGCCGTCGTGGCATAGGCCGCCTTGATGATATCATACGAAGCCATCAGGACTTCACCAGTGCCTGAGCCAGCACTTCATCCATATGGTGAACGAAGACGAATTTGACGTCTTTTTTGACCGACTGCGGCACTTCGTCCATGTCGCGCTTGTTTTCTTCAGGCAAGAGGATCTTCTTGATACCTGCCCGGTGAGCGGCGATGACTTTTTCCTTGATGCCCCCTACGGGCAGGACCGTCCCGCGCAACGTGATTTCACCGGTCATGGCTACATCGTGGCGGACGGCTTTGCCCGTCAGGGCCGACGTAATGGCCGTGGCCATGGTGATGCCTGCCGACGGACCGTCTTTAGGGATGGCTCCTTCGGGCAGGTGGATGTGTAAGTCCATGTTGGCGTAGAAATCGGCATCGATGCCCAGGACATCGGCCCGGCTGCGGACGTAGGTCACGCCGGCTTCAGCCGATTCCTTCATGACGTCGCCGAGCTGGCCCGTGAGCAGCAGGCGGCCCTTGCCCTTGACGGCAACGGCTTCCGTTTCCAGGACTTCACCGCCGACCTGGGTCCAGGCCATACCGGTGACGATGCCGACTTCGTCGTCTTTGTGGACCGTTTCCGGCAGGAATTTGACCGGACCGAGCAGTTTTTCCAGGTTCTTGACGGAGACGCTGAGCGGTACTTCGTCGTTCATGAGCAGGGATTTGCCGATACGGCGGCAGACCGTACCGATGGTCTTTTCCAGGCTGCGGACGCCCGATTCGCGCGTATAGCCTTCGATGATATGGCGCAGGACGGCGTCGGAGAACTTGGCCTGACTCGGTTTAAGGCCATTTTCTTTGATCTGTTTCGGCACCAGATAGCGCTTGGCGATCTGGACCTTCTCTTCTTCTGTATAACTCGTGAAGTCGATGATTTCCATGCGGTCCATGAGGGGCCGGGGAATATCGCCGAGGACGTTGGCCGTCGTGATCCAGAAGACTTTCGACAAGTCGAAGGGCAGTTCCAGGAAATGGTCACTGAAAGTATTGTTCTGTTCCGGGTCGAGGACTTCCAGCAGTGCCGACGACGGGTCGCCGCGCATGTCGGACGTCATCTTGTCTATTTCGTCGAGGAGGAAGACCGGGTTCTTGACGCCGGCCTGTTTCATACCGGCCAGGATACGGCCCGGCAGGGCACCGATGTAAGTCCGGCGATGGCCGCGGATTTCAGCTTCATCGCGGACGCCGCCCAGGGATACGCGGACGTACTTGCGGTTCATGGCCCGGGCGATGGATTTGGCGATACTCGTCTTGCCCGTGCCCGGAGGACCGACAAAACAGAGAATCGGCCCTTTCAGGCTGTGCGTCAGCTGTTTGACCGCTAAATATTCGATGATGCGGTCTTTGACCTTCTTCAGGCCGTAATGGTCTTCATCGAGGACTTTCTGCGCTTCGTTGAGGTCCAGGCGGTCCTTGGTTTCCTTCTTCCAGGGAAGGGCCATGGCCCAGTCGAGGTAGGTGCGGATGATGGCCGATTCCGCCATCATGGGCGGCATGGAGTCGAGGCGGTCCACTTCCTTGAGCAGGGCCTTTTCGATGTCTTCGTCGAGCTTCATCTTCTTGATCTGGTCGCGGAGTTCCTGGACTTCCGTGTCCTTGTCGACTTTGTCGCCCAATTCTTCATGGATGGCCTTGATCTTTTCCCGCAGGTAGTATTCTTTCTGCTGCTGGTCCATCTTGCCGCGGACTTCCATGTTCAGCTTCGATTCCAGGTTGGCAATGTCGACTTCCGTATCCAAGAGCGACGCAATGCGGCGCAGACGGGCTTCGACGTCAGCCGTTTCCAGGAGCTGCTGGCGGATGACCAGGCGCAAGGGCAGCTGGGACGCAGCGAAGTCAGCCAGGACGCCCGGTTCGTCGATGTTCTTGGCATTTTCGCTGGCTTCTTCGCCGTCGCGGAGATTGCCCAGCCAGTCCAGGAGCCGCTTGAGGACGACCCGGCGCAGGGCTTCTTCTTCGACTTCGTTGCGGCTGATTTCAGCCACTTTGACGGCAGCCCCTTCGAGGTAATCGGCTTTCTGGGAAAAGCCCTGCATGCGGACGCGGGAAATGCCGTTGACCAGGATGCGGACCAGGCCGCCAGGCATGCGCAGGAGCTGTTCGATCTTGACCAGGCAGCCGATGGTATAGACATCGTCAAAACCCGGATTGTCTTCGTTTTCATCGACCTGGGTCGCTACCAGGAGCTGCCGGTCGTGTTCCATGGCGTAGTCGACGGCAGCCAGGGACGTATCGCGGCCGATGTCGATGTGGCTGACCAGCTTCGGATAGACGACGATGCCCCGGAGCGGGACAAAAGGCAGGGCCAGGATATCTTGTTCGTTGAGCACAACGTTTTCGTTCATACACTTCACCTTCTTCTATGGAAAAATAAAACTCATTTCCGGTTTAAGAAATGAGTTTTATTGTACATTATATCATTTTGCCTCTTTCAATACGAGGTCGGGCTCAGCGCCTTCTTTGACGCATTTTTCCGTGACGATGCACTTGGCTACGTCGTCGCGGCTCGGTACATCAAACATGACATCGAGCATGATCCGTTCGATGATGGAGCGAAGCCCGCGGGCACCGGTATTGCGCCGCAGCGCTTCCTTGGCAATGGCCTGGAGAGCTTCCGGCGTAAATTCGAGATCTACGTCGTCCATGGACAGCATCTTCTGATACTGTTTGACCAGGGCGTTCTTCGGTTCTGTCAGGATGTGTACCATCGCATCTTCATCGAGAGGATTGAGAGTAACCAATACGGGCAGGCGGCCGATCAATTCCGGGATGAGGCCGAACTTCTGGAGGTCCGTCGGGATGATTTCCTTGAGGAGCGATTCCATGGAGTGTTCGGACTTGGAGTGGATGTCCGCACCGAAACCCATATTCTTGTCCGTCGTACGGTTGAGGATGGTCTTGTCGATGCCATCGAAAGCGCCGCCGCAGATGAACAGGATGTTCGTCGTGTCGATCTGGAGCATTTCCTGGTGGGGATGCTTGCGGCCGCCCTGAGGCGGAACGCCGGCAACGGTCCCTTCGAGGATCTTCAACAAGGCCTGCTGGACGCCTTCACCGGAAACGTCACGGGTAATGGACGGGTTTTCCGATTTGCGGGCAATCTTATCGATTTCGTCGATGTAGATGATGCCCCGTTCAGCTTTGGCAATATCGTAATCAGCGGCCTGGATGAGCTTGAGCAGGCAGTTTTCGACGTCTTCGCCGACATAGCCGGCTTCGGTCAGGCTCGTCGCATCGGCGATGGCAAAGGGCACATCGAGGAGGCGGGCCAGGGTCTGGGCCAGGAGGGTCTTGCCGCTCCCAGTCGGGCCGACCATGACGATATTCGACTTCTGGAGCTCTACATCATCATCAGAGGCGCTGAAATTGGTCTGGAGCCGCTTGTAGTGGTTGTACACTGCAACGGAAAGGGTCTTCTTGGCTGCTTCCTGGCCGATGACGTATTCATCAAGGGTAGCCTTGATTTCATGCGGCGTCGGCAGGTCCTTGAGCTGGAAGTCCGGCGTTTCTTCCGCCTTTTCTTCTTCCATGATGTGCTGCGCTACGGCAACACATTCGTCGCAGATATAGACGCCCGGGCCGGCAATGAGCTTCTGTACTTCGCTCTGGGGCCGGCCGCAGAAACTGCAACGCGGTTCATCATTCCTATCGTTCATCTTGTCTTCCTCCTGTCCTATTTCGTTTCATCCGGCAGCGGACGGGTCAGGATTTCATCGATGAGGCCGTATTCCTTGGCTTCTTCGGCAGTCATGAAATTATCCCGTTCCGTATCCTTCTGGATGACGTCAATGGGCTGTCCTGTGTGTTCAGACAAGATACCGTTCAATTCCTTGCGCATGCGCAGGATTTCGCGGGCATGGATTTCGATTTCCGTAGCCTGGCCCTGGACACCGCCGAGAGGCTGGTGGATCATGACCTGGGAATGCGGCAGGGCGAAGCGTTTGCCCTTGGCACCGGCCGTCAGGAGTACCGACGCCATGCTGGCAGCGGAACCGACGCAGATCGTCGAGACGTCCGGCTTGATGTACTGCATGGTATCGTAGATGGCCATGCCTGCCGTGACGACGCCGCCAGGGCTGTTGATATATAAGTGGATATCCTTGTCAGGATTTTCTGCTTCCAGGAAAAGGAGCTGGGCGATGATGCTGTTGGCAACGGTATCATCAATCGGGCCGCCGAGGAAGACGATGCGGTCTTTCAACAGGCGGGAATAGATATCATAGCTCCGTTCCCCTTGTGCCGTCTGTTCGACGACGATGGGTACATACATATTTGTCAAAACTAACACCTCCGGAGAATGCGTTTCCGGGATTAGTCTTCAGCCTTTGCGTCTTCAGCTTTAGCTTCTTCTTTTTTGTCTTCGTTCGGGTCGACGGCATTTTTCAGGATGAAGCTGGCTGCTTTTTTACGGCCGACAGACTGTACGAGCATGGGAACGCGATGTTCTTTCAAAATGATCTTGTAGACTTCTTTCGGATCGGCACCGAAGTTCTGAGCCATCGTGATGATTTCAGCCTGGAGATCGATGTCTTTGACTTCGATGTTTTCAGCTTTGGCGATAGCTTCGAGGACGAGGTCCATCTTTACGTTTTCTTTAGCCGGTTCAGCGTAATGTTCTTTGAGTTTGTCCATATCCTGGTTCATGTATTTGAGATAATCGTCGAGGCTCATGCGCTGTGTTTCCAGTTTCATGGCCAGTTCTTCGATCATCTGGTCGATTTTGTCGTCGATCATGACCTGCGGGATATCGACTTCGGCATTGTTGACAGCCGTCTTCAGGACTTCAGAGTTGAATTTTTCCAAAGCCTGGAAGGATGCTTTCGATTCGAGGCGTTTGCGGATGTCGGCTTTGAGATCGTCGACGCTGTCGAATTTGCCGGCTTCTTTAGCGAATTCATCGTCGATGGCCGGGAGTTCGCTGCGTTTTACGTCGTTGACTTTAACGGCGAAGACAGCTTCTTTGCCAGCCAGGGATTTTTCAAAGTAATCTTCCGGGAAGGTGACTTTGACGTCTTTTTCGTCGCCAGCTTTGCAGCCGATGAGCTGATCTTCAAAGCCCGGGATGAAGCTGCCGGAGCCGATCTGGAGCGGATAGGATTTGCCTTCGCCGCCTTCGAATGCGACGCCGTCGACAGTGCCTTTGAAATCGATGACAGCGAAGTCATCTTTTGCGATTTCCGTGCCTTCCGGAGCTACGACGAGTTTCGCATGCTGTTTCTGGAGGTTAGCCAGTTCTTTGGCTACGTCTTCGTCGGTTACATCAACTTTGTCTTTGGCAACGGTAATGCCTTTGTATTCGCCGAGTTTGACTTCCGGTTTCTTGGTGACCGTAGCTTCAAATACGACGTCTTTGCCTTTTTCGTCGGTAATGACGTTCAATTCCGGTTCAGTTACAGGAACGATGCCTTCCTGGTCGAGGGCGTCGCTGTAGGCTTTATTGGCAATAGCTTCAAAAACTTCCTGTTTGACAGCATCTTTGCCCAAGAAGCTTTCCAGTACCATGCGCGGTGCTTTCCCCTTGCGGAAGCCCGGGATATTGACACGGCTTGCCAAGTTCTTGCAAGCTGCTGCTGCCTGTTTGGAAGCGTCTTTAGCAGGCACTTCAATGTGCAGGGTTACTTTGTGCTGGTCTACTTCATTCACTGTTACGTTCATTCTAAGTATGTCCTCCTTATGGGCCGGTAGAGCCCTGAATATCTCTAAAATACCATATTACGCTCTACATCATACCACAACTTTACTTTTTTTACAATATGGGTAAAGGCGCTGTCGCATAAAGACAGCGCCTTTTTGAGTTTGAAGTTTGTAGTTTTTAGTTTGCAGTGAAATGGTTAAAAATTAAAGGCCATCTTCTACAAACTACAAACTCTGTACTACAAACTAATCACTCCCTACCGCAATTCGCAGCCGAATTTTTCTTTCAGGTCTTTGACGATGGCGTCGACCGGGGCCTGGATGTCGGCGTCGGTCAGGGTCCCTTCTTCGGAACGGAAGACTAAGGAATAGGCCAGGCTCTTGTAGCCTTGCGGTACCTGTTTGCCCGTGTACATGTCGAAGAGGTGGACGGCTTCCAGGTTGTCGCCGCCGTCTTCTTGGATGACGCTGACGATGTCGGCATTGGCCGTAGCCAGCGGTGCCAGGAAGGCCAGGTCGCGGCTCGATGCCGGGAACTTGGCGACTTTATGGTAATCCGGCAGGAGGTTGACCAAGGGCAGGATAGCGTCCATATGCATTTCAAAGACGTAGACCGGGCCGGCGACATCGTAATTGTCGATAGCCTTGGGGTGGAGTTCGCCGAAGTCGCAGAGGACCTTGCCGTCTTTGACGTAGCGGGCAGCCTTGCCCGGATGGAGCGGCGCCCAGTCGGAGACTTCCAGGTCGGCCTGGATGCCCAGTCCCTGGAGGACGGCTTCGACGAGGCCCTTGACGTCATAGAAGTCGTAATTTTCCGCTTTGGCCGGCCATTCAGCAGGCGTGCGCTGGCCGTACAGGAGGCCGCTGACGTAGAATTCCTGTTCCGGCAGTTCCGTCAGGGGCAGCTGTTTCGGCCGATAGACCGGTGCGATTTCGTAGATGCCGACAGACGGGTTCTTGACGGCCTGGTTGCGGACCAGGACATCCATCAAGGTCGGTACCAGCGTCGTCCGCATGAGCGGGAAGTCTTCCGTAATCGGGTTGAGGATGGGTACGGCGTTGTATACGGCGTCGCCGTCCTTGAAGAGGAGTTTCTTCAGCTGGTCCGGATGCATGAAGCTGAACGTGACCGTTTCGTTGAGGCCACTGCTGCTGAGGATGGACGAAATCTTTTCGCCTACGTCGTGGTGGAAGCCGGCTTCGCCTTTGGAAATGGGAGCGGCCGGGCGCGTAGACGGGATGTTTTCATAACCGTAGACGCGGGCTACTTCTTCGGCGATGTCCGGCATTTCCGTGCAGTCGCCGCGATAGCTGGGAACGACGGCCGTCAAGGTATCGCCATCTTTTTCAATGCCGAACTGCAGCGTTTCCAGAATATGGACCATGTCGGCTTCCGGGATTTCCGTGCCCAGGAATTTGTTGACCTGAGCCGCCGTAAAGGCGATGCGCGTCGTAGCCTGCGGTTTCGGATAGACATCGACGACGCCTTGGGCTACGTCGCAGGCGCCCATTTCCTGGAGGAGCTGGGCACAGCGGTCGATGGATTTGATGCAGCTGTCCGAATCGAGGCCTCGTTCAAAACGGCCGGAAGCTTCGGAACGCAGGCCGAGCATACGGCCCGTATGACGGATGTTGGAGCCTTTGAAGGAAGCACATTCGAGGATGACCGACGTCGTCTGGTCCGTGACTTCCGTATCCATGCCGCCCATGATGCCGGCGACGCAGCAGGCTTTTTCTTCATCGGCGATGACCAGCATGTTGTCGGTCAATTTACGGTCTACATCATCCAGAGTCTTCAAGGCTTCACCGGCTTTGGCCCGGCGGGCGATGAGGTGATGGCCGGCAACTTTATCGTAGTCATAGGCATGGAGTGGGATGCCCAGTTCGATCATGGCGTAGTTGGTAGCGTCGACGACGTTGTTGATGGGACGGACGCCGGACTTGCGCAGGCGCTGCTGCATCCACATAGGCGACTTGCCGATCTTGACGTTCAGGAGCAGGCGGGCGGCATAGCGGCTGCACAGTTCTTCGTCGTCAATGGATACTTTGACCTTGCCGTCGATGGGCGTGTCACATTCTTTGACGGAAATATCCGGATAGCGGGCTTCTTTGCCGCTGAGGACGGCGAATTCACGGGACAGGCCGACCATGGAGAAGCAGTCGGCGCGATTGGCCGTCAGTTCATATTCATAGACGACGTCGCGGACCTGGAGATAGTCGGCCGCATCGACGCCGAGGGGCGTATCGGGCGGCAGGATCCAAATGCCTTCCCGTTCTTCCGGCAAGAGCAGGCTGTCGTCGAAGCCGAATTCGTGGGCCGAGCAGAACATGCCGTTGGACAAGACGCCGCGCAGCTTCGAGCGCTTGATCTTGGTGCCGCCCGGCAGATGAGCGCCGTGGACGGCGACGGGGACGATCTGGCCGACGCGGACGTTGGTCGCAGCCGTGACGATCTGGAGCTGTTCATCCCCCATGTCTACCTGGCAGACAACGAGTTTATCCGCATCGGGGTGCTTGTCGATCTGAAGGATCTTCCCGGTCTTTACTTTCTTGACTTCTGTCCCCCAGTATTCCACCTGTTCGACAGGGATACCGGCAATGGTCAATTTATCGGCAAATGCCTGCATGTCCTGGTTCATGTCGACGTCGACATAATCCTGCATCCAAGTTAAAGAACTTTTCATTATTCATACCCTCCTAGAACTGGTTCAAGAACCGCATATCGTTTTCATAGAACAAGCGCAAATCATCGATGCCGTATTTCAACATGGCAATGCGTTCGACGCCCATGCCGAAGGCAAAACCCGTGACGACGTCCGGGTCATAGCCGTTCAGGCGCAGGACGCTGGGATTGACCATGCCGCAGCCGAGGATTTCCAGCCAGCCCGTGTGGGAGCAGACACGGCAGCCCTTGCCGCCGCACATGACGCAGGAAATATCGACTTCGGCGCTCGGTTCCGTAAAGGGGAAGTAGCTGGCGCGGAAGCGGACTTTCGTCTGCGGTCCGAAGATGTCGCGCAGGAAGTCTTCGAGCATGCCCTTGAGGTCGGAGAAGCGGATGTCCTTGTCGATGATCATGCCTTCCATCTGGTGGAAGACCGGCGAATGGGTCGCATCGTAGTCGCAGCGGTATACCTTGCCCGGTGCGATGATCTTGAAGGGTTCGTTAGGCTTGTGGGCCTGTAAGGTCCGGGCCTGCATGCCCGATGTATGGGTCCGCAGGAGGATGTTATCCGTAATGTACATGGAGTCCTGCATGTCCCGGGCCGGATGGTCTTCCGGCAGGTTCAGGCACTGGAAGTTATAGTAGTCCGATTCAATATCCGTCCCTTCGACGATGGAGAAGCCCATGCGCAGGAAGGAGTCTTCCATGAGGCGCAGGGTCTGATGAAGGGGATGTTCATGGCCCATGACCGGTTTGCGGCCCGGCAGGGTAATGTCGATTTTTTCCGATTCGATCTTCGCAGCCAATTCCTTGGCCTTGACTTCTTCCATCTTGGCCTTGAGCTGTTCTTCGATGGCATTGCGGGCCGTGTTGACGAGCTGGCCGACTTTAGGCCGTTCTTCTTTGGAAAAATTCTTCATTTCCTTCATGATTGCCGTCAGTTCCCCTTTTTTACCCAGGAACTTGACGCGGATATCCTGTACGTCCTGAAGATGTTCGCTCTTGGCGAGCTGTTCATTGACGGCCGCTTTGATGGCCTCGATCTTATCACTGATCATACTTTCTTCCTCCTACTGGCAAGTACAAAAAAATAGACTCCCGCCCCCTAAGGGGCGAAAGTCTCATTCGCGGTACCACCCTACTTGATTCTCGATTGTCCTGTAACGGGAACCCCCGTCCTGCCTACTCCGTTCAGCAGGAGGCTCTAAAGTGAACGCATGGAACATCCGGCACGAGGCTCTCAATCTGCGGCCTCGATTCCCTGTAGGCGGAGTCAGTTCCATCCCCTCTTTATCATTGCCATAAATCCCTCTATGGGTTTGTTATATATTGTATCAGTAAAGTGTCTTATTTGCAATAACCAACCGCTGAATTTGGTTGGTGCCTTCGTAAATCTGCATGATTTTGGCGTCACGCATGTATTTTTCGACAGGGTATTCCTTGATATAGCCATAGCCGCCCATGACCTGGACTGCATCGGTCGTGACCTGCATGGCCACGTCGGACGCGTTGCACTTGGCAATGGCCGCTTCACGGCTGAAGTCCATACCCTGGTCTTTCATCCAGCAGGCGCGGTGGACCAGGAGGCGGGCTCCTTCGACTTTCATGGCCATATCGGCGATCATGGCCTGGACCATTTCAAAGGAAGCGATGGGTTTGCCGAACTGTACGCGGACCTTGGCATATTCGCAGCAGGCGCGGAAAGCGGCTTCGGCAATGCCGACGGAAACGGCACCGACGAAGGGACGGGCTGCATCCAAAGTATCCATGGCGATGCGGAAGCCATGGCCTTCGCGGCCGAGACGGTCTTCGACAGGGACGAAGCAGTCCTGGAAGATGAGTTCCGTCGTATTGGAAGCGCGGATGCCCATTTTATTTTCAGCCTTGCCGACTGTGAAGCCCGGCGTCCCCTTGCGGACGATGAAGGCCGTCAAGCCGCGGATGCCGCCGCTCTTGCGGGTGTTGGCGAAGACGACGAAGACTTCGGCCAGGGCACCGTTGGTAATGAAGCATTTCGTACCATTGAGGATATAGCCTTTGCCGTCTTCGGTCTTCATGGCCCGCGTCGAAACGGAACCGGCATCGGAACCGGTGCCCGGTTCAGTCAGGGCAAAAGCGGCCAGGTTGTCTTCATTGATGATATCGAAATAGCGTTTCTTCTGGTCGTCGTTACCGGCAATGATGACGGGATACGAGGCCAGGGCATTGGCAGCGACGGTCGTAGCGACGCCGGCACAGCCTTTGCCTAATTCTTCATAAATAGCGGCGATAGTGATGGCGTCGAGGCCGGCACCGCCGAACTCTTCCGGAATGGCGACGCCCAGCAGACCCTGGGCTGCCAATTTTTCCAGGAGCCCTTCATGGAGCTTTCCCGTTTCATCCATTTCCGAAGCGTAGGGGACGATTTCTTTTTCCACCAGGTCGCGGACAACCTTGATGATTTCTTTCTGTTCGTCGTTATAAGCAAAATCCATCTTTGTACTAACCAACCTTCCCTATAATTACATGATTATCCTATCAATCGAGTTTTTTCAAAATATAAAAAGACGACCGCCCTTTTACGATAATATTACCGCTGGCATCATAACATTCACATTCGACGACAATGGTCTTCCGACCGTGGTGAATGACCTGGCCCACGCCGGTAATGTGCTCGCCGCCTTTGACACTGCGGATATAGTTCATGTTGATTTCCAGCGTCGTCACCTGGAAGCCCAGGGTCCGGCTGGCCATGCCCATGAGGGTATCGCAGAAAGCGGCCAGGACGCCGCCCGAGGCAATGCCCCGGTAATTGCAGGAATGACGGCTGATATCGAAGCCGATGCGGACGCGGCCGACGTCGAGCTTTTCTACCGTACAGGGCATGCTCTGGAAATAAGGTGTATGCGAATAAATACTGTCCAGCATACGATGCAGCCGTTCTGCCACTTCCGGGCTCACTGCTTCTTCTGGTTCATTCATCCGTATGCCCCCTTTCTCCCTCAAAGACGTAGGCCCCTGTCACAAAGAAGGTGCCCTTGCCATGAGCTAAATAGCGCTGGTCATTATCGTAAAAATCACAGAGGGCGACCATCGTCGTACGGCCGTTATGGATAATCCTGGCTTCGGCCCGGATGACCGTATTGGCAAAAGCCGGACGCAGGTAATTCATGCCCAGGTCCAGTGTGAGGACGGCTTTGCCACAGACAGCACAGGCAGCCTCCATCGCCGAATCGGCCATGGAATAGAGGACACCGCCGTACATGGTACCATTGGGATTATCCCATTTTGAGCCTTTATTCTCAAAAGTGAGGATCGTACTCTCTGGTTCAGCCTTTTCGACGTGGAAATCCATAAAGGTATCGAAGGGATTTTTGTGAATTTCTCGTTCCAACCGCTTAGCATCCATTATGACTCCACTCCTTAGGCTAATAACATAAATACCCTTACATTTTACTATACGAACAATCATCCGTCAAACGAAAATACAAAAAAGAGGCTGTCACATCAAGACAGCCTCTTTTAAGGGGCTAGGGGCTAGTGGTTAGCGGATGGTTTGAAATTTATAGCCATCTTCTATAAACTACAAACTATAAAGAAAAAGGGACTGCGCATGATGGCAGAATCCTTCATACGACAGCCCCTTTCCCTGACATGCCTGACCTGGTCTTTACCCCCACACTCGCCTGCTGGGACGTTCGCTCATAGACTGCTGTCCCCCACTACTAGCCCTCTCGCGGTATTTCCGCGGCAGGTCTTACTTCTAGGCCGCACTATGATCAGCACCGCTTTGGGTGCCTTACGTGGATCGCTTGGTCTGCGACTGACATCGACTTTCAACCACAGCACATGTCATTGGTACATTATACGGGACGGATCCGCCCCTTGTCAATATCAGAACTTATAGCCCATGCCAACCTGCCAGCCTTTGACATCGTCGTCGTAGTTATCGACATCGACGCTGCTGCTGCGGTATTTTACGTGGGCATCCCAGTTCGGCGTAATGTCGTAGCCGACACCGACTTCATAGGTATTGACGTCATCGCCGACACCGACGGACGCAAAGCCCTGCCAGCGGGCTGCCAGGGGAATCTGGCCTTTGAGGCCGACCTGATAGCCGTAGGACTTGGTCGTATTATACGTTTCCGTCTTGACGTAGGAGCCGCCGGCAAAGGCCGACAGATACGGCGTAAAGCGGTAATTGCCGACGAGATAGTTTTCGTTGATCTTGTTGTCGTTGTCGCCCTTGGTGTAGTTGTTGACGTACTGGATATCCCAGCGGTTGCTCAGGACGTAGGTGACGTCGCCGCCAGTCAGGCGGCTCTTGGCACTGCGGCCACCTTCTTTCTGGTCAAAGCCGTAGTTGGCATTGGCTTTCAAATCGCCCGGCTGGGGATCGCGGATGGGCGCTGCCATGGCAGCCGATGTCACAGTCAGGGCGGCCAGGGCCGCTGCGATAATAAGTTTTTTCATAACCTTCCACCTCCATATAATACGGGTTATTTTCTTCCATAATAACGGCTCAGGAGTTCTTCGCCGGCGGCGATGACCTGGCTCATGGGAATAACCGAAATACCTTTATAATTACCTTCACGGATAATTTGCTTCATGCTCTTGCCCACTTCATAGTGGTTCGTCGATTCCAGGACGATGGCCCGGTCCGTATAGGGGCCGTAAAGCTTGGGATTGCTCGGCCCGTAAAGGGCGACGAGAGGGACGCCCTGGCTGACGGCAACGTGCATGGGCCCGCTGTCGTTGGTGATGAACAGCGAGCAGCAGCGGATGGCCGAGGCCAGTTCACCGATGGTGAATTTCCCGGTAGCAATGATCGGGTCCGATTCCATCTGGGACGTCGCTTCTTTGACCATGGCTTCATCCATAGGTCCGCCGAAGAAGACGCACTTGAATCCGCGGCGGGCGAAGTAGTCGGCAACGGCGGCAAAGCGCTTGGCCGGCCAGCGTTTCTGCGGAACGGCGCTGCCGATATTGAAGCCGATGAGGGCATCGCTGTTGTGGACGCCCTGGGTACGGTAGAATTCCGTCGCCTTGTCATCCCAGGCCTTGCAGGTGAAGAACTGCAGGCCGTCGCTGCGGTAGTCGTCGATGCCCAACTGGGCCAGGACGTTGATGTACATATCGGCCGCGTGGAGATGGATGCGGTCCAGGCGGGTATAGCGGTCCATCAGGGGCCGGACCAGGAAATGGCTCATGCCGACGAACTGCTTGGCGTGGATGACGGCCGCCAGGAAGGACGTCCGTTCATTGGGATGCAGATTGATGAGGATATCGTAGTGATGCTGATGCAAGTGCCGCCCGATACGCCACAGGGCCCGGACGGAATTGTCTTTACCCTTCTTGTCGACCGTGACTAGGTGGTCGATATTGGGGTTGTAGCGGACGACGTCGGCCACTTTCTCATCGACGACGAGGGTGATTTCCGAGCCCTGGGCATGACGGCGCAGGACCTGCAGAAACGGGGTGATGAGGATGAGGTCGCCTAGATGCATGAGAAAGGTGACGATTATTTTTTTGTTGCGCAGATTAATCATAGTTCCACCTTCTTCAGGACGCCTTCATAGACCTGCCACAGTGCATCGGGCGTAATCTGGGCCATGCAGTCCGGATCATCGACCAAAGGCCGTTCCGGCGTCGCCTGGGACGTCGGCGACAGGACCATGTGGATGTAGGCGTCGTCGTTTCCGCCGTAAGGGCCGGTCCGCTGGGGACACGTCGGCCCAAAGAGGGCGATGAGTTCTTTTTTCAAGGCATTGGCCATGTGCAGCGGCCCCGTATCGGCACTGATATAGAGGGCGCTTTCAGCAATGGCCGCCATGAGCTGCCGCAAATCGGTGCGGCCTGTATAGTCGAAGACCTGGCCCGACGAATCATGGTCCTTCAGGGCCTTCCCTTTGGGGACGTCGTCGCCGCTGCCTAAGAGGACGGCGGCCATGCCGGACGCCGCCAGGCGCTGCAGGAATGCCTGCCAATGGGACAAGGGCCATTCCTTGACGCTCCAGCGGGCACCGGGCACGATGGCCACATAGGGTCCGGTCAGGCCGTCCGCCGCCAGACGCTGGCGCCAGGCCCGTCTTTCACCGGTAATATCGGGAAGCGGGAATTCAATGGCATCGACGCGGCCGCCGAGGACGCGGACCGTATCGAGATAGCGTTCGATGACGTGGTCGTACTTGTGGGGACCCGTGAGGCCCTTGCTGACCAGGAAACTGCCTTCGCGCATTTCCCAGTAGCCATAGCGTTCTTCAGCACCGCTCAACCAGGCGACGATAGCGCTCTTGGCCAGGCCCTGGAGGTCAAAGGATACGTCGAAATGATAGGCATGGAGCGTCCGGCGCAGCTCTTTCCAGTACGACAGGGATTTCAGCCGCTTCTTGTCGATATAGATGACTTCGTCGATATAAGGTTTCCCCGGCAGGACCGGCGCGAACTGTTCATGGACGGCCCAGACGATGCGGGCGTCCGGGCAGTTCTGGCGCAATGCGTAGAGTGTCGGCAGGGCGTGAAGGACGTCGCCGAGAGAGCTCATCTTGATGACCAGTATGTTCTTATATGCTTTCACGGCCCTTCCTTTCTGCGACGATGGCCCGGACGAAATCGTCCAGCCTGCCGCCAGTAAATAAATAGCCATCCATGCCGGCCCGCTGCCCACATTCCACATCGCGGGGCATATCGCCGATCATGAAAGAGTGTTTCAAATCGATATCGTAATCTTTCGCCGCCTGCAGGACCATGCCCGGCGCCGGCTTGCGCCAGTCGCTCTTCTTGTCATAGGCCTTGACCGGCGCCCCTTCAAGATAAGGGCAGTAGTAGACGGCCGTAATGATGCCGCCGGCTTTGGCCGCTTCCCGGCACATCCAGTCGTGGAGGACCTTCACGTCGTCTTCCGTATAATAACCGCGGGCGACGCCGCTCTGGTTGGTGACGACGATGATGGCATAGCCCTCTTCTGTCAGATAGGCCAGGGCCTCTTTGGCCCCGTCCATCCATTCAAAATCCTTGATGAAGCCCAAATAGGATTTGTCGACGTTGAGGACGCCGTCGCGGTCGAAAAAGACGGCCTTCCTCATTCGTAATACCCGTCGCTCTTTTCCAGGATGCTGCAGTATTCCTTGACGGCTTCCGGGAGCAGGGTAAAGCCGCGGTCATAGCCGGCTTCCATGAGCTTCGTCGTATCGGCCTGGGTATAGCTCTGGTACTTGCCCTTGAGGATGTCCGGGAAGGGGACGTATTCGATATGGCCTTTGCCGCAATAATCGATGACGCCCTGGACGAATTCATTGAACGTATGGCCGATGCCGGTGCCGCAGTTGTAGATGCCCGACAGTTCCGGATGTTCCCAGAAATAGAAGATGACGTTGACTACATCGTTGACGTAGATGAAATCGCGGATCTGGCCGCCATTTTCATAGCCTGCCGTCCCTTCAAAGAGGGTAATCTTCCCTTTTTCCTGGAGTTCATGGTACTTCTGGTAGATGAGCGAAGCCATGCGGTCCTTGTGGTTTTCCTGAGGACCGAAGACATTGAAATAGCGGAAGCCGACAATCTGGCTCTTGGCCAGGGGCATGACGCGGCGGACGAAGCGGTCGAACTGGAGCTTGGAATAGGCATAGGGATTCAGCGCCTGTTCGCAGGCCGGGTCTTCGCGGAAGCCGTGCTTGCCGCTGCCATAAGTCGAAGCCGACGAAGCGTAGAGGAAGGGAATCTTGCGCTGCATGCAGTAGCGCAGGAGATTCTTGCTGCCTTCATAGTTGTTCTTCATCATGTAGCGGCCGTCATAGTTCATCGTGTCCGAGCAGGCCCCTTCATGGAAGACGACGTCGATGTAGCCGCAGTCGAAGGTGTCGTCGGCCATCTGTTCGTCGAAGTCGGCATAGTCCATATAATCAAAGAAATCGAGGCCCTGGAGGTTGCGGCATTTGCGGCCGTCCGTCAGGTCGTCGACGATGAGGATGTCGTTGATGCCCCGGTTGTTCAACTGTTTTACGATATTGCTGCCGATAAAACCGGCACCGCCTGTTACAATTTTCATAGTTTCCCCTTCTTTACTAAATCAGCTATTTTCTGAATCAGGCCTGTCGTCGAATATCCGTCTTCAAAGGAAATGATCTCGACGCGCTTGACCGATTCCCGGCCGACGACTTCATCAGCTTTGTAATCGCCGCCTTTGACCAGGATATCCGGACGCAGGACCTGTAAAAGTTCTTTCGGTGTATCTTCCTCGAAGATGACCACTTCATCGACGCAGGCCAGGGCACTCAAAAGGATAGCCCGGTCTTCCTGTTTGACCAGGGGCCGTGTTTCCCCTTTCAGGCGCCGCACGGACGCATCGGAGTTGAGGCCGACGACGAGGTGCTGGCCCAGCATGGCCGCCTGCTGCAGGTAGAGGACGTGGCCGCGGTGCAAGATGTCGAAGCAGCCATTGGTAAAGACGACGGTATCGCCCTTCTTCTGCCATTGGCGTATCTTTTCAGCCGCTTCTTCCCGACTCAGGGGCTGATACGGATGCCAGTGGGCCGGCTGCCATTCCTGCCATAATTTGAGCAGTTCGTGGCGATGGATGGGATAGGTCCCGACCTTGGTGACGACGATACCCGCTGCGGCGTTGGCGATCTGCAGGCTCGTACGGATTGACAAGTGGCCGGCGATAGCCGACAGGAAAGCTGCGGCTACGGTATCACCGGCACCGGATACGTCGAAGACTTCCTGCGCCGTCGCCGGGTTGTTCCACACCTTGCCGTCCCGGCCGATGACGGTGATGCCCTTTTCCGAGCGGGTCACCATGAGGTGGGCGAACTGATACTGCTCATGCAGGATTTCCGCTGCCGCTACGACAGCCTGTCCTTCATTAGCTACAGGCCGTCCCAGGCAGTCGCTCAGCTCTTTCATGTTCGGCGTCACGAAATCGGCGCCGTTGTATTTCGTCCAATCACTGCCCTTGGGGTCGACCAGGACGGGGATCCCGGCCCGATTGGCTTCTTTGATGATGCTCTGAGCCAGGGAATCGGTGAGGACGCCTTTCTTATAGTCCGACAGGATGATGCCGTCCAGGCCGGCTGCCACGCAGTTGTACAGCCAGGTCATGAGTTGTTCCTCTTCCGTAACGGCCAAGGGCGTCACTTCTTCAAAATCCAGGCGTACCATCTGCTGGCGGGCGCCGAGGATGCGCATTTTCGTCGTCGTCGCGTGGTCCTGGCGCACGACCAGGCCCGACCCGTCGATATGGGCGTCTTCCAGCAGCTGGTGAAGAAGAGACGCGTTTTCATCGTCGCCGATGAGGCCGCCCAGAAAGACGTGACAATCGAGATTGGCCAGGTTCGAGGCTACGTTGGCAGCCCCGCCCAGGACGGACGTCATGTGGTCGACTTTATTGACAGGCACGGGCGCTTCCGGCGAAATGCGTTCCACTTTGCCGAACACATAGCGGTCGACCATGATGTCGCCGATGACGGCGATGCGCAATTCCGGCAGGACATGGTTCAAAAAATGATCGATATAATTTTCTGTCATAATGTTCCTCGATTCCGGTCTCTTATTTCTTTTCTTTCGTGCCCATGAGATGCTGCAGTTCAGCCATGAAACTGTCCAGATCGGCGAATTCGCGGTATACGGAAGCAAAGCGGATATAAGCGACTTCATCGACAGAGCGCAGCTCGCTGAGGACCATTTCCCCTATCTTTTCACTGGACACTTCCTGGGCCAGGGTATTGCGGATGTTACGCTCGACCTTGGTGACGATGTCCTCCAGCTGCTGCCGTTTGACTTCCCGCTTGTTGCAGGCCCGGAGCAGGCCGTTCAATAATTTGTTGCGGTCGAATAATTCATGACGGCCATCTTTCTTGACGACGACGAGCGGCACTTCTTCGACCATTTCATACGTCGTGAAACGGCGGCCGCACTGCTGGCATTCGCGCCGGCGACGGATGGCCTTGCCGTCATCGGTAGCCCGCGAATCCGTTACTTTTGTATCTGCACATTGGCAAAATGGGCATCTCATGTTTTTTCCTCCTACCTTCTTCTCGACGGTATTTTTAAAAAAAAGCGGGTCCGCCGGGATCCGCTTTTTTCATGCTGATTATCTCATCCACGTAGGAATTTCTACGCCGCCGGCATTGTCTTTCGTATCGCCGGCTTTGGCTGCTGTACCAGTGCCCTGGCCAAATGCGGGAATCGAAGACGGTTCTTTGCCAAAACCCGTAGCCACGACAGTGATGCGGATGGAATCTTCCATATCCGGATCAATGACGGAACCAAAGATGATGTTGGCTTCCGGATCGACAGCTTCAGCCACTTTTTCAGCTGCTTCGTTGATTTCGTACAAGCTGATATCCGGGCCGCCGGTAACGTTGAGCAAGATGCTCTGGGCACCGTCGATGCTCGTTTCCAGGAGGGCGCTGTGGATAGCTCCATCGACAGCTTCGACAGCACGGTTTTCACCGGAGCCGACGCCGATACCCATGATAGCTTCGCCCTGGTCGGACATTATGGTCTTGACATCGGCGAAGTCGAGGTTGATGAGGCCTGTCGTCGTAATCAAATCGGAAATGCCCTGTACGCCCTGGCGGAGGACATCGTCAGCGACGAGGAATGCGTCCTTGAGGGGCGTCTTCTTGTCGATAATCTGGAGCAATTTATCGTTAGGGATAGTGATGATCGTGTCGACCTTTTCTTTCAAGTAGTCGGCACCTTTATCAGCGACTTCCTTACGGCGTTTCCCTTCAAAAGAGAACGGCTTGGTAACGACAGCCACCGTGAGGGCCCCCATTTCCTTGGCACATTCGGCAACGATAGGAGCTGCACCGGTACCGGTACCGCCGCCCATGCCGGCTGTGACAAAGACCATGTCGGCACCCTGCAGGGCCTTGACGATTTCTTCTTTGCTTTCCAGGGCAGCCTGTTCGCCGACCTGGGGATTGGCACCGGCGCCGAGGCCGCGCGTCAATTTTTCACCGATCTGGATCTTGACATCGGCTTTGGATACTTCCAGGACCTGGTCTTCCGTATTGACCGAAATGAACTGGACGCCCTGCAAGCCGCTTTCTATCATACGGTTGACAGCGTTGTTACCGCCGCCACCGACACCTATTACTTTTATGTTTGCAAACTCTGCCATATCGCAATTTCCTCCTTCAGACTCTATAACGCACACCCTGTGCAGTAGGATTCCTTATTATTTTACACTATCTTAGAAAATTTATCTACCTGTTTTTGAAAATCAAGGCCCTATGCGCCTTATTTCGTCTTGACAAGGGGCGAGCGCACATCCGTGTCGATGTATTGGACGGCCAGATGATTTTCCTGAACTTCGGCCAGCAGCGTTTCCGTCAGCTTCGCCCGTTCTGCCGGTTCATCGCCGCTGCCCAGGTGGATAGGGATGGAATCGGTCGTATAGGCGACGATGCTTTCGGGATTTCCCACGTTGATTTCAGCGATATTCTTGAGAATATCCGGCGGCAGGCTCTGGAGATAGACCATGGCCGAATGGAGGGTCGGGTCCGTCACCGTATCGCCTAAGAGCAGGTTATCGACTTTCTTGCCCGTCATGATTGGCAGGGATACGCCCTTAATCTGCGGCCCCAGTTCGATGACCCGCCCCGTCTTGTCGACATAGGCGAAGCCGTATAGCGTCGTGATGACAGCAGCTGGCTTGCGTTCTGTCAGGGTGACGTGGATCGTCGCCGGGAATTCCCGCGTCACTGTCGCGTCGGCAATGCGCAGGTCTTTCTTCAGCCGTTCTTCCACATCGTCTGTCGACAACTGGACGACGTTGACATAGGAATAAGCCCCGCAGGCCCGGTAGACGTCTTCAAAGGACATGTTCTCGTTGCCATCGACGATGATCGTCCCGAAAGAGACCGGCGCCAGGCGCAGGAAGAGCCAGATGACGAAGACGCCGAGGACCGTAAAGATACAGCCGATACGGCGGCGCCGGGCCCAAATCTGTTTCTGCCGAGCCTTTTTCTTCTTCAGCCGTGCTGCCTGGCGGGCCTTGCGGCGGCGCTGGGCTTCTTTCTTGGCTGCCAGGGCTTCCCGGTCCGGTTCGTTCAGCGGGTCGTTCTCAAGATGAGGAGGAACAAACACATCATGAGGATCGTTAGGCAGCACGACCCGTCGCTGCCCCGTATGATATGATTTCTTTCCCATTAAAACTTACCTACCGATGCTTCCAGCAAAATCTTTTCACACAAATCTTCAAAGGACATTCCCATGGCCCGGGCGGCATCGGGGACCAGGCTGGTCGCCGTCATGCCCGGGACGGTGTTGATTTCCAGGACGAACGGATGGCCTTCTTTGTCGGTCATGATATCGACGCGGGATACGCCGCTGCAGTGGCACAGATGGAATACATTCAGGGCCAGGTCCTGCATTTCCTTGGTCAGTTCCGGCGAAATCGGAGCCGGGCAGAGATGCTTGGCAACGCCAGGGGCATACTTGGAATAGAAGTCGTACTTGCCCGTGCTGGACACGATCTGGATGACCGGGAAGGCGACGTCGTCCATGACGGCGACGGTGAATTCATCGCCATCGATGAAGGCTTCGGCTACCAGCGAAGCGCTGTACTTGAAGGCTTCTTCCAGGGCCGGACGGAGTTCCTCCTTGGTCTGGACAATGACCGTGCCGATACTCGAGCCCTGACCGGACGACTTGATGACGACAGGCAGGTCGAAGCGCTGTTCAATGTCGGCAGCGATGGCTTCCCGGTCCTGAGTGGCGAAATAGTAGGCAAAGGGCGCTGTAGCAATGCCGGCCCCCTGGAAAGCGGCCTTGCTCATGACCTTGTTCATGCCGACAGCACTGGCCATGACGCCGGGACCGGTATAGGGGATCCCCATCATTTCACACAAGCCCTGGATGACACCGTCTTCGCCGTAGCGGCCGTGAAGGGCGTTGAAGACGATGTCAATACCCTTTTCGGTCAAGGTCTTGGCGAATTCTTTCGGTACGAGTTCGATCGTTTCGATGTGATATCCCTTTTTCGTCAAAGCGTCAGCAATGGCAGCCCCAGTGCGGCGCGATACTTCTGCTTCTGTCGAAGGACCGCCGACGACGACGGCAATTTTTTTATCTTTCATGTCTTCCATTTCTTTATTTCTCCATTTCTTTAGCTTCAGCGAGATAGGCTTCGCCGACTTTATAAATGTCTCCGGCCCCCATGGTGATGACCAGGTCGAGAGGCCGGGAATTTTCCTTCAAATAAGCCACTAAGTCTTCTTTGTGCGGGATATAGGTGACATCTTGTCCCGTCGTTTCCTTGACCTTCTTGGCAATGAGTTCCCCTGATACACCGGGGATGGGATCTTCACCGGCACTGTAGACGTCGGTGACGATGAGCTTATCGGCTTTGGCAAAGGCGCTGCCGTACTGGTCGAGGAGCAGCTTCGTCCGCGTGTAGCGGTGCGGCTGGAAGAGGCAGACGACGCGGTGCGTCCCCATATCGCGGGCAGCCGTCAAGGTCGCATTGATTTCCGTCGGATGGTGGGCATAGTCGTCGACGACCCAGACGTCACCGACGAAGCCCTTGGTCTGGAAACGCCGTTTGGCGCCGTGGAAATGGCTCATGGCCGACGCGATGCCGTCGAAGGGCAGGCCGCAGGCATCGGCGACGGCTGTCGTCGCCAGGGCGTTGAGGACGTTGTGGCGTCCCGGTACGTTGAGGACCATATCCCCCATCTTTTCGCCGTGCTTATAGACGGAGAAATGGAGCTTGCCCTTGAGGTAATGCAGGTCGCTGGCCTGATAGTCCGCCGGCTGTTCGATGCCGTAAGATACGTAGCGGCGGCCCGTCTGCGGGGCCAGGGCGCGGATCTTGTCGTTTTCAAAGCACAAGACGGCCAGGCCTTCTTCAGGGTCGAGCTTCTGGATGAACTGCTTGAACGCGGCGATGACGTTTTCCAGCGAGCCGTAATGGTCCATATGGTCGGCGTCGATATTGGTGACGACGGCGATATAAGGGTTCTGCTTGAGGAAAGTCCCATCGCTTTCATCGGCTTCGGCGATAACATAGGCGCCTTTCCCCAGGATGGAATTGCTATGCAGGTAATCGACTTCGCCGCCGATGACGATGGTCGGGTCCTGATGACATTCTTCAAAGACCTGGCCCAGCATGGACGATGTCGTCGTCTTGCCGTGGGCACCGGCTACGGAAATCCCCTTCCCCCAGCTCATGATATGGACCAGGGCATCCGAGCGATGGATGACAGGAATACCGCGGCGGCGCGCTTCGGCCAGTTCCACATTGGTATCGCGGATAGCCGATGAAATGACGACGACCTGGGCGTCCTGCAGGTTTTCCGGACGCTGGCCGATACAGATACGGGCCCCTTTTTTGGCGAACTGTTCCGTTACCGGAGACGCTTTAAGGTCCGAACCGGATACATGATATCCTTTTTCAATGAAAACATTGGCAATTGCCCGCATCCCGGCGCCGGCAATGCCGATAAAATGAACGTTGGTAACATCGTTCAGATTAACCATAGGTTTATTCCACACCCTTCTTTTCCTCTTACGGACGACGTTTGCGGGCAATCGACAAGGCCAGTTCGGCAATATCGTGTGCCGCCTGTGGCTTGCCCATGGAGCGGCTAGCTTTCGCCATCGCTGCCAGTGCCTTCGGATCGTCTTTTAAATGAATGATTTCTTCTAACAATTCCCGGCCTGTCAGCATCTTGTCGAGGATCATCTTGGCAGCGCCGCACATGACCAGGGCCTGGGCATTGTAGCGCTGGTGGTCTTCGGCTGCATAGGGATAGGGAATGAGGATGGACGGCACGCCGCGGACGGTCAGTTCAGCCAGACCGACGGCACCGGCCCGGTAGACGGCCAGGTCGCAGGCGGCCAGGGCGTCGGGCATATGATGCAGGTACGGGATGATACGGCTTCCCTTGCCATAGCGGCCGCGGCATTCGATTCCCGGCAGCTGCTTGACGACGCGGTCGTATTCATGGTCCCCCGTGACGTGGAGAATCTGGATATGGTCGTCGTTGCGGAAATACTTGTGGACTTCGATCATCGCCGTGTTGATGCTGCGGGCGCCGCGGCTGCCGCCGGCGACGAGGAGCGTAAACTTATCCGGGTCCAGGCCCAGGGCCTTGCGCCCTTCTTCCCGCGTCACCGTGAGGATATCCTTGCGGACGGGATTGCCCGTATAGACCAGGATATCCTTGCGCTTGAAACGGGCTGCTGCCTCTTCATAGCCCAGGGCTACGCGGTTGACGAAGCGGCTCAAAATCGTATTGGTAACGCCGGGGATGACGTTCTGTTCCTGTATCAGTGTGGGCACACCGCTCAGGCTGGCTGCCAAAAGGACCGGACCGCAGACGAAACCGCCCGTCCCGATGACGACGTCCGGTTTGAATTTGTGGATAATGCCTTCTGCCTTGATCAGACTGCCTGCCGTCTTGCCCAGGGTGACGAGGTTGCGGACGGAAATCTTCCGTTCCAGGCCCCGCACGTCGAGGGTGACGAAAGGCAAGCCTTCTTTAGGAATCAATGTATTTTCCAGGCCGATTTTGGAGCCGACGTAGAGAAATTCGGTGGGCTCAATGTCGGCAATCGCCCGGGCAATGGTAATCGCCGGGTAGATATGGCCGCCTGTGCCACCTCCGGAAATAATGACTCGACGCATGTTCCTGCCTCCTGTTGTTTCTTCTAAATATCGTTAAATGGCGTTGACGATGCCCTTGAAGACACGTCCGCGCTGTTCAAAATTATCATACATGTCAAAGCTCGAGCAAGCCGGCGACAAGAGGACGGCCTGCGGTGCCTTGGCGATTTTGCGGGCCAGCATGATGGCCCCTTCCATGCTGTAACCAGTGCGGCGGATATCCTGGATACCCGCCTTCTTGGCAGCGGCTTCGAAGCGTTCGGCCGCATCGCCGATGAGGATCAGCGTATCGACGCGTTTCGCCGCCAGGGCCATGAAGTCATCGAGGGGCGTCTTCTTGTCATAGCCGCCGGCAATGAGGATGAGGTGCCCCTGCGGGAAGGCTTCCAGGGCCTTCATGGACGCATCGACGTTGGTCCCCTTCGAGTCGTTGTAATAGGTGACGCCGTGGATGGTCCGCACTTTTTCCAGGCGGTGTTCGACGCCTTTGAAAGCCTTGAGGACCTGGCGGATGACGTCGAGGGGCGCTCCGGCAGCATAGGTCAAGAGAATCGCAGCCAGGCAATTCTGGATATTATGCTTGCCGAAGAGGTGCAGGTCCGTTTCGGCACAGACGACGGTATCCTGTCCATGGAGGCGCAGGATAAGCTGTCCGTCCCGATAAAAGGCCCCTTTCGGGACTTCGCCGCACGTCGAGAAATAGACGACCGTACCGGTCATGTCTTTCGCCATGGCCCGTACCCGTTCGTCATCGTAATTGAGGACAGCGTAATCGCCCTTGTCCTGGTTGAGGAAAATCCGTTCCTTGGCAGCGGCATAGCCTTCCATCGTATGATGGCGGTCCAGGTGGTCCGGCGTGATGTTGAGGATTGTCGCGGCCTTGGCCTTGATGCTGTGCGTGAATTCGAGCTGGAAACTGGACAGTTCAGCGACGACGACGGCTTCTTTTGGCAGGTTGTCGGCCTGGGCCGACAGGCCGTAGCCGATATTGCCGCCGACGACGGTCTGACGGCCTGTGGCCTTCATGATTTCGCCGACCAGGGTCGTCGTCGTCGTCTTGCCATTGGTCCCAGTAATGCCGATCATGTCGGCATCGGTGACCCGGCAGGCGACTTCGACTTCACTCCAGATTGGCAGGCCGCGGCGGGCCGCTTCTTTCATGATCGGGATTTCCGGAGAAATGACCGGCGACGGGACGACGACATCCATGCCGTCCAAAAGAGCCGTTTCCTGGCTGCCGAAGACCAGCTGGACGCCGGCGGCCTTTATATCCGGCCACGGCTGTTCCGCCGTGTCGATGGCCTTCATATCATTCAGCGTAACGGACCCGCCATGACCTGCCAGGGCCAGAGAGGCAGCGCGGCCGCTGATGCCTGCGCCGATGACTAAGAAATGTTTTCCAGAAAAATCCATGATGCTCATTGCCAACACCTGCTTTATATAAAATATCGTAGTTCAATCAGAAAAGCCGCAGGCCCTATTTGCAGGCCAGTACGACGATAATGGACAGGATCGCCATGAGAGCCGAGAAGCTCCAGAACACAGTGACGACCTTGACTTCACTCCAGCCAGACAGCTCAAAGTGGTGGTGGATCGGGCTCATCTTGAAGACGCGGACACCGCGGGTCTTGAAGGAAATGACCTGGATGATGACCGACAGGGCTTCGATGACGTACAAGCCGCCAGCCAGGATGAGGAGCAGTTCCGTCTTGGTCAAAATGGCCATAGCTGCCAGGGCACCGCCCAGAGCCAAAGAGCCCGTATCGCCCATGAACATCTTGGCCGGATGCTGGTTATAGAAGAGGAAGCCCAGGCAGGCCCCGGTCAGGGCCGTGCCGAAGATAGCGAAATGGGTATAGCCCAGGGCGACGGCGATGACGACGTAGGCAACGGACGTAATGGCGCAGGACCCGGCAGCCAGGCCGTCGAGGCCGTCGGTCAGGTTGACGGCATTGCTCGTGCCGACGATCATGACGAAGACGAAGAGATAGTAGAACATGCCCAAATCGACAGTGATGGAAGTAAAGGGAATCCACAAGGTCGTCGGGAAATGGAGAAAGGCATCGAGGATGTAGCAGAAAATCGCGGCCATGACGAACTGGCCGGCCAGTTTCTGTTTAGCCGTAAGACCCAGGTTGCGGTGCTTGATGGCCTTGATGCTGTCATCGAGGAAGCCGATAACGCCATGCCCCAAAGCCAGGAATAAGGCCAGGCCTTTGCGCAGGTCCATCGGATCGAAGATGAGGCACGATACGGTCAGCGCCGTCAGGATGAGGATGCCGCCCATAGTCGGCGTCCCGGCTTTATATTTGTGGCTCTGCGGCCCTTCTTCCCTTTCGGACTGGCGGGCATGGAATTTTTTCAATTCCTTGATGACCAGCGGTCCGAAGACCAGGCCGATGACCAGGCTGACGATGAAGCTGAGAATCAGCATTTTAAACATTCACATTACTTCCTTTCAAAATAGGGCAGTATTTTTTCCATGGCAAAGCTCCGCGAGCCCTTGAGGAGGACTGTATCGCCATCGTGGAGGAGTTCTTTCAGCTGGCGCGCCGCCTGTTCATGCGTATCCGTCGTATAGACGGCCGTCATGCCTGCAGCTTTCGCCGATTGGGCGATATCTTTGGCTAAATCGCCCATCGTAATGAGGGCATCGAGACCGGTCTGGGCGACGAGGCAGCCAATGGCTTCGTGTTCCCGTTTCGCCCAGTCTCCCAGTTCGCCCATGCCGCCGAGGACGGCGATCTTGCGGCCCTTTGTCAGCAGGTCCAGCGTGCGGATGGCTTCGGCCATGGACGCGGGATTGGCATTATACGTATCGTTGATGAAGTTATACGGCCCGATATGCAGCAGTTCCTGGCGCATGGCCATGCCATGATACGATGCCAGGCCGCGCTGTATCTCAGCCGCGCTCAGGCCCGTCAGCTGGCCGACGGCAATGGCTGCCAGGGCATTGTAGACGTTGTGGCCGCCGATGACCGGCACGGAAACGTCGAAAGACTGGCCGGCGCCGCTGCAATGGAAGCGGACGCCCTGCTGGTCGCAGACGATGTGGTCTGCCCGGACAGCCGCCTGGTCATCGGTCCCATAGAAGACGGTCTTCCCTTTGCACAAAGCCGTCATCGGGCGGACGAAGGGATCATCGCCGTTGAGGACAGCCGTCCCCTTTTCATCCAGGGCCTGGACGAGTTCGGCTTTGGCCTTGGCAATATTTTCCTGCGAGCCGAGCAGTTCGATATGGCTCTTGCCGACGTTGGTTACGACGCCGATAGTCGGTTCGCCGATGGCAGCCAGTTCGGCAATCTGCCCTAAGCCGCGCATGCCCATTTCTACGACGCAGGCTTCGTGGTCCGGCGTCAGCTGCAAGAGCGTCTTGGGCAGGCCGATTTCGTTGTTGAAATTCTTTTCCGTCTGCAAGACACGGTACTTTTCGCTGAGGACGGTAGCGATCATATTGCGCGTCGACGTCTTGCCGACCGAACCGGTGACGGCTACGACGGGGATGGCAAAGCGGCAGCGGTGGAAGCGGGCCAGGTCCTGATAGGCCTTGAGCGTGTCGGCGGCGACGAAAATCGGCGCCGTCAGCCCTTCATATTCCGGACGCACTTCCGATACGACTGCCCCGGCAGCGCCGGCAGCCAGGGCCTTATCTACGAAATCATGGCCGTTGAAAGACGTCCCTTTGAAGGCGACGAACAACGAACCCTTGGCGATGACCCGCGTATCCGTGCAGACATCGCTGAAAGACACAGAGGCGGCCGGCTTCAGGAGCCGGGCGCCAGTGGCCTGGATTATTTCTTCGCTAGTAAAAGCAGCCATTATTTATCTCCTCTGTGCAGTGCATGGACGGCGTTGCGCGCTTCTTCGCGGTCATCGAAATGAATGGTCCCGTCGTTGAGGATCTGATACGTTTCATGGCCCTTGCCGGCGATGACGATGATGTCGTTGGTCTGGGCCAGTTCGACGGCGCGGTAAATGGCGTCGCGGCGGTTGACGATGACTTCATGGTGCTGACCCGGTTTTAAGCCTTTCTTGACGCCCGCTTCGACTTCGGAAACGATGGTTTCCGGGTTTTCCGAGCGAGGGTTATCAGACGTGACGATAGGGATATCGGCCAGTTCGGCGCCGATGCGGCCCATGATGGGGCGCTTGGTCTTATCGCGGTCGCCGCCGCAGCCAAAGACGGCGATGATGCGGTTCGGCTTCATGGCCCGCGCCGTTTCCAGGGCCTTCTGCAGGCTGTCCGGCGTATGGGAATAGTCGACGACGATGGCGAAATCCTGACCAGCTTCGACGAGTTCAAAACGGCCCGGTACGGAGTGGAAGGTCTGGATAGCCTTGTCGATAGTGGCTTCATCGACGCCTTCGGCATGGGCTGCGCCGATGGCAGCCAGCGTATTGTAGACATTGAACAAGCCCGTGATATTCATGTTGAGGTGGACGTTGACGAAGGGGCCGACGACATCAAAGGAGGATTTCTTCAATTCGACTTTCAAGTTGGACCCTTTGAGGTCGGCATCCTTTTCGACACCGTAGGTCAGGACCTTGCAGTGGCAGGCCTGGAGGATATCCTTGGACCAGGGATCGTCGATATTGACGACAGCCGTCTTGTTTTCCTTGACGTGGTCGGCAGCGGTCAGGCTCTGGAAGAGCTTGGCCTTGGCGGCGACGTAGTTTTCCATGGTCTTGTGGAAATCGAGGTGGTCCTGGGTCAGGTTGGTAAAGACGGCCGTATCGTATTCGATGCCGGCGACGCGGTTCAAGGCCAGGGCATGGCTGGAAACTTCCATGACGACATGGGTCATGCCCTTTTCCTGCATGAGAGCCAGGAAGTGCTGGAGTTCGACGACATCCGGCGTCGTGTTGTGGATCGGCAGTTCTTCATCGTCGATGAGGGCGTGGATGGTGCCGATGACGCCGACATGATAGCCTGCAGCCCGCAGGATATGGGCGATGATGTGAGTCGTCGTCGTCTTGCCGTTGGTGCCGGTGACGCCGATCATGCGCATCTTCTTGCCCGGATAATCATAAAAGAACGGGACCATGTCTTCCAGGGCGTGATGGATGTCCGGTACCTGGATCTGGACGGTGCTCTTGGACAGGTCGAGATGTTTCGTCGTCAAGACGGCGACGGCCCCCTTTTCGACAGCCTGGGCTGCAAAGGCGGCGCCATCGACGTGGACACCGGAAATGCAGACGAAGAGATAGCCCGCTTCAATCTGGCGCGAATCCGATGAAATACCGGTGATCACCGTATCGGCACTGCCATTGAGATTATAAATGCCCTTGATCTGTTTACAAAGTTCTCCTACCGTTTTGGTCATAATCATAGGTCCTCCTTGTGACTTCTTTCTGTATTCTCTACAAGCTAAACAACAATGAGGTCGTCGCACGAAGTGCGTCGACCTCTCGGTTTTAAGCAATTATCGACGTTTTCCCCTTGCGGCCTGGTCCGTCTGGCTCCCGTAAAGGATCCGTGACGGTGCTACCATGCCCAGTCGCTTCGTCGCGGTCGTGTAAATTCGTTCCGGTGTTTCCAATTTGGAAATCTCGACGCGCAGTTCATCGTTTTCACGCTGCAGCTGCTGCGTCTCGCGCTTCACCTCCATGAGTTCTCCACTCTGCTGATACGCCCAGGATGTCAGTAGATTGGACACGATCACGATAGCCGCAATCATTCCAATTGGCAGCAGGACGTAAGCCGCCCCCCGCCGGATTGCGTCTACGGCAGCCGTCCGCCATAAGGGTATGCTCTTATCACCATGTATGTTTCCGGCTTTCCTCACCAGCATACGCAACACATCCATTTCCATGATCATAGCCCGGCCCCGTTACTTGCGGATGCCGACGCGGAGCTTCGCACTGCGGGCCCGCGGATTCGTATCCAGTTCTTCCTGCGACGGCAGGATGGGCTGGCGCTTCGCTTTTAGGATGGCATGATGATGGCACGTACAAACGGGCATGTCCGGCGGGCAGATACAATCTGTCGCCAAGAGCCTCAACGTCTGTTTGGCAATGCGGTCTTCCAGGGAATGGAAGGTAATGACGCACAGCCGTCCGCCCGGCTTCAGGCGCTGGGCAGCCTGTTCCAGGGAATCGTGAAGGATTCCCAGTTCATCATTGACTTCGATACGGATGGCCTGGAACGTCCGCTTGGCCGGATGGGGTCCGTCCTTGCGGGCACCGGCCGGGATGGCCTTCTTGATGACCTGGACCAGTTCTTCTGTCCGTTCCAGGGGCTTTTCCCGCCGCGCCTCGACGATGAAGGCCGCAATGCGCTTGGCCCACCGTTCTTCGCCGTAGGTCTTGATGATGCGGTATAAGTCGGCCTGGCTGTAGCCATTGACGATATCGTAAGCGCTGCGCTTCTGGTCCCGGTCCATGCGCATGTCCAGGGGACCGTCCTGCATGTAGGAAAAGCCCCGTTCCGGCGTATCGAGCTGATAACTGGACACGCCGAGGTCGAACATGACGCCGTCCACCTTTTCTATCCCCAATTCATCGAGCACGTCTGGCAGATAGCGGAAATTCCGCTGTACCAGGATACGCCGGCAGGCCGTATCCTTCAGCCGTTCCGTCGCCGCTGCAATGGCGTCCCGGTCCTGGTCGAGGCCGATGAGCGTCGCCTTAGGCGACAAGCGTTCGGCCAGCGCCCGGGAATGACCACCGCCGCCGAGTGTACAATCGACATAGATCCCATCAGGGTCGGTAATTAAGTTATCTATGGTTTCTTTACGAAGCACACTGACGTGATGAAAATTCATAATTCCTCCTAAAAGTCCAAGTCCAGGGCATCGTCGAGACTTTCTGCAATTTCTTCCATGACCGGTACGGTCTTGGCAGCATACGCTTCATAAGCGTCTTTGCTCCAGATTTCGACCTTATCCCCTGTCCCCAGGACAGTCACATCCTTGACCAGCTTGGCATAGGCCCTCAATGTCGCCGGAATCAGGATGCGGCCTTGTTTATCGAATTCTACTTCGGCAGCACTGCCGAAGACAAACCGCTTGAAGGCGCGGACATTTTCTTTAGAAGCCCGGAGTTTTTTCAAACTGCCGGCCAACCGCATCCACGCCTCCATCGTATAGACAGAAAGGCAGCCTTCCAAACCGCGGGTAACGACGAACTTTGGCCCTAGTTCGTCCCGAAATTTGACAGGCAAAATAACGCGACCTTTTGCATCGATGGTATGTTCATATTCACCCATAAACATAAGGCCGCAACTCCTTTCACTTTTCACCACATTTTACCACATTTCCACACGCCGTGACAACATAATGGCGAAAAAAAGAAGTTTTGCCTGAAAGTTTCTTCTTTCAGACAAAACTTCTTAGGGAGATTCGTGGTTCGTGGCTCGTAGTTCGTAGCGGCTGACTGCTGGCGGGCCGCCCTTTGGGACGGCCCCTACGGAGCGGCCTGCGGTCTGCGATCTGCGACCTGCGGGCCGCCCTTTTGGCGGCCCCTACAGCATGTTTACGACGATGGGCTCGGTGCGCAATTTGTGGAAATCGCAGCGCCGGACGAGTTCATCTCGGCTGTAACGGCGCCGTTCCGGCACCAGGCCGCCGGCGTAGGCCAGGTAGGATAAGATGTCTTCTGCCGTAAGGCCCCGGTCCCGCAGGGAGCGGATAGTGATGCCGTGCTGGCGCTTGGACAGGCGGTTCCCGTCTTCATCGACGAGCATGGGCACGTGGGTGTATACGGGCGGCGTATAGCCCAACGTTTCCATGAGCCATATCTGCTGGGCCGTCGACGATAACAGGTCTTCACCGCGCAGGACGTGGGTGATGGCCATGGCCCCGTCGTCGACGGAGACGGCCAGCTGATAGGCATACATGTCGTCGGCCCGGCGGACGACGAAGTCGCCGCAGCAGCGCGTCAAGTCTTCGTGGAACGGTCCGTAGACGCCGTCTGTAAAGGAAATGGTCCGTTCTGGCACATGGACCCGCCACGACGGCTTCTTGGTCATCTGCTTCCGCTGGGCTTCGCTCAGGCCGTAGCAATGGCCGTCGTAGACGGTATGCTCGCCGGCATGAGGGGCGCCGACGGCCTGCAAGCGGGCGCGGCTGCAATAACAGGGATACAAGAGGCCGGCGGTTTTGAGTGTATCCAGGGCCGCCGCATAGCGGTCGTATCGTTCCTGCTGGATGTACGGCCCGTAAGGTCCGCCTATGTCAGGTCCTTCATCCCAATCGAGGCCCAGCCAGTGCAGGTCTTCCATGAGGGCCTGGGTAAAGAGGGGTTTCGACCGCTGTTCATCAATATCTTCGATCCGCAGGACCAAGGTCCCGCCGGCCTGGCGCACTTGCAGCCAGGCCAGGAAGGCCGACCAGACATTGCCCAAATGGATATAGCCCGTCGGGCTCGGCGCAAAACGTCCGCGCATGACACTCACATCCTAATCGGGCAGCGAAATGAGGCTGGTGAACAAGTCCTTCGCTTCGCGTATCTTGGCTTCACTGCCCATGACGCAGACATTGTCATCGGCCATGACGGCGCGGATGCGCGGTGCCAGGGCCCGGATGTCGGCGGCCGTCGTCGCCAGCAGCTGGTCCCGGCGCTGCTGGGCAATGGCATCAGTGGTCCCCGTGAAATAGCGGGTCATGGCCTTGGCCCCCCGCAGGGACGGCGTCAGGGGGATGTCGATGCGGCTCAAGGTCCCGATGACGTATTTCGTCATTTCCCGGTCAGACACGTCGAAGGATTCCAGATAATCTGCCAGGGCATCGTAGGCCTCGACGCTGGAGCGGAGATTGGGGTCGCGGTACGAGCAGAAGACCATGTCGCCGTTGTCATAGAAACGGGTGAAGGCGCCGTACGCCCCGCCCTGGACGCGGATTTTCGTCCACAAGTAGCCGTACTGGAGGATCGTATCGAGGACCATGAGCGAGCCGTCGTAGTCGTAGCCGTGGCTGCGGAAGTTGCCGCCTTTGGCGACGTACTGGACCGTGCCGCTGGTCATGATGCCTTCATTCTTCCGGGACAGGCCGAAATCGCACAAGCCCTGGAGCTTTTCGCCCTGCGGCAGGGCCGTGATCCACGACGACACAGTGTTTTTCGCCGTCTGCCAGTCGTCCCGGCTGGCCATCACTTCCAGGGTCAGGGCCGAACGGGTGAAGATCTTCTTCATAACCGCAGCGAGTTTGGCGCCGATGGCTTCGGCGTCCGTATGGACGCGGCTGGCGACATCGGTAATGAATTCGTAGTACGACAATTCCCCGGCGTCGCAGAAGGCTTCGACTGGCGAAACGTAGGACAAGACGCGGTGCATGACGATCGTATGGCCCCGGCGGAAGGCGTCCATATCCCAGCCGGCCTTCGTTTCTTCCACGAGTTCGACCAGGCGGTCCTTATTCGTGAAGACCGTATGCAGGGAGATTTCCTTCAACAAATCGACGAGTTTGTCCAGGTTCTGCGTCAGGCCTTTGGCCTTGAAGCGGAAGACCGGCATGTAGTCCTTGTTGTCCGTCCGGTTCGAAAAGGCCGACACGCTGTAGTCGATGCCGCCCGTGTACAAGTCGATGAGCGACGCGATGTCCCCATACGTATGGTCTGTCGTATCCATATCGCCGATGAGGTCGCTCAGCAGGTAGACATAGGAAATTTCTTCCCGTGTCAGGCCGTGGAGGTCGAAGTAGGCATTGACATAAGTAATGCCGTTCGTTTCATCCGGGACATAGCAGACCGGGACGCCGCCTACATCCTGCTGTTCCATGGCAATCGTGTCGGCCTTCTTTTCCAGGTCGTCCCGGGTCAGGGTCGGAATCGTTTCCAGGGCTTCCGGCGAGTCCGGCGTGGCCTGCCGCTTCTGCAGGGCCTGGGAGTCGGCTACGATGGCGTCGATTTCTTCTTTCGAGAGCGAAGCCTTGTAAGCAGCCAGCTTGTCGGCCAGGGCCTTGTCGTGCCGTTCGGTCAGGCCCGGTTCCGGTACCAGTGAGATCAGGGCGTAATAGGGATTGTCGAGGATGTATTTCTGGATGAGGCCTTCAAAGTAGCCGTTGTCGATGCCGCGGCGCAACACATCCAGGGAGCCTTCATAAGACAGGGCAGCCAGAGGGTCCATATCATAGAGCCACGTATCCATGCAGCGGATGCCGTAGATAAGGCCCTTCGGGCGGCCGACGAAATCGGCTTCGCGCAGGATGAATTCCGTCCGGTTCAAAGCGCCTGTGAGCAGGGTCTTGTCCAGGCCGTCGCGGACCATGTTGCTGAGGACGTCGCGGACGATGGGCAGGATCTTGTCCTGTTTATCCGGGTCCGAGCCATTGACGGAAATGCCCCACATGGGCTGCAGGAGGCCATCCTGGAAGTCACCGGAAATATCCTTGCCCAGACCGGCATCGACCAGGGCTTTCTTCAGCGGCGCTGCCGGCGACTGCAGGAGGACGTAGGTCAGGACTTTGAAGGCCATGGCTACCGTCGGGTCCAGAGCGTCGTCGATGACATATGTCAGGCTGTGCAGCGTCTTGTGGTCCGTCTTTTCTCCCGTGGCAATGCCGTAGGGGAAGGTCTGGACCTGGCTGCCCGGGCAGGCCTGGCGGCCGATGGCCGAATCGATGGTCTGGGCCTGGAACTGGCTCAGGTATTCGCCGTCGATGAAGGCCAGGGTCTGGTCGATATCCATATCGCCGTAGAGGAAGATATAGCTGTTCGACGGGTGGTAATATTTGGCGTGGAAAGCGGCAAAGCCTTTCTGCGTCAAGTTCGGGATATCATCGGGGTTGCCGCCCGATTCGACACCATACGTCGTATCCGGGAAGAGGGCATCCATGACGTGCCGTTCCATCTGCGAGTCCGGTGAAGAGAAGACGCCTTTCATTTCGTTATAGACGACGCCGCGATAAGTCAGCTCGTCGTCAGCCGAGTCGAGATGATAATGCCAGCCTTCCTGCATGAGGACCTGTTTGTCCTTGATCATGTTCGGGAAGAAGACGGCGTCGAGATAGACGTCCATGAGGTTCTTGAAATCAGCAGCGTTGCGGCTGGCTACGGGATACATGGTCTTGTCCGGAAAGGTCATAGCGTTGAGGAAGGTATTGAGCGAGCCCTTCACCAGTTCGACAAAGGGTTCCTTGAGGGGGAACTTCCGCGAGCCGCAGAGCGTCGAATGTTCGCAGATATGGGGTACGCCAGTGCTGTCAGACGGCGTCGTCCGGAAGGAAATGGAAAAGACCTTATTGTCGTCGTCATTCTGGATATATAACAGGCGGGCACCGGACTGGACGTGGTGCAGCTCATAGGCCTGGCTGTGCAGTTCCGGTACGTAACGGGACCGGTCGACGGCAAAGCCATGGATCATCTGTTTTTCTTGTAACTTCATAAAAATGCTCCTTCATTTCTTATTATATAATGTATTATAGCTAGTATCATGCTTGCAAAAGTAATCGCTTCAAGTCCCCTACGGTCGCTGCCGTGTACTCGGGCTGGAAGGCCTTCCGTTCCGCTTCATCGCCATAGCCATAGGTGACATAGATGACGGGCAGGCCCAATTCGTGGGCGCCGATGATGTCGAAACGGCGGTCGCCGACCATGACGGCGTCGCCCTTTTCCACCGGGCCCAGGCCAGCCAGGATGCGCCGCATGACGTCAGCCTTGGTATCAGTCCCGCCGACGGCCGGTCCGGCAATGGCTTCCACATAGGGAGCGATGCTGAATTTCTGGCAGATTGCCTCGGCATGGACCTGGGGCTTCGATGTAGCGACGAACGAGCGGATGCCCGCTTCCTTCATGGCCTTGAGCATGGGAACGATGCCGTCGAAAGCCCGGTTCTCGAACTTGCCGATCGTGCTGTAGCGTTCCTGGAAATAGGCATAAGTCTGGCGGGCCTTTTCCGGCGAAAAGCCATAGACGTCTTCAAAGGTCGTCAACAGCGGCGGCCCGACGATAGTATGCTGATCCAGACGGCCTTCTGTCGATTCGCCCATCTGCTCCAGGGCATAGGCAACGGACTTGATGATACCCTCTTTGGAATCGGTCAGGGTCCCGTCGAGATCGAATAAAACGTATTTATACATGTAACTTCTCCTGTGAAACTATACTTATTGTGTACCCTATCTATTTTAGCCTGCTTTGTCAATATTTGCAATCATTTATACAGAGCAAAGACCGTGAAAAAATTCCCATTGTTGACCATTTTAGTATACTTATGGTATAATGGCTTTACATTAACAAAGAATCATTTTCTCTTATGTTCATTACGTAGAAAGGAAGTGTCCTGATGAAAAATGTCATCCGCCCCTCTTACGATTTATATATCAATGGCCGCTGGGTCCCGTCCAGCGACGGTTCTACCTTCAAAGCCATCAACCCTGCCAACGGTGAAGTCCTGTCGGTCTGTGCCGAAGCGACGCAGGACGACGTCAACGCCGCCGTCCGCGCCGCCCAGGCTGCCTTCCCGGCCTGGAAAAACGTATCGCCTCGAAAACGACAGGCCATCCTCTTGAAAATCGCCGACATCATCGATAAGAACGCCGACACGCTGGCCCTCATCGAAACCTTGGACAACGGCAAGCCCATCCGGGAAACGAAGGCCGTCGACATCCCGGCAGCAGCCGACCATTTCCGCTACTTCGCCGGCGTCGTCCGCGGCGAAGACGGCCGGGCGTCGACCCTGGACGACCACACGCTGAGCCTGGTCATCCACGAACCGATTGGCGTCGTCGGCCAGATCATCCCGTGGAACTTCCCCTTCCTCATGGCCGCCTGGAAACTGGCACCGGCCCTGGCCGCCGGCTGTACGATCATCCTCAAGCCATCGAGCACGACGTCCCTCAGCGTCCTGGAACTGATGCACCTCCTGGAAGGCGTCCTGCCTGACGGCGTCGTCAACGTCATCACCGGCAAGGGCTCCCGGTCGGGCCAGTACATCCTCGACCATCCGGATATCCAGAAACTGGCCTTCACGGGCTCTACGGAAATCGGCCGCGGCGTCTACAAAGCAGCCCAGGAAAAACTCATCCCGGCGACACTGGAACTGGGCGGCAAATCGGCGAATATCTTCTTCGACGACTGCGATTGGGACCTGGCCATGGACGGCGCCCAGATGGGCATCCTCTTCAACCAGGGCCAGGTCTGCTGCGCCGGCTCCCGCATCTTCGTCCAGAAAGGGATCTACGACAAGTTCGTCGCCGAACTGGCTGAACGCTTCAACCGCGTCAAAGTCGGCCTGCCCTGGCTGGAAGACACGCAGATGGGCGCCCAGATCGACGGCCGTCAGGTCGAAAAGATCCTCAGCTACATTGAAATCGGCAAGCAGGAAGGCGCCCGCCTGGTCTGCGGCGGCGAAAAGGCAACCGCCAACGGCCTCGACAAGGGCAATTTCATCAAACCGACGATCTTCGCCGACGTCACCAACGATATGCGCATTGCCCAGGAAGAAATCTTCGGCCCTGTCGTCTGCATCCTGCCCTTTGAGACGGAAGACGAAGTCATCGCCCTGGCCAACGCCAGCGAATACGGCTTAGGCGGCGCCGTCTGGACGCGCGACATCAACCGGGCCCTGCGCGTAGCCAAAGGCGTGGAAACGGGCCGCATGTGGGTCAACACCTACAATGCCCTGCCGGCCGGCGCACCTTTCGGCGGCTACAAGCTCTCCGGCATCGGCCGCGAAACGGACAAGACGACCATGCGCCATTACATGCAGACCAAGAATATCTTCATCAACCTCTCGGAAAAGCCCAGCGGCTTATACGAATAAGTAATCACGAAAGGACCTTCTCCTATGACAGCTAAAAAAATCATCTCCCTCCTGCTCATGCTGCTCCTGGCCTGTACGGCCGTCTACGGCTTTGCCACCGTCGACCGGCCGGCTCCGCCGCAGGCTGCGACCGGTGCCAGCACCAAGAAATAACGATTGACAAGGACCTCCTTTCTTCCTATAATAAAGCCATTGCAGAGAAGAAAGGAGGTTTTTCCATGAAAAAGTTACTGTCGAAGAAAGAAAAGGCCCGGCGCCAGAGCATCCGCCGGTCGCCGCAGATCAAACAGGCCATCCGCCGCCTCGACCCGGCGCGCATCCTGACGCTGGACCTGGAGACGACGGGCCTCACGGCCGACGCCGAAATCATCCAGCTGTCCATCATGAACGGCTGCGGCGACGTCCTCATGAACCGCTATTTCAAGCCCCTCTACACGGAACGCTGGGATGAAGCGATGGAAGTCAATCACATCACGCCGGAACAGGTCGCCTGCGAAGACCCGTTCATCCTCTGGGCCGACACGGTCAGCAGCCTTTTCATGGATGCAGACCTCATCGTCGGCTACAGTACCTTCAACGACATTGCCAAGCTCCACGCGTCGGGCGTCGTCCTGCCGGACAAGGACATCTACCTCGACCTGGCCGAAGCCTTTTCCCTCATCCATTACCAGGAAACGAAGACCATTACTTATGAAAAGCTCATGAACTGCGCCGCCCACTACGGCTACCACGGCCGCAACTGGCACGACAGCCTGACCGATACAGACGCGACGCTCTTCTGCTTCCAGCACATGCTCGATGACGACCAGGCTATCTTCAAAAAACGCCGTTACCCGCAAATCAGCGGATAACGGCGTTTCGTCGTCCCTGCTAGACGCCCCGGTCGTCGGGGTTCCAGATGATCTTATGGAGTTGAAGCTGCATGTGCCAGTCCGTCAAACGGTGTTCCTTCATGAACTCGACGATGCGCCGCGGCTCGATTTTGCCGAAGACGGCGCCGACGTAGACGGCACATTTAGGCCGGTACAGCTGATAGACACCCAGAGCCTGGCGCAGGTCGGCTTCGTCGCCGACGACGAACTTCAGGACGTCCTGAGGCCGGAGCTTCTCGAAGTTCTCCGGCAGCATGCGATTGGCCATGTCCGAAGACAGGCTCTTATAATCGACAGTGAACCAGACGTGGTCGTATTTGAAATACGGCTCGATGTCCATGCTGCCATTGGTCTCGATATTGACGCTGTGCCCTTTGAGCCCTTCCAGGAGGGCGTGGATGTCCTGGCACAGCGGTTCGCCGCCGGTCAGGGTGACGTTGGGATAGGACACTTGGGCGATGATATCGGCAATGTCCATGTGCCGGCCTTCGTTAAAGGCATAGGCCGTATCGCAGTAAGAACAGCGCAGGTTGCAGCCGCAGAGGCGGATGAACGTCGCCAGCTGACCGGCTTTCTTGCCTTCGCCGTCGATACTGTCGAAAATCTCGTTGACACAGAGGCTATAATTCATAAGTGGCCACGTTCCCTTCGCTTTCCTGGACCGTCACTTTGACACAATGGGGAACGGTGTCGCAGATCCACTTGGCGATATTTTCCGCCGTCGGATTGAAGTCGAAGACATCGTTCAGATTCTGATGATCCATTTTGCCATGGACCATTTCCTTGATTTTCTTAAAATCGACGACCATGCCGTTTCGGTCCAGTGTTTTGGCCTGGCAGGTCACATAGATGATCCAGTTATGACCGTGGAGATGCTCACACTTACTCTCATAATCGAGGATCAGGTGATGGGCAGCGGATACTTCCATCCGCTTGGTTACAGTATACAAAAGGCGTTCCTCCCTTGCCGCGCAGGCCAGCTATAAGCCCAGCTGGTAGATGCGATTGGCATTGTTAAAGAAGACGTCATCCCAATACGTTTCGGGGATGAAATCTTTGACAAAGGTAATATAATCGGCAAAATTAGCCAGGGGCCAGTCGGTCCCGAACATGACTCGGTCATAAGAGCCGAGGTAGTTCAGCCAGTCCCGGAGCATGGAAATATAGCCCCGCTTATCCCGCAGGAAGGTGACCATGTCTGGTATCTTCCCTTCCAGGAGGCCTGACAAGTCGACGGCGACGTTGTGGTTCTTTTCCAGGACGGCAATGGCATCCTGCAGGAAGGGATTGCCGATGTGGCACATGACGAACTGGACATCGGGATATTTGACGGCCGCTTCATCGAGGGTCATGGGATGACTGTACTTCAAGAGGGCGTTGGCCGTAGCCGTCAGGCCCGTGTGGATGGCGACGGGCTTGTTATACTTCCGGGCCAGCTCGTAAATGGGGTCATAGAGCTCATCGTAGACGTAGACGTGGTTATAGCCCGGATAGAGCTTGATGCCGCAGCACTGCTTGCGCTTGAGGTTCTCTTCGACCTGGGCCGTCATGAGGTCCATATCGTCGTAAAAGACGTTGCTGTCCAGGCCGATGCAGTAGCTCATGTAATCGGGGTAGTGATGGCCTGCCGGGTCCAGGGTCTTATTGCCCATGACGACGCCGTGGACGATGTTGTTGTCCTGAAAGGCCTTGTGCAGGCATTCTTCCGTATTAGTATAGCCCGCAGCCAGGGCAATCTGGTTGAAGCCGACGTAATCACAAAAATGGAAGTGGCTGTCAATGACCCGTAGTTCTTTAGCTCTCATAGGCGGTTACTCCTGAATAGCCGTTTCCAAGGCAATGCGGATCATATCGTCGAAGGACGTCTGCCGTTCTTCCGGCGTGCAGGCTTCGCCCGTCAGCAAGTGGTCGCTGACCGTGAACAATCCCAGGGCCTGAGCGCCGTATTTGGCAGCCAGCGTGTAGAGGCCGGCCGTTTCCATTTCGACAGCCATGATGCCGTACTGGGTCAGTTTATCATTGTCGATTTCGTCATCGTAGAAGCGGTCGACAGAGACGATGTTGCCGACCCGCGCCGGGATGCCCTGTTTGACCGACTGTTCGTAGGCCTGGCGCAGGAGCGTGAAATCAGCCAGTGGCGCGTAGTTGATGGAGCCGCCGAAGATGTTGCGGATGATTGACGAGTCCGTCGTGGCCCCCTGGGCGATGATGACGTCGCGGAGCTTGATATCTTTGCGCATGGCCCCGCAGGTGCCGACGCGGATGAGCTTCTTCACGCCGTAATCGCGCATGAGTTCCGTCGCATAAATGGAAATGGACGGGATGCCCATGCCCGTGCCCTGGACGGACAGGCGGACGCCTTTATAGGTCCCCGTATAGCCGAGGATGTTGCGGATATCCGTGTAGCAGACGGCATCGTCCAAAAAAGTTTCAGCAATGTATCTGGCCCGCAGGGGATCGCCGGGAAGCAAGATGCGGTCGGCGATTTCACCGTCACGAGCAGCAATATGAAGACTCATGATAAATTCCTCCTTAAAAATAGCATATCTGTATTATACCACATGGTTTGAAAATGGCTATCTCTATGCTACAATGTATAGTAGGTATCAAAAGGAGCGGTCGTCATGAATGAAAATCCCTTATCTCACATTTTGGAATATAATCTGGACCTGGGCAAGACCAAGCCCGACACGGTCCATCGCGATGAAAAGTATTGTCCCTTCTGCGACGTAGCCCACTTGAAGAACGTCATGGAAAAACGGGGCCCTATGATCTGGCTGGAAAACGCCTACCCCGTCCTCAAGGATTCGTGGCAGACGCTGATCATCGAAAGCGATGACTGCGATGGCGAATTTTCATCGTATACACCGGAATACGCCTTGAAGCTCATCGAATTCGGCCTGGAAAAATGGCAGCAAGTCAAGGACATGGGAAAATTCCGGTCCGTCGTCTTCTACCGCAACCACGGCTACATGGCTGGCGGCACCATCCACCACCCCCATTCGCAGATCGTCGGCTTCAAGGACTACGACTATCACCAGGACATCAAACCCTTCCACTTCGTCGGGCCTTCCATCATTGAAGAAGACGGCCTGACGGTCAACTTGTCCCAGCGCCCGATTATCGGCTTTTATGAAGTGAACCTCATCCTCAAAGACCGGGGAAAGCTGGGGAAATTCGTCCGCTATATGCAGCTGACGGCAGATTATTTCATGCACTCCTTTGTCAGCTTCAACGACAGTTATAATATCTTTTTCTATGACTTCCCGGCTGACGATGCCTTATATGTCAAAATTATCCCGCGCTTTCTGACCAACCCCCTCTACGTCGGCTATATGATTCCCCAAATCGCCAATGGAGGCCATTCAGCGCGCTTCATTCATGCCTTGCAGCAGCGCTTGCATGAAGTATAAGAAAGGACGGTTATTACAACTCTATGCGTTTATTTGCAATCGGTGATCTACATTTATCAGGCAATCCCCCCAAAAAACCCATGGAAGTCTTCGGCAGCCGCTGGAAGAACCATTGGCAGCGCATCGCCGCTGACTGGAAGAGCCGCGTCAGTGACGACGACGTCGTCCTCATCGCCGGCGACACGTCGTGGGCCATGCACCTCAAGGAGGCCCAGGAAGACCTGGACCAGATACGGGCCCTGCCGGGTAAAAAAATCATAATCCGCGGCAACCACGATTACTGGTGGGAAAGTGCCGGCAAGCTGAACCGGATGGACGCCGAGAATAATATGCAGTACCTCTACGGCTCGACAGCCGTCCTGGGCGACAAGGACATCGCCATCTGCGGCACCCACGGCTGGGTCTGCCCAGGCGACATCCACTACCAGGAAGACCGCGACGCCAAGCCCTATCGGCGGGAACTTTTGCGCGTCGAACGGACCTTGCAGGAAGCCGAGGCCCTGCAGTGCAAGCACACCATCCTCCTGCTCCACTACCCGCCGGTCTGCGATCTGACCAAACCCAGTGGCTTTACGGACCTTTTGGAAAAATATCACGTCCCGCTCTGCGTCTTCGGCCATCTCCACGGCATGCAGCCTGGGACCATGTTCCCGCGCCGCTACAACGGGACGCTGCTCCAGCTCGTCTCGGCGGACTACCGGGACTGCAAGCTCTTAGAAATCAAATTCGACGGACAGGAGGCCCTGCGATGAGTCAAATAGCCAAAAAACACCTCTTAGCCGGCATCATCTTCGGCGACGCCGAAACGGGTGAATACATCTACCTCCCTGGCGGCGAAGTCGGGACCGACCAGCCGCTCTGCGTCTTTGAACACGACGGTCAAAAAGAAGACGTCGACCTGGACCGGGCCGGCTACCTCGTCGACCACCTGACCCTGAAAAAATGCAGCCACCCCACCTTAGGCAAGCGGTCGTTCTGATGGGAAGAACCCCTCCACCGCTTTCGGCTCTCCTGCGAAGGGGAGCTGGCGCCGCAGGCGTCTGAGGGGTTCTCTTCCAAAAAAGGCTAGTGGTTAGTGGCTAGCCGATGGTTTTAAATTTAAAGCCATCTTCTACAAACTCCGTACTACAAACTATAAAGCAAATGGGACCTCGCATGATGGCAAAAACCTTCGTGCGAGGTCCCATTTTTTATCCCTTACATCGACGAACGACCTACGATGAACGACGAGCTATCTCTTCTTTATGGTGAACCAGAAGGTGACGCCGTCTTTTTCGTTGCGGACGCCATAGGTTTCGCCGTGGAGTTTCACCAGGGCCGCGACGGTCCCCAGACCCAGGCCGTGGCCGCCGAAAACGCGTTTCGGGCTGCGGGCCCGGGATGAATCGATCTTATAGAACGGTTCCCAAATGCGCTGCTGGTACTCTTCGCCGATATGGCTGCCTTCATTGTAGACACAGATGCGGTAGCGCTTCCCCAGGTCATCGGCAAAGACGTGGATATGCCTGCCGACGGGCGTATAGTCGATGGCATTGCTCAGGAAATTGGTCAGAATCGTATCGATCCGTTCCGGGTCGCCATAGACGTTCATTTCAGCTGGCAGTTCCCACTTGGCCAGGATATGCTTATCAGCCAGAGCCTTGGCAAAGCGGGCCTTGCTTTCTTCGGCCAGGGCCGTGAAATCAAAGACCGTCTGTTCCAGTTTGAAAGAGCCCGTTTCCAGACGCGACAAGTTGAGCAGGTCCTTGACGAGTTTATCCATCTTCTGGGTTTCACTGCGGATGACGGCACAGTAGCGCTGCTGCCTTTCCTTGTCGATATCCAGCGTGTCCAGCCCTTCGGCATAGCCCTGGATGATGGCCAGAGGCGTCTTCAGCTCATGGGAGACAGCCGACAGGAAGGACTTGCGCATGTGTTCCACTTCCTTGGCCTTGTCGAGCTGCTTCTGCAATTCCGTATTGGACTGCTGCAGAGCCGTCAGGGCGACGTTGAGCTGGTTGGCCAGCGTATTGATGCTGTCGCCGAGCTCACCGATTTCATCATTGAAATTCCCCTTCCAGCGCTTGGAAAAATCGAGGTGAGCCATGGCGACGGCCAGGTTCTTCAGTTCCAGCAGAGGCTGGGTCATGCGCTGGGTCAGGAGAATCGTGCCGATAATGGCCAGGACCAGCCAGATGAGGCCGCAGACGATGATGAACCGCTGGACGATGTAGATACTCTCCCGCATGGGCGCAACGGACTGGCTGATGATGACGTACGTCCCGTCCTGGATGCGGTCGATGAGGTTGAAATGCTCGAAATCGGGCATATCCTTATAGAGTTGGACCTTGCCCAGTATCTCTTCTTCCGGCTGTTTGCCATCGAGCAGATCCCGGAGTTCGGCAATATGCAGGGGCAGGCGGAAGGCCGGCTTGTCAGCAGCCGCTTCATTTTCCTTCCCCTGGACGATGACTTCTTCATCTTTCATATCCTTTTCCACGGGCAGGTGGACTTTCCGACCTGGCCGGGACGAATAGACCAGCTGGCCCTGATCGACGATGAGCACATCCAAGGCATACTGCTGGCTCAGGTCGTCCAGCGAACTTTCATCTGAACCGCCCTCTTTCCGGTAGATATTGCTGATTTTCTGACTCGCTTCGACCATAGCTTCTTTCTTCATGGAATAATAGTAGCGGTCAAAGCCGAAGCCGACGGCAACCATGAGAGTGATGATGAAGAAAATCGTAAAAAAGCCGACATAGAGGCCGGCCTTAAATTTTAACGACCAGCGCCCTTTCCTCATTTGCCATCATAGCGGTAACCGTAGCCGCGGACTGTGCGGATATAGCGGCCTTTATCGCCGAGCTTGATGCGCAGGCGGTTGATGTGCGTGTCGACGGTGCGCAGATCGCCGTAGTAATCGTAGTTCCATACCTGGTTGAGGATCTGGCGGCGGCTCAGGGCCTTGCCGGTATTGCTCATGAGGTAGTTGAGGAGCTTGTATTCCGTCGGGCTCAGGTCGACGTTCTTGCCGTCGAGGACGACCTGGCGGGCATCGCGGTCGATAGCGACGCCGTCGTCGGCTTCATGCGTTTCCTGTTCATTCTGGGAACGGCGCAGGAGGGCCTTGATCTTGGCAACTAAAATCTTCGGGCTGAAGGGCTTGGTGATGTATTCATCGGCGCCGAGGTCATAGGCGAAGAGCTGGTCGATTTCTTCCCCTTTCGCCGTCAGCATCATGATGGGGACCGTCGATTCGCGGCGGATTTCGCGGCAGACCGTCCAGCCGTCATAGCCGGGCATCATGACGTCCAGGAGGATGAGGTCCGGATGTTCTTTGTCATAGATTTCCAGGGCTTCTTTGCCGTCCGATGCTTCCAGGATTTCATAGCCTTCGGGTTTCAAGAAGTCGATAACCAATTGGCGCATGAGCTGTTCATCATCTGCAATGAGTATTTTTTCCATAGTTACTGTCCTTCTTTCTGATAGAGTCTGTATCCGGCAACCGGTCCAGCCAGTCGCCGATTGGCCGGCCGCAAAGGATGAGGTCCGGCGCCAGGTCCCGCAGGGGGACCAGGACGAAAGCCCGCTGTGTTACATAAGGGTGGGGCAAGGTCAGCGTTTCCGTCTGGCACGCCTCGTCCGGGCTGTAGACGAGGTCGATGTCGATAGTCCGGGCGCCCCATTTTTCATGGCGCACGCGGCCCAAACGCCGTTCAATGGCCAGACAGGCATCGAGCAGCTCCTGTCCGGACCCTTCCGTTTCGACAGCCACGGCCCCGTTGATGAAGGCTGGCTGGTCGGTCTTGCCCCAGGGCGGTGTCTCATAAAAAGGCGAAACAGCCGTGACCATCACGCCCGGCGTATCGGCCAAGAGGCGGACGGCCTGGCGAAGCGTCGCCATGCGGTCACCCAGATTGGCGCCGATGCTGAGATAGAACTTAGCCATGGCGCCGCCTTTCCAGGACGACGGCAGCGTCTTCAAAGGGCCCGCCGATGGGCGCCTGCGGCTTGTGGACGGTCACGGTCAGGGCCTGGACCGGCGGGAACTGGGCCAGGATGCGGTCGGCAATGACCTGGCCCACCCGTTCGATGAGGTCATACGACGGCCCCTCGACGACGGCCTTGACGACGCCATAGACGGCGCTGTAGTCGACGGTCTGCGTCAAGTCGTCGGTCTGGCCGGCCCGTTCCAGGTCCGTTTCCAGTACCAGGTCGATGTGAAAGGGCTGGCCATGGCGTTTTTCTTCAGGCAGACAGCCATGATAGCCATAGAAATGAAGTCCCGTCAGGACGATTTTATCCATCTTTTTCCTCCTCCATGAGCAGTTTCCAGGCCTGGTCATAGGCGGCGGTCCCTTCTTTCAGGCAGCCTGACGACGCCGTCGTCACGATATTCGAGTCGATGGCCAGGCGGTCGCGCATGGTCAGGCACAGATGGGTCGCCTGGACGACGATCAGCACGCCTTCCGGGTCGAGGCCGCGGCGGATGGACTGGCACAGTTCGTCAGTCATCCGTTCCTGGAGCTGAGGCCGCCGAGCCAGGATATCGACGGCGCGGACGAAATGGCCGAAGCCGGCAATGGTCCCCTTTTTCGGGTAATACGCCACATGGACGGAGCCGAAAAAGGGCAGCAGGTGGTGTTCGCACATGGAGTGGAAGCGGATGTTGCGGACGACGACCAGGCCATCGGTCTGAGTCGCAATGGGATCCTGCCACTCGTCATCGGGATTTTCCTTGAGGCCCGAGAAAAAATCAGCAAAAGCCTGGGCCACGCGGTGCGGCGTCTTTTCCATCCCCAGGGCCTGAAGGTCCAGTCCCAGGGCCTCTAAAAACTGCCGCATCGCAGCCACGGCTCTTTCATTTTCTTCCAACGTAACTAGCTCCTCCTTTATTTATAAAATGAAGTAATACGCAGCGATAAAGATAAGGCCGCCGACGATGATGAAAAAGGGACTGGCATACTGCTGCCAGACACTCTGTACGTGATCGAGATAGATTTCCTGGGGATCTGCCGGGTTATAGCGCAAATCCAGTTCGTCACCGGCCGTATAGTCCCATTCGGCATCGCCAAAGGCGTAACGTGCCTGATAGGTCTGGCCGTCTTTCGTCTGGAAACGGACGACGGGATAATACAAGGTCCCGCTCTTCATCTTCTTTTCTTCAAAGCCGAGGAGCGTCCCTACAGTGGCGACCTTGCAGCGCCGCGTCATGCCGCGGAATTTCCAGCCGTGATAGGTCCCGACGGCGATGAACAGCACGCCGAGAATGGCCGGGAGATAATAAAAGATATGCAGTAACATAATACCTTCCTTTCTATTCAGGACGAGAAGCGGCTCACTTCCCTGCCGATGACAGCCCCGATGACGCCCGTCACGATTTGAGGCCAGCTCATGGCAAACAAGAGCATATGCCGCACAGCCGGCGGAAAGGCGATGCAGGCAAAGAGCAGGTAAAAAGAGCCGTAAAGGATGGCCGCCTTGCCCAGGGCACCGCCGCAGAAAGCCGGCAGGCCGTACCGCTGCCAGCGCCAGGCCGCCCAGACGTAGAAACTGTTGCCCAAGGCTACGGGAAAGACAAAGGGAAAAAAGGGCAGCATCCCTTCGAGCCAGGCAAAGACGGGCGTACAGGCGGCGACGACCAGGCCGGCCCGGCGGCCGACGGTGAGGACGGCCACGATGAGGCAGGCATTGACCAGGGAGCCGACGACAAACATACTGACCTGCGGCGGTATGGGGATGACCAGGCGCAGGCCCTGCAGGATCAAGGTCACAGCCAGGATGAGCCCGGTACGGGTCACATTTTTTATATCTTCTGTCATAAAGCCTCCCCTGTCCAAGCTGGAAAAATTTGTTATAATAGGATATGTCATTATCCCAATTATCTTTATTGTATCTTTCGAGGTGTCAGATGTCAAAACGATTCATTCATTCCATCAATTATATGCGCGGTCTCTGCATGCTCGGCGTCATCGCCATCCACGTCGGATCCGTCGCTATCGTCAACCCGTCGCCTAATCTGGGACTGGTGGCCATCCTGGAAATCCTGTCCCGCTTTTCCGTACCGGCCTTTTTCTTCCTGTCGGCCTTCGGCATGTTCTACAGCCAGCCCCTGGACCAGCCCTTCGTCTACAAAGACTACCTGCGGCGCCGCCTGCGGACGGTCTTCGTCCCCTACCTGGCCTGGTCCCTGTTCTACATGGTCTACGTATCGGTCATCAGCCACAACTTCAGTGTCTTCCAGCCTTACGCCTTTTTCCGCACCTTATGGTACGGCCTGGCCATGTATCACATTTACTTCCTGGTCATCCTCTTGTGGTTCTACTTCCTCATGCCGTTGTGGCGGCCGCTCCTGCGCTTCATGGACAAGGCGCCGTGGCTCTCTTTTACTATCCTCTTTTTCGCCAACATGGTCTTCAACTTCTATTCCAGCTACATCTGGACGGTCCATTCCGACAATCCCCTCATCCAGGACGCCTTCAACTTCCGCCTGAACTACGTCGTCCTGCACTACCTGTTCATCTTCATGTTTGGTGCCTTTACGGCAGAACACTTCACAGCCGTGACGGACTGGCTGAAATGCCACGGCACGCTGGTCAACGTCTTCCAGGCAGCGACGACAGCGGGTATGCTGGCCGCCTACTACGGCGTCATGCACTACCTGGGCTACGACCCCTTGTCGGCAGTCTTCACTATCCATCAGCTCAGCCCTATCGGTATGGCCTATACCCTGTCGACGATGCTCTTCCTCCTCTACTGGTGGGAATGCCGGCCTGTCCCGCAATGGGTCCACAAGGTCTTCTCCCTCCTGGGCGACTATTCGTATCCCATCTACCTGGTCCATCCCGTCTTCCTCAGTGCCTGCACGGGCCTGGCCGCCCACTGGCACATCTACCTGCGGGCCGTCCACATCATCGCCATCTACGTCATCGTCACAGCCTGTGCCGCAGCCTATTCCTGGGTCGTCGTCGAACACAGACTGCCGAAATGGCTCAGCATCTGCGTCAAGGGGAAATGACATCGTATAAAAAAGGCTTGTCGCACGACGACAAGCCTTTTTAAGTTGTTAGTGGCTAGCAGTTAGTTGTTAGCGGATGGCTTTAAATTTAAAGGTTTTCTCTGAAAACTGCCAACTCCCACACTATTTTTTCTCATCCTTTTCCTTTACTTTGGCCAATACATCATTGGCCATGCGGGCTCTGGCCTTGATGACGGCGTTGCCGTCTTTGATGGATTCCGGATAGAAGCTGCTCTTATACTTATGCTTCTTCGTCTTGGTAATCATCTTTTTCAGCTGGATCGTCTGGTCATCGATGTTGTACACATAGGTGCAGTAGTCGGTCGTTTCGCCGGATTGTTCCACCGTCTCAAAGGACAGGATCTGGCGGCCCATATCGTAATAGAGCTTGGCCGAGTTCATGTCGATGGACGTATACTGGTTATATTGCCACATATTATCCGCTGCGAAGACCGATGCCGACAAGGCCAGGGAGAATCCCAGGGCCAAAAGCATTTTTTTCAATTTCACAGGTAACACCCCTTACTTCTGTTGTTTTTAGACTTATTATATCATGAAACAGCCGTAAAAGGTAATAGATTTAGCGATTATCTACCTTTTCAGGATATAAATCGTGCTGGGACAGGCGCTGCCAGGCCACGTCAGCCCAGGGCGTGCCGGGCCGGCCGTAGTTGCAGTACGGATCGATGCTGATGCCGCCGCGGGGCAGGAATTTCCCCCATACTTCGATATATTTCGGGTCCATGGCCTGGATGAGGTCGTCCATGATGATGTTGACGCAGTCTTCATGGAAATCACCGTGATTGCGGAAGCTGAACAGATAGAGTTTCAGCGATTTACTTTCTACCATGCGCTCACCAGGGACGTAGGAAATGTAAATCGTCGCATAGTCCGGCTGGCCCGTCATAGGGCAGAGACTGGTGAATTCGGGACAGTTGAACTTGACGAAATAATCCCGGTCGGGATGCTTGTTGACAAATGTTTCCAACAGGGACGGGTCATAGTCCTGGGCGTACGTCGTGTGCTGATTGCCCAGCTGGGTCACGCCCTGCAGTTCTTCTTTACTTCGGCTCATATCAAAACTCCTTCTTCAAGACATAACGATGGCTCAGGGCCTGGATGAGCAGGACCCCGCAGATGGCCGGCGGCAGCTGACCGACAGCCAGGCTGCTGACCAGGACGGCGTAGGGCAAATCGAGCAGGTACGACAGCCAGGCGCTGACGCAGAGGGCCGGCACCCACCAGATGGGCAGGGCAGCCAGCCAGGGATGATACTGACGCTGACGGATCTGGACGATGAGCCATGTCGTAGCCATGCCGACGAAGCAGCCGCCGATCATGTCGATGAAGCCCAGGCCGCCGAAGAGGAAATTGGCAATGAAGTTCGCAAGCCCCAGGGGGACCACCAGGAAGGGATATACAAAGGCCAATGCATAGAGCGACGTGGCGATGCGGATCTGATAGGGGCCAAAGGAAATCCCCTGAGTGACGTACAAGATGACGATGTACAGGGCCATGACCATAGCTGCGACGGTCATGCGTTTCGTGTTCGCGAGAAAATTATACATAGGCGTAACCTCCTTCCAAAGAAAAGAAAAAAAGACGGGGTTGCCGAAACAATCCCGTCTGCATTGCAAGATACCATTGTAATGCTTCCTAGTTTTGTTTACCGACAGGATGGATTGCGAACTGTCGTATGCTTTTTTGAGGCCTACCAGATGACGTGGCCTAAGACGTGGTCGATGGGGACCGGGCCGATGAAGCGGCTGTCACTGCTGTGGTTGCGGTTATCGCCCATGCAGAAGACATAGCCTTCGGGAATCTTGATTTCCCCTTTGCGGCTGTATTCCATCGGTTCATTGATGTACGGTTCATCTAAAGGCTGGCCATTGCGCCATACCTTGCCATCATGGAACGCCAGCGTGTCGCCAGGACGGCCGATGACCCGCTTGACCCAGATGTTCTTGGTCTGCAGATCATGATTAAAGAAAGCCATGTAATTGTTCATCGGTTCTGCGACGTCATCTTTCCACGTGCGCGGATACTGGACGCGGCTGTCGATGATGACAATATCTCCATAGTTCGGGACTTCCCCCAGGACGTGATTCCATTTGGATACGATGAGGTATTCCCCGTTGTGCAGGGTCGGCATCATTGATTCGCCGGAAACACGGGTCGGCTGGAAGAAGAAGATATGGATGACCATGGCAATGGCCAACGCGATGATGATGGAATAAATCCATTCGTAAACTTCATGTAGAAACGTATTCACGCTGAAACCTCCTCACTTGCGTACTCGTATATTGTAGCAAACCAGGGGTATAAAAGCAAGGGTCAGAGCAGGCCGCTTTCCCCTACGATTTCAAGGCCTTCTGCGCGTAATAACGCCGCCGTCACGCCGTCGCCAGCCGTCAGGGTCCGTGAAAAAGTGCCATCGTAAATCTGTCCGTGTCCACAAGACGGACTTTTCTCTTTCAAGATGGCCTTCGTGCAATGGAACAGGCGGGCCAAGTACAGGGCCGCTTCGGCACCACGCCGGTATTGCGTCGTCACATCGGTACCGTCTGCCGTGACGACCCGTTCTCCCTGCCGTTCTGCCGGCGGACGCGGTGTCGCCAGGCCGCCGGCCTGTTCCGGACAGACGGGAATCAAATGGATATCATCCCGCCCGAGCAAATCCTGCACCTGCGGATAAACCTTCGTCTGACCATCATAGCGGCAGTACTGGCCGAGCAGGCAGGCGCTGATTAGAACGTTCATAATTTCACCTTAGTCAAAGAGAGTCATTGAAATTTTTATAAACATTTGATAAACTACTAGTTATGAGATAGTTCGATGTATTCGGTTTTCCTCACGAAAGTGAGGTGATCAGCATGAGTGTCTTTGAAACACTGTATCTAATGATAGCTTTTGCTACCTTAGTCGTGCTGGTTATTTCAGTACGTAAATAAGTAAGTACGATATCTGAAAAAAACCGTATACCAATGCGGTACACGGCCTTCTTCAACATCGTTAACCTAGAGGAGAGCCGATGTGCAGCCATCGGACTATCTCTGTTTTTAGTATAACGTGAAATCCTAAAAAAGGCAAGCACATCGGCTCCCCTAAATATATTGAAAAACAAGCTATACCATATTATAATACAGGTTGCAACACGAATTTCAACCTATCCATCTATCGTCAAAGGAGTGTTCACACCATGGAACAAAAGAAGACGCGCAACACAGCTGACTTTCTCGTCGAATGTCTGGAAGAAGAAGGCGTCCATTATATTTTTGGTATTCCCGGCGAAGAAAACCTCGCCGTCATGGATGCCCTGGAACATTCAAAGATTGAATTCATCACAGTCCGCCACGAACAGGGCGCAGCCTTCATGGCCGACGTCTATGGCCGTCTGACCGGCAAAGCCGGTGTCTGCATGGCCACCCTCGGCCCGGGTGCTACCAACCTGATCACCGGCGTCGCCGATGCCGACTGCGACGGGGCCCCGCTGGTCGCCATTTCCGGTCAGGTCGGCACCGATAAAATGCACATCACGGCCCATCAGTACCTCGACCTGCGGGCCATGTTCGAACCAATCACCCGCCGGGCCTATACCGTCGTCCGTCCGGACACGATGGCTGAAATCACCCGCCTGGCCTTCAAATATGCCGAACGGGAAAAACCGGGCGCTACCTTCATCGACCTGCCGGTCAACATCAGCAAGATGCCCGTCGCCGACGATGAAAAACCGTTGCAGCATAAGAGCATCCTGCCGGAAACAGCCCTGGAATCGCAAATCGAAGCAGCGGCTTCCATGATTTCCTATGCCAAGAACCCGGTCATCCTGGCCGGCAGCGGCGTCATCCGCAGCAAAGCGGCCAAACAGCTCACGGCCTTTGCGGAAAAACTGAAGCTCCCTGTCATCAACACGATGATGGCCAAAGGTGCCATTCCCTTTGACAACAAATATTCCATGTGGACCGTCGGCATCCCTATGGACGATTACCAGACGAAAATGCTGGAAAAGGCCAGCCTGGTCATCGCCGTCGGCTATGACATCATCGAATACGCCCCGGCCAAATGGCATCTGACCAATGCCGACATCATCCACATCGACACCATGCCGGCCGATATCAACAAGAACTATCAGCCCGAAGTCGAAGTCGTCGGCAACATCCCCAACTCGCTGGAACGCATCATGGCCAAAGCCGCCCGCCTGGCTGAACCGAAACAGTTCCTGGATATCCGCCAGAAGATGGTCGACGAACACGAAAGCTACGCCCACGATATGTCCTTCCCGGTCAAGCCGCAGAAAGCCCTCATCGACTGCCGCCGCGTCATGGGCAAAGACGACATCGTCATTTCCGACGTCGGTGCCAACAAAGTCTGGATTGCCCGCCATTACAACTGCTACGAACCGAATACGTGCCTCATCTCCAACGGCTTCGCCACCATGGGCATCGCCGTTCCCGGCGCCATCTCGGCCAAACTCGTCCATCCGGACAAGAAAGTCCTGGCCATCACCGGCGACGCCGGCTTCCTGATGAACGTCCAGGAATTTGAAACGGCCTACCGCCTGGGCACGAACTTCGTCACCCTCATCTTCAGCGACTGCAGCTATGGCCTGATCAAATGGAAACAGGACATGCAATACGGCCATCACCAGTACGTCGACTTCACCAACCCGGACTTCGTGAAACTGGCCGAAAGCTTCCACGCCATCGGCTACCGCATCACCAAGACCGAAGACCTCCTGCCGACCCTGAAAAAAGCCTTCCAGCAGAACAAACCAGTCATCATCGACTGCCCCATCGACTACGATGAAAACATGAAACTCACAGAACATCTGGAAGAACTGATGAAAACGTTATAAGAAAAAGGCGCTGTCCCATAAAGACAGCGCCTTTTTGAGTTTTAAGTTTGCAGTTTGTAGTTTGTAGTTTGTAGTTTGCAGCAAATGATAAAAAATTTAAAACCATTTTCTACAAACTACAAACGCTGAACTACAAACTATTTCTTAGGCATCTTTTCTGCGTTTTTCAACATATCCGTGACGGCGCTGATGATGTCGTCATCGCCTTCTTTGGCGATGTTGCCCAGGATGGCGGCGACTTCCATCGTATCGCCGTGCTGCCAGGCCAGGCAGTGGATGGTTTCCGTGAAGGGATTGCCGTTGATGACCAGGGATTTGGCGATGGTCCATTCATAAAAGAGATGGCCATTGGTCTTTTTCGCCGTCACCGGCGAGACGACGCGGAAGCCCTCTGGAAGGCGTCCCGGCATATTCTGGTTCAGCCGGTTCATGAGGATGCGCATATCCGGCCGGCTGCCGATATCGCGGAGATAAGAGTTTTCCCGGTTCTCCCCATAGACGGCCGCCTTGACGTCCCAGATGGTCGCCGTATAATGCAGCAGATAGGCATACTGGAAATCGGCATCGTCCTTCTTGACGACCTGATACGTTTCCGGCTGGATAGGAAAGATTCGTTCAAACAGGGCGATGACATCGTTGCCTTCATCAGCAGCCGTCAGCATGGGCTGCCGCCCGGACTGCATGTAGATATCATCGGGGACCGTGATGACGCCCCAGTTGGGGAACTTCGACAGCGTCCCTTTATCCTTGGCCAGGGCGGCCGTCCCCATCGCCAAGACAGCGGCTGCCACCAGCACGATTGCTTTAATTTTCATGGTTTCACTCCTCGTTTTTCTTACACAATGACACGTCCATTGTATCTCATGACGCTTTGTCTGTCAAAAAAGAGGAAAGTATGATATGATATAGTTATGTAAATCGCCTCAATCTATACGGTTCAGGCATATTCCCATTTTTTTAGGAGGTTATACCACTATGGAATTCAACATCAAAGCCAACTCGACAGCAGAAGTTTCTGAAAAATGCACGGAAAACAATACGGCCATCAAATTGGGCAGCGGCAAATCCCCGGTCTACGCAACGCCGGCCCTGGTAGCTCTCATGGAAAACGCAGCCATCAACGCCTGCGACCCTCAGCTCCCGGAAGGCTATAACACCGTCGGCATCGCCATGAACGTCAAACACGTCGCCGCTACGCCTATCGGCCTGACCGTCACGGCCAAAGCCACCCTGGTCGAACAGGACCGCAAAAAACTGACCTTCAAAATCGAAGCCCACGACGAAGCCGGCCTCGTAGGCGAAGCCACCCACGACCGCTTCATTATCGAATCGGCACCGTTCCTCGCCAAAGCCGAAGCCAAAAAAGCTGCAGCAAAATAGTTGCTCGTGGCTAGTAGCTAGTGGCTAGTAGGAGCTGTCCTGTCAAGGCGGCCCGCCGACGTGTTTAAGCTGTTAGCAGCTAGGGATTAGCAGTTAGCGGAGGGCTTTTAAATTTTTGCTCCCCCCACATCAAACTTGCAACTGCAAGCTCAAAAAAGGGATTGTCGCACATGCGACAATCCCTTTTAAATTGTTAGTGGCTAGCCACTTTTTTTGCGGCCTGCGGAACGCCCTTTGGGCGTCCCCTACGAGCCACGAACAACGAGCCACTATTTTACAATAACAGCCAGTACGTCGCCGGTCTTTACGTTATCGCCGGGGTTGACGCGGATTTCGTGGAGCGTTCCGTCTGCCGTCGCCGTGATGTCGTTCTGCATCTTCATGGCTTCCAGGACGAGGATGATGTCGCCTCGTTTGACGGCTTTGCCGGCTTCAGCTTTGAGGGCCGAAATCTTGCCCGGCATGGGAGCCTTGACGGTGATGGCACCTTCCGGAATCGGGCCGCCTACGGCGGGAGACGGAGTGGCAGCCGGAGCCGGTGCCGGGGCGGGAGCTGCCGGGGCCGGTGCGGCTGCAGCCTGCGAAGCCGGAGCCGCTGCCGGAGCGCCTCCCATTTCTTCGACTTCTACTTCATATGCTTTTCCATTGACGGTAACCTTGAATTTTTTCATATATATAATCCTCCTGGATTTAAATATTCACTTCATTAACGACTCATACCACCCAGGCGGGCTGCCATAGCCCAGTTTTCCCGATGGCGTTTATAACTGCGTTTCTGCGGACGAATAGAACGGATTGCCGACGGCGGATAGCCATAGGCGGCAACAGCGGCCATGATGACGGCGACGACTTCATCGTCTAGGCCATCTTGAGAACCTTGGGGGGCCGTTTCTTTTACGACAGCCATCGGCCGGGCTGCGACGACAGCTGGCTGGCGCTGGCCGACAGGAACGACGGGATGCGTCAACTCCGTTTTTTCCTCTTCTTCCGGTTCCGGCGGGACCGTTTTTTCCACCTTGACAGCGTCCTTCAAATCCTGTACAGCTTCGGCCAGTTCCTTGACGCTCTGCTGGAAGTCGGCAACGTCCTTCATCTTGTCTTCCAGGGCGCGGAAGCGGGTATTATAGTACCGGCTCAGGACCAATGTCATGGCGACCAGCAGGATGATGACGGCAAATTGAATTTCTATCATACAGCAGCCTCCTTATAACGGCATGTTGCCGTGTTTCTTCGACGGCCGTTCTTCCCGCTTGCTGTAAAGCATAGCCAAGGCGCTGATGATGCGCGGACGCGTTTCCTTCGGTTCGATGACGCAATCGATCTGGCCGTGTTCGGCTGCTTTATAGGGCGTCGAAAATTCATTGATATATTCCTGTTTCTTCTTTTCTTTTTCCGGGTCGTGCTTAAAGATGATATTGGCTGCACCATCGGGGCCCATGACTGCGATTTCTGCCGACGGCCAGGCCATGACCATGTCGGCGCCGAGCTGGCGGCAGCACATGGCAATATAGGCACCGCCGTAGGCCTTGCGGGTGACGACGGTGATTTTGGGGACCGTCGCTTCACAGTAAGCATAGAGCATCTTGGCACCGTGGCGGATGATGCCGCCGTATTCCTGAGTCGTCCCAGGCAGGAAGCCCGGTACATCGACGAAGGTGACGACAGGGATATTGAAGCTGTCGCAGAAGCGGATGAAACGAGCCGCCTTGTCCGATGCGTTGATATCCAGGCAGCCGGCAAGGAATTTCGGCTGGTTGGCGATGATACCGACGGTCTGGCCGTCAAAGCGGGCGAAGCAGGTGATGATATTGAGGGCATAGTTTTCCAGGACCTGGAAGACATTGCCGTCGTCGACGCAGGATTTGATGACGTCGAGCATATCGTAAGGCATGCTGCTGTCGTCGGGGATGACCGAATTGAGGCTTTCGTCTTCGCGGTTCGGGTCATCGTCCGATTCGACGACCGGCGCTTCTTCCATATTGTTGCTGGGCAGGAAGTCGAGGAGGGCCTTGATCTTTTCGATGCAGTCGTCTTCATTTTCACAGGCAAAGTGAGCCACGCCGGAAATAGAGCTGTGCGTCATGGCGCCGCCCAATTCTTCGGCCGTCACTTCTTCGGCCGTGACCGACTTGATGACGGCCGGGCCCGTGAGGAACATATCCGACGTATTCTTGACCATGAAGACGAAGTCCATCAGGGCCGGACTGTATACGGCACCGCCGGCGCAGGGCCCCATGATGACGGCGATCTGCGGGATGACGCCCGATGCGGCCGTATTATTCATGAAGATGCGGCCAAAACCGGACAAAGCATCGACGCCTTCCTGGATGCGGGCACCGCCGGAGTCATTGATGCCGATGACAGGGGCTCCCATCTTCAGAGCCATTTCCTGCATCTGGGCGATTTTATGAGCGTGCATTTCGCCGAGCGAACCGCCTTCGACCGTAAAATCTTCGGCATAAGCGAAGACCAGGCGGCCGCGTACCGTACCGTAGCCGGTAACGACGCCGTCGCCGGGGATTTCCTTTTCCTGCATGTTGAAATTCATGCAGCGATGATGGATGAACTGCCCCATTTCCGTGAAGCTGCCTTCATCAAATAACTTAGCCAGCCGTTCGCAGGCTGTCATCTTGCCTTTTTTATGTTGCGAATCAATTCGCTTCTGACCGCCGCCCATCTCGATTTTCGCGAGCTTTTCATGGAGCTGGTCAATCTTTTCCTGAACTGTAGCCATTCTTATACCTCCAGTACCAAAGTATGTTATCAGGTCACATAACAATAAATTATATCATAGAATATCCAAATTTTATAGTCTTTTAGTCGTCAAACTCCTATTTTTCCGGGCTGCCGTTGACGGCCTGCCAGACCTGGGCGACGAACTTGCCCGCTGCCGGGGACATTTCCTGGATGTCTGGGACGGCGATGCCCAGCGAAATCGACTGGGCCGGGGCCAGAGGCCTAAGTTCGACGCGGCCAGCCCACTTCTCCGTCGTCAGGCGGTTGTTGACGCTGATTCCCAAACCCTCTTCGACCATGCAGTACGCCGTGTACGGGTCGGTCGTCGTGAAGCGGACATCGGGCTGGACCTGATTGGCTGCCAGGAAGCGGTCGATATCCGTATCGTGATCCGGCAGAGGGATGATGAAAGGCGCGCCGTTCAGCCATTCTACGGGAATCTCCTTTTCCGCAGTCCAGGGATGATCCGGTGGCAGCCAGACGACGAGCTCATCGTCCTTCAAGGGAATCCAGTCATAGGCCACATCCGCTCCGGGCTTGGCGGCCAGACAGCAGTCGACGGCCTTCTCATTGAGCCACTGGGCCAATTCCTGATTCGTCCCTTCTAACAAATGGACTTCCACCTTGGGATACTGGGCCTGGAAACGGCGCAAAATCTTCGGCAGCCACGCCGCGGCGACACTATAATAACTGCCGATATTGAGGACCCCGGCCAGGACGCCTTGAATGGCCGCCCCCAAGTCGGCGGCCTTTTGCGAAGCCCTGACGACTTCCTGAAAGACCGGCACCATCTGCTGGCCATTGGCCGACGGCCGGACGCCCTGCTTGTTGCGCACGAGCAGAGGGAAGCCGATTTCCTTCTCCAGCGAACGGATCATACGGGTCATCCCCGACTGGGTATACCCCAGTTCCTTGCCGGCCGCCGTCAGACTGCCATATTGAATCGCCAGGAGCAACGCCTGACATTTTATACTATCCATATCACTTATTCACCCATTTCGTCATGACATACATGCTAAATCACCGTTTGTGTCATATCTTATTGTACCGTATAATAAGGCCATCCGTAAAGGATTAGACCCAAATGAGGACCCATTATGACTACTTTATTACCTATCGCCTCAGACTATATGGAAGGCGCATACCCGGAATAACCATGAATTTCACAGCCCAAAGTGGATACGGTACTGATTATTCGTTCATCGAAATTCGGTCCTGTCGGCCCTAACGGTTCAAAAAGGCTCTGGGACGGCCCCTATGCACGAGGCCGCTGTCCGTGTATTTTTCAGTCCGCAGGACCGCGGCGGCCTGCGAACTGCCTCCTAATAATTCACTGCGTTTTGTTGAAACATATAACGTTTAACGTCAATTTACTTGAAATTTTTTTGCGAAAATCATTTGACAAAGTCCGTTTTTGATGGTAGACTTACGTCAACAACTTGATAGTGTTGCAATGAAGAGAAGAGTACACGATAGGAATTGGCACAGAGAGTTCCCATTTGGTGAAAGGGAATACAAGGGTCATCGTGGAAGATGGACTCCGAGCAGATTGGTCGAACAGTTAGGCCGTCCGGGCGTGCCCGTTACAGCACTATGGTATTCAAGGCTCATTCGCCTGCGTACCTGAAGAGGCTCATCCTGTGAGGGATGAGTGAAATTGGGTGGTATCACGGTGCTTCCGTCCCTTACTTGGGACGGGAGCCTTTTTTATTACAAGGCTTTCAAGTTTATATTACATTATATATTTTTTAATATTAGGGGGAAATGTATTATGAGCGAAAACACAAACTACAAATTCGAAACATTACAGCAGCATGCAGGTCAGGTACCGGATCCGGCAACGGGTGCCCGCGCCGTTCCTATTTACCAGACCACATCTTATGTCTTTAAAGATACACAGCAGGCCGAAGACCGCTTCGCTTTGAAAGACGCTGGCTACATCTACAGCCGTCTGACCAACCCGACGCAGGACGTCCTGGAAAAACGTATCGCAGCCCTCGAAGGCGGCACAGCCGGTTTGGCCACGGCCAGCGGCGCTTCGGCTATCGCCTACTCCATCATCAACCTCGCCGGTGCCGGTGACGAAATCATCGCCGCTCCGACCTTGTACGGCGGCACAGTCGAACTGTTCAGCGAAACCTTCAAACACCTCGGCATTACGACGCACTTCGCCGATCCCGACGACCCGCAGTCCTTTGCCGAATACATCAACGACAAGACGAAAGCCATTTACCTCGAAAGCCTCGGCAACCCGGCCATCAACATTCCGGACTTCGAAGCTATCGCCAAAATCGCACACGACAACGGCCTTCCGGTCATCGTCGACAACACCTTTGCTACGCCGTTCCTCTTCCGCCCGCTCGAACACGGTGCTGACGTCGTCGTCCATTCGGCTACGAAATTCATCGGCGGTCACGGCACGACCCTCGGCGGCCTCATCGTTGAAAACGGCAAATTTGACTGGGCTGGCTCGGGCCGTTTCAAAGAATTCGCTTCGCCTGACGAATCCTACAATGGCGTCAACTTCGCCAAGGATATCCCTGGTGCCGGCTTCGTAACCCGTATCCGCGCCAAAGCCCTCCGCGACCTCGGTGCCTGCATCAGCCCGTTCAACGCATGGCTCCTCATCCAGGGCCTGGAATCCTTGTCCCTGCGCATCGAACGCCACGTCGCTAACGCCCAGAAAATCGCCGACTTCCTGGAAAACCATCCGAAAGTCGCTAAAGTCAACTATCCGTCCCTCCCGTCTTCGCCGTACTACAAACTGGCTCAGAAATACTTCCCCAAGGGAACCGGTTCGATCTTCTCCTTTGAATTGAAAGACGGCTATGCAGCTGCCCGTAAATTCATCGACAATGCGGACATCTTCTCCGACCTGGCTAACGTCGGCGACTCCAAGTCCCTCCTCGTTCACCCGGCTTCGACGACACATCAGCAGCTTTCGGAAGAAGCTCAGCGCGCCTGCGGTATCACACCGGGTACGATCCGTATCTCTGTAGGCCTCGAAAACATCGAAGACCTCCTCGCCGCTGTTGAAAAAGCACTGGCAACCATCTAAGACTATTGTAAGGAGAAATGCACTATGCCTATTAAAATTGCTGACGGTCTTTCCGCCAAGGAAAAACTTCACGAAGAAGGTATCTTCACCATCGATAAGGGGCTAGCCCTCCATCAGGATATACGGCCGTTGCGCATCCTTATCCTCAACCTGATGCCTTTGAAGAAACCGACAGAGCTGCAACTTCTCCGCCTCCTCGGTGATTCACCGCTCCAGGTCGAAGTGGACTTCTGCCATACGGACAGCCATGAGAGCACCCACACCGACCCGTCTTATTTAGAAGAAAACTACTACGTCTTCGATGAAATCAAGGATAACTACTACGACGGTTTCATCATCACCGGCGCCCCGGTCGAACAGATTCCCTTCGAGTCTGTCGACTACTGGCCGGAAATGAAGACTTACTTTGAATGGGCCAAGACACATGCCTTCTCGACGCTCCACTTTTGCTGGGGCGCCCAGGCAGCCCTGTATTACTACTATGGCATCGAAAAGCGTCTCCTGCCGGCCAAGCTCTTCGGTATCTTTGAATACCAGCTGACCCAGAAGCACCATCCCCTCCTGCGGGGCTTCGATGACCGTTACTTCATCCCCCAGTCGCGGCATACGGCGATCAACGACATCCAGGTCTACAATACGCCGCAGCTCGACATCCTCTCACGGTCCGTCGAAAACGGCATCAACATCATCGGTACGCCGGATCACCGCCGTTTCTTCGTCCTCGGTCACTTCGAGTACGACCGGCGGACCCTGGAAGAGGAATACCTGCGGGATAAGAAAAAGGGCCTGCCCATTGCCGTGCCCAAGAACTACTATCCTGGTGACAACGATACCAAGCAGCCGTACTTCACGTGGTGCAGCTACGCTCACCTGTTCTATCACAACTGGCTGAACATCGTCTATCAGGAAACACCTTATGATTTACAAGCCATCGCCAAGGTCCATCCCTGTGCGCATTGAAAAAAGGCCTGTCGCATTTGCGACAGGCCTTTTTTACACCGTAGGGGGGCGCCACGTGGGCGACCCGTTGTGAATGTGGATGATTCTCTAAACTGGACAGAAAATCACACAGATTCCAGGGCGGGCTCGCCACGTGCGAGCCCCTACAATAAACTACAAACGATCTTTATTTTCGCTAAACGACCTACGATGAACGATTACTTCGTTCCGAAGATGCGGTCGCCGGCATCGCCTAAGCCGGGGACGATGTAGCCCTGGTCGTTAAGTTTGTCATCGAGGGCAGCGACGTAGATGCGGACGTCGGGATGGTCGGCGTTGACTTTCTGGACGCCCTGGGGCGCTGCGACGAGGCACATGAGCTTGATGTTCTTGATGCCTTTTTCTTTGAGCAGCGTAATGGCAGCCGATGCACTGCCGCCGGTAGCCAGCATGGGGTCGACGATGATGAAATCACGGTCTTCTACATCGGGCAGCTTGCAGTAGTATTCGACCGGTTCCAGCGTCTGCGGGTCACGGTAGAGGCCGATGTGGCCGACTTTGGCCGTCGGGATGAGGTTGAGCATGCCCTGTACCATGCCCAGACCGGCGCGCAGGACCGGGACGATGCCCAGTTTCTTGCCGCTGATCTGTTTGCCTATCATCTTGGCAACAGGCGTTTCGATTTCGACGTCTTCCAAGGGCAGGTCCCGTGTGATTTCATAGCCCATGAGCATGGTGATTTCTTCCAGGAGGTTGCGGAAATCCTTCGAACCCGTTTCCTTTTTCCGCATGAGTGTGACTTTGTGCTGAATGAGCGGATGATCCATTACTTGTACGTGCATGTGTGAAATCCCCTTTCCTATTTATCCATTTCTGCAATCTTGGCGACGCGGACAGCGTGGCGGCCGCCATCAAAACCAGTGGAGAGGAAGATACGGACGATTTCTCTGGCCAGGCCCGGGCCGATGACGCGGCCGCCCATGGTCAGGATGTTGGCGTCATTGTGGCGGCGGCAGTATTCTGCCGAGAAGCAGTCGTGGCAGAGAGCGGCCCGGATGCCGTGGACTTTGTTGGCAGCAATGCCGATGCCGATACCTGTGCCGCAGACGAGGATGCCCCGGTCGAAAGTGCCGTCAGCGACGGCTTCAGCGACTTTCTTGGCAATGTCCGGATAATCGCAGCGTTCGCCCGTCAGGGTGCCGTAATCGGTGAATTCAATGCCTTGTTCTTTCAAATATTCTTTGATGTTTTCTTTCAGGTCAAATCCGCCGTGATCGGCGCCGAGTACTAATTTCATAATCAATTCCTCCCATATATGCTGATAAATTCAGTTTTATTATACCCCTTTCGGAGTCATGTGAAAAGGTTTAACCGACAATGACCACGTGGCCGCCGGCGGCTTTCTTCATGCGGTTCATGATAGCCAGGCCCAATCCCTCATCGTCGATGCCTTCGGCCAGGATGATATCGACCTGGTCGCTGTCAAAGGACAAGAGGCCCGTGTAGAGCTGGTTGGCCAGGGCTTCCTTGTCGCCATGGCGGCCCCAGATATACATATCTTTATGCGGGAACGAGGCCCCTACTTCTTCGCTGACCAAAAAGCCGACGGTTTTACCTTCGCCCTTGGCCTGGTCGTATAAGGCCTGCAGTTTTTCCGTCACCTTGTCGACAGGGCCGACGACGACGGTCATCGGTGCCGACGGCGCATAGTGGCGGTACTTCATGCCCGGCGCCTTGGGGACGCCCTTACCCGTGACCAGCGTCGTATCGAGCTGGACGTGGGGTACGACTTCCTGAAGCATCTCGACAGTGACGCCGCCGGGACGCAGGATGGTGACGCCGTCATCGCCGTTACATTCGACGATCGTTGATTCGACGCCGATGTGGCAGGGACCGCCGTCGATGACCATGTCGACGCGGCCGTCCATGTCGTGCATGACTTCTTCGGCCGTCGTCGGGCTGGGCCGGGTCGACAGGTTGGCGCTGGGACCGGCTACGGGGACGCCGGCACAGCGCAGAAAGGCCCGGCAGATATCGTGGTCCGGACAGCGCAGGGCTACCGTATCGAGGCCGCCCGTCGCCGCATCAGGCACGATGGGCTTGCGCGGCAGGACGATGGTCAGCGGTCCCGGCCAGAAACGGTCCATGAGCTTCTGTGCCGTCGGCGGGATGACAGCCGCTGCCTGGCGGGCTCCTTCTTCGTCGGGTACGGTCAGGATGAGCGGGTTATCGCTGGGCCGGCCTTTGGCGACGTAAATGCTGCGGCAGGCGTCGGCATCGAGGCCATTGGCACCGATACCGTAGACCGTTTCCGTCGGAAAGACGACCAGGCCGCCGTCGCGGATGATCTGGCCCGCTTCTTCGAGGATGGCTTTCTGTTTCTCTATATCCGTAATTTCTACAAGTTTCGTCTGTTTCATCGTCTCTACTCTTTTCTGGAAAATACGAGGACCCTGTCGATGCCGCCGTAATCCTTGACGGTCTGTTCGTGGTCATAGGCACCATGGCGGCAGAAAATGGCCGTCACATCCTCGGCCTGGCCGGCACCGATTTCGACGGCACAGTGGCCGCCGGCTTTGACGTAAGCCGGGCTTTCTGCGGCGATGCGGCGATAGAATTCCAACCCATCGTCGCCGCCGTACAGGGCCAGGGCCGGGTCGTGGCGCACTTCCGGCTGGAGCCGTTCCATATCGCCCTTGGTCAGGTACGGTGGATTGGACACCAGCCAGTCACAAGCGCCTTGCGGAACCTTGGTGAATAAATCGCTTTCGATCCAGGTCACGCGGCCGTCGAGGCCCAGGGTACGGCCATTTTCAGCGGCTATGGCCAGGGCCTTGGACGAGATGTCGACGCCCGTCCCCGTGGCCTGCGGCAGATAGTGGAGCAGGCTGAGGATGATGGCTCCGCTGCCCGTACCGATGTCGATGATAGCCGGCGCCGTCCCTTCGGCAGCTGCGACGACAGTCTCGACGAGCATCTCCGTTTCCGGCCTGGGAATGAGGACGTCTTCACTGACCTTGAAATCGAGGCCCATGAAGGCCTTGGTACCCAGGATGTGGGCCACGGACAGGCGGTCAGCCCGCTGTTTGACCATCGCCCGGTAGGCGGCCAATTCTTCACCGTTCATGGGTTCGTCATAATGGGCGTACAGGTAGATGCGCTCTTTATGCAGGACGTGGGCCAGGAGGATTTCCGCATCGAGGCGCGGCGAATCGATGCCTTTGCCGGCAAAGTACTGTTGCGTCCATTGCAGCAAGGCACCGATAGTCCAAATCTTATTCATCTTCGGCTTCTTTCATCAATTCCGCCCGGCGGGCTTCGGCCAGGGCCTGGATGAATTCGTCGATATCGCCGTTGAGGATGTTATCCAGCTTGTACAGGGTCAGGTTGATGCGATGGTCCGTCACACGGCCCTGCGGGAAGTTATACGTGCGGATACGTTCGCTGCGGTCGCCCGTGCCGACCTGGCTGCGCCGTTCTTCCGTCAATTCGGCATCGGCCTTCTGCTGAGCCTGGTCGAGGAGGCGGGCTTTCAGGACGCGCAGGGCCTTGGCACGGTTTTCCAGCTGGGACCGTTCATCCTGACATTCGACGACCATCCCCGTCGGGATATGGGTCATGCGGACGGCAGAACTCGTCTTATTGACGTGCTGGCCGCCGGCACCGGAGGCGCGGAAATAGTCGACGCGGACGTCATCCATGTTGAGGTCGATTTCGACGTCTTCCGCTTCCGGCAGGACGGCAACGGTTGCCGTCGACGTGTGGATACGGCCGCCGGCTTCGGTGACGGGCACGCGCTGGACGCGGTGGACGCCCGATTCATATTTCAACTTGCCATAGACGCCAGAGCCTTCGACGGAGAAGACGACTTCCTTGAAGCCGCCCAATTCCGGGGCGTTGGAGCTGATGATGCTCGTCTTCCAGCCCGGCTGTTTTTCGATGTATTTCATGTACATGCGGAACAAGTCTCCGGCAAAGAGGGCTGCTTCGTCGCCGCCGGCACCGGCGCGGATTTCCATGATGACGTTCTTGTCATCCCGCGGGTCCTTGGGCAGCATGAGGACGTGCAGCTGGTCTTCCAGGTCAGCCTGTTCCTTAGTGAGGCCGTTCATTTCTTCCTTGGCCATGGCGATGAGGTCGTCGTCGCTGTCGGGATCGTCGATGATTTCCTTGTCGCCGTCGATGGTGCTGGTAATGTCTTTGTATTTGCGGAACGCTTCTACGATTGGCGTCAGCGAAGCGTGTTCCTTGGTCAGTTTCTGCCATTCGTCCTGACGGGCGATGACAGACGGGTCGCTGATCTGTTGCTCCAGGTCCATGAATTTATTTTCTACGGCCTGGACTTTATCCATAAAAGAGCTCATAAGTTCCTCCTCATTTCAATTCGTTCGATTCATTTTCTTCATCAGCCGGCTTGGCGGCGTTGAGGGCTTCGATAGCCACTTCGATCTGGTCGGCATGGGGTTCCCGCGTCGTCAGATACTGGAGCCACAGGCCCGGACGGAATAAGGCTTGAATGACCGGATTCTGGGTGCGGCCGGCGAGGCGTATCATTTCATAACTGATACCGGCGACGACGGGCATGAGCAGCACGCGGGATGCGATGCGTTCGACGAGATTCGGCCAGCCCAGGAAGGCAAAGACGAAAATCGACACGACCATGACGATGAGCAGGAAATTCGTACCGCACCGCGGATGGAGGCGGCTGTGGCGCTTGACGTTCTCGACGGTCAGCTCTTCTCCCGATTCATACGTCCAAATGGTCTTGTGTTCGGCACCATGGTATTCAAAGACGCGGCGGATATCCGACGTCAGGGAAATCCCCCATATATATAATAGAAATATAGCGAGGCGCAGGACCCCTTCGACGACGTTCAGGCGAAAGGCACTGTCGGCCACGCCGGGAATGAACTTGGCTGCATACGTCGGGATGGCCAGGAAAAAGACGATGGCCAGGACGACGGACACGGCCATAGTCAGGGCCATCTGCGTGTTCGACAGCTGCTCATCTTCTTCACCGGCAGCCTGGGCCGAATAGGACAGGCTCTTCATGCCGTATACCAGGGACTCGCACAAGGCGACACTGCCCCGCAAAAAAGGCTTCTTCAAAATCGGATACCGTTCGGTAATGGAGTGAACGGCGTCTTTCTTTACAGTAATTTCACCGGACGGCGTCCGCACTGCTGTGGCAATGCTGACAGGACCGCGCATCATAACCCCTTCGATGACGGCCTGGCCGCCGACGTACGTCTTCGGTTTCTTCAAAGAGTTGCCTCCATTTCTGTACATACAAATAGAGCAGAGCATTTCTGCTCTGCTGCCCACTTGTACTGCTGCTTATTTAGCTGTTTTACCATAACGTTTATTGAACTGTTCGATACGGCCGCGAGCCTGCTGAGCGCGCTGCTGACCCGTAAAGAACGGATGGCATTTGGAGCAAATTTCAACACGCAGTTCCGGTTTCGTAGAACCTGTTTCAAACGTATTGCCGCATGCGCAAGTAACTTTCGCATTCGGGTAGTACTTCGGATGAATACCTTCTTTCACCACTTACACCTCTTTCTGTATCAATCATTCAAAACCTATGCTAGAATAGTTTAGCACATTGGCCCTTGAAATGCAAGGATTTTTTTCCCGCAAAAGGCGATGCCGTATTTCCATACATGCTGAATTCCACGCTGGCGGAATTCCGTTACGTATTCCCGTTCTTCGATCTGCTGCAACGCCTCTTTGGCCTTCTCTGCCATGTCCGCTTCACTCAAAGCCACTTTGAATTCCATGATGACGCCGGCCTTGGCTATATCTTTTGGAATAATTGCCAGGTCAAAGCGGCCATATCCGCTTTCCCGGTTCGACTCGATAATATAATCGGATACAAATAACGCCGTCATGCCAAGGACGAAGCCGTGATAGAAGCTTTCTTTATTGGCCGTATCATATACGCTGACCAGGTCCCGGAGATAGCCTCCCAGCAGTTCCGAAAAGGCCTTACCGTTGCCCGAAAGTAAATCATCGAACATGGTTTCCAGCCGGGACACGGAAAATCGACCTCTCATCTTGTCAAGGATTTCAAAACGATATACATCCTGTACTTCCCGGTTGGGAATGACCAATTCACAGCGTATACCGCCGATTCCCCGCTTGCGGCTGACAGCCGTCAAATAGCCCGTCGTCAACAGCATCGTATAGAGGGCATCCGTATCCCGGCCAATATCTTCATAAATGACGCCTTCCCGTATTAAAGCCGTCACATGGCGCCCCTGTAAAAGAGACAGTAAATCCGTCTCCGTTTCAGCCGTCACATGGCGCAGCATTTCCCGGATAATGCCATTTCCCGACGTATTGACCCAATAATCTCCAACATCACCGTGACGGAAAAAATTGACAATCGACCAGGGATTATAGATTTCCGCCCCACCGAAGAGATAGCCATCATACCACGCTTTCAAGGCCGGAAGGGCTGCGGTCATGGAAAGGTCTTCTGCCATCTGGGCCACTTCCTGTGGCGTAAATCCAATGACATCCCGATAGGCAGCATCCATGACGGAACAAACGTCGAGATTATTCAAATCGCTGAAAATACTCTCTTTGGCCACCCGCAGGACCCCTGTCAGTACGGCAAAATCCAAGTCGCGATTGCCCTTCAGGACACTGCCCAGGAACTGTTTCATAAAAGCGATGCACTCTGTATAAAAGCCATGTTCCCAAGCCTGCTGAATCGGCGCATCGTATTCATCGAGCAATAAAATGACAGGCTTGCCGAAATACTGATGCATCATCTTGACCAATAGTGCCAGGGCCAGCTGCATTTCATTCTGCCCGGCCCCCTGCTGTTTCAGTGCCAGGAAGCGCCTGCGTAAATCCGGGTTCACAGCCGGACTCTCTGCCAGATACTCATGGTCGATGAACCAATAACTGATCCAGGAACTCAGGGATTGCAGCATCTGCGGCCAAGTAAGGTCCTTCAAATCTTTCAAAGACAAGAACAGCACCGGATACTGGCCGCGATGGGCCATGTAGGCAGGGCCGGCCCCTTCGATTGCCAGTCCGTCGAAGAGATGACGGCTCTGTGCCTCTTTTTCGATAGAAAAGAAATACTCCAGCATACTCAGGGTCAAGGTCTTGCCGAACCGCCGCGGCCGCGTAATCAGCGTCACTGCACTGTGCCCGTCGATGAGCTGGCGGATAAAATCCGTCTTGTCGACGAAATAATAATGCTTGCTCCGTATATCAAAAAAATTATCGACACCAATCGGCATCTGCCACTTCATACCATCACCTTCTTTCATAGGCGGGGCCTTCTCCTGTTCTTTGTCTTTTATTATAACAAGAATCACGAGAAACAAAAAGAGGAGCCACGCCATGAAGGGCTCCCCCTCAGGCATGACTCCTAACGCCTTACACTTCTACGATTTTGACGTCTTTGACATATTTCCCCTGGCTCCGCAGCCACATTTCGATGCCCTTCCCGTAGACTTCCGCTTCCAGCTGGTACGTCCCGTTATCTTCACTCAGTATCTTTGCCGTCGGCAAACGGTCCAAGATGGCGTCGATATCATAGCCCGTATAGGTGAAGGTGACGCGCTGCAGCCGTCCGCCGTACATGAACTGGACGCGCTTGCGGAACTCGCCTTCCTGGAAACGCCGGTTATAAGGAATGTGGAAGGTCTCTTTTTCGACATCCAAGGTCTTGATCCGGTCCAAGCGGTAAATCGTCGGCGTAATGTCCCGGGCACTTTCATAAATCTTTTCGATATCCTTATCGTCGATGAAGGCGATGAGATAAAAATAGTATTCTGAAAAGAGCAGGGCCAAGGGCTTCAGCCGCCGCTGGACGATTTTCCGGTCCTTCAGCCGGCCATAAGTCACATCGACATAACGGTGCTGCTGGATGGCCTCGCCGAGATGCCACATGGTGTCGAGGAAACTCGTCCGGTGCCGCGGTTCGACGTAGTGGAAGGCCTCATTATTGACCAGGCGGGTCACCATGGCCTGATTCGACGCCGGCACACAGCAGGAAATCACCTTGTGCAGCATCTCTTCCATTTCCGTCTTGACGAAAGCCCGGCTGTCAAGCAAGATCTTGCATAATGCCAAAATCTCACTGTTCGACAACTTCTGGACCTGGCCGCCTTCCATGCGGTAGCCCTTTTCCACATAATCATAGACAATATCACAAGGCGTCCCATCGCCGACAGCCATGCCATTGCGGCAAAACGCCCGGATATCTTCAATATCCCGCTGGATACTGCGCTCATTCACACCATACTGCTGGGCCGCCGCCGGCTTCTGAATCGTCTGGCCAGCCAGCAGCTGCGAATACAGCGCCAGTACCCGCGAAACCTTATCTTCCTTCAAACAATCACCTTCTCCTAACCATATTGTATCTACTATATCAAATAGTAAGGACATATTTTGTCATTGTTATTTTAATTTTATTTTTTAATGGTCATAACCTCCTCAAAAATTCAAGAGACACGAAGGTCCAAATCTTTTTTCTGTTTTAATTTCTGTAGCAGACTATCAATTCTCTTTTTCAATTCCACTGCCCATAATAATCGCGAATAAATTACTTTTTTAGCTGGATAGACAGCATGTTGGATTTGCCGAACCGTAAATTCATTAAGATAAGGCATCTCAAGGATACATAAATCAAGACGGTCCAAAATTTCACAACAAGCATCGCACTCTTTTTCTACAAGACTTTGCTGCCGTTCTAATTCACCTAATACATCGCGACGTTTTTGAAAAGAGTCCGTTCTAACAGCACTCAATTTCTTAAGAACACGCTCTGCATTTTCTAACGTATTCTCTTGAAATAAGTCATAGCCGCCCAGGCCAGGATCATCAAATAGGCTTCGACTGACATATTGTCCTGTCACTTCATTAAAGTCCAAACCAAAAACCTCATGACATCGGCTGCATTCCACCATCCCTTTGGTGTGGCTATGCTGGAGCAGCAAATGGTCCTGAGCATCTCGATGGCTACAGCATTTTTCGCCTTGAGCTTCTGTCAACAAATCATCACTGAGCGTCGTCCCAGTCTTTTGAAAACAACGGTAAATAAAAGAAAGCTCATCAGGTGTATTCAAATCAGCCACATCCTGCAGTAACTCTGCTGTACTTTTTGATTCTAATCCCTGAACCTGATTGGAAATTTGTACAAAAAGCTCATACACCCAGGCTTCCATGAATTCCATCTGCTTCAACGCAGGAAAGATAATGCGCCGAATATGCTGCGATGTGAAAGCATCATAATGTGGTAAATTGAGTACACAATGGTGCAGCTTCGTCATGATAGTTAAATAATTAAGGCTTTCACGCTGAACCATTTCGAATAATACATTCAAATTATGTTTATAGAAATTCAAATCTTTTTCAGATTTAAGGACGAGTTTATTTAATATATGCCAGGCTTTATCAATATGACTGACCAAATTGACCTTAAAGATGTCCTGCAAATTATACGTTGCCTGTTGTGTATCGAAGTCTATGGCAATAATAGCTTTACATTTCGGGCAAATGGCAAACTCACTATAGGGCTCTTCTTTTTCAAGTAATAAACGGCCTTGTTCATCACGATGGTCACAACATTGCGTAAGTTCTTCCTTCGTAAACTGACATTGTTCCCATGAAAGTCCAATTTTACTAAAACAATCATGAATAAACTGAATGTCTTCCTGCCCTTTCGAACAATCAATCAAGATATCTTTCTCCATTATCATATCTCCTCCTAATATATATGTCCTATATATATTGCCAATTTTGGCATGAAAAAAGAACTGCCGCATGAATTTTAAAATCATGCGGCAGTTCTTTTTTTGTTCCATCGCCTATATGCGATTCCGTAGGGGACGTCCTGTAAAGGCGTCCCGTGTGAATTCTGTTCATAACCCGAATTTATGACGAACAGCACACGGTCATCATATTGTCCCCTGTTGGGGTAAGGCCATTAACACCACTGTAAACACAAACACCACAAACACCATTATGTTTCCGTCCCCTGTTGGGGTAAGGCCATTAACACGATTTGGATAGTAAGGAAGTTACAATTCAACAAGAACAGTTTCCGTCCCCTGTTGGGGTAAGGCCATTAACACTAGAAATCGCGAGCTCTTTCAGCCCACGAAATTCTACTTGTTTCCGTCCCCTAATGGGGTAAGGCCATTAACACAGCGTCCTTGGGAAGCCGCTTGGTTACTGGCTCTATAGGTCGGTTTGCGGGGGAGTCGTCTTTTGTCGGTTAATGGCCGTGAGAATGTTCTCATAATCCCTTGTATTCCGCATAACCATCTTAGCGGGGCAGATTGGCCTCCGTCTAAGCTGTTTTTATTATACCATGATGGCCGTAAAAAAGCCAGCCCAATAGTCTTGAGCCGGCTTTCTCCCTGGCAGCGGCTATGCGCTGATTCCATAATACTCCATTAAGAACGGCATCATCCGTCCTAAGTACTTTTTAAGATTCATGACTGCTTTATTATGTTCCCGAATTTTCAAAATTGTATTGACCGGGGTAGCTCCCTGGCAGAGGATATGACACCGTCTGGAATAATCCCGACTGAAAGCGTAATACTTCTTCCCATTCTTCAAAATCAGGTAATAATCCAACTTCCGACATCCCTTCCAAGATTCCTGGGCGATTAAAAATACGTTGTTCTTTACATTCAGCTTCTTCATGGCAATTCCTCCTGCACTTCATAACTTAGTATCTATTTCCTTACACTATAGTTATCCATACAAGAAGAAAAAATTTGGCATGAAAAATTATGACGAGCTAACAAAACCCTTCACAGGAAAGGGAAAGCCCCTACGCATAAGGCCGCAGGCCGTGTTTTTTTTTGCAATTTGTGACCGCGTTCTATTCCATCGCCTCTATGCGATACCGTAGGGGCCGTCCCAAAGCCTTTCTGATTCGTCAGATGCAGGGCAGTTACCCAGACGATTGGTAGCGGCGGGCGGCCCGCTACGCGCTGAGGGCTTCCCGAAGCGTCGTTGTCAGTTTGAGTTTGTCGCGGCGCAACCGCATCTGATTCCGAGGCGACCGGCGACCTGCGCTCACTTATTTCCCACGGGGTGCATAACCGTTTATGGCAGCCAGGCGGATCAGTTTTTCGCCTTTTTCGCTGTCTTTCGGGACGCCGATGCCTTATTTATACATCTGGCCCAGCCAATATTGGGCCACGGCGGCTTCGACGTTGAGTTCGCCGCCCTGCAAGGCTTGTTCAAAGTAATGGCGGGCTTTGGCGTAATTCCGTGTGACGCCGCGTCCCAGGAGATAGAGCATCCCCAGCATGGCCTGGGCTTCTGGCAGGCCCTGTTCGGCGGCTTTGGTGTACCAAAAGGCAGCTTTTTCATCTTTTTTGTAACTGTAAAAATAGGCATCGCCTAAATAGTTCTGAGCGTCCCGGTCACCCTGGGTGGCTGCATTTTCTATCAGCATCCAGTCCACTTTATCGGCATCCCGGACGTGACCGCCGTCAGAGAGGAGTTCTAAGCCCCACGTATACAAATTGATGTCCTGATTCTTCTTGGTCTGTTCGCTTCTGTTCATGATGATCCCTCCTGTGAAATGCAAGTTCTATCTTCACTATAGCATCTGAGGAGGACAGGTTTTGTCAAAATGTACCATGCAGTATCTTTCCTTTCTCTGTATCTTCTGTCTTCGTGTTCTTTTTATCGTCCCAAGGATACTTCAGGGACGGAAGGGTACCGAATTCTTTCAGCCGGGCTTTAAGCTGTTTTTGAAGTTCATGTTGCCAGAGATAACGGTCGATCATTTCTTTTTCGGCATACAATACGCTGTCTTCGACTTGATGGCGCGTGAAGGTATTCAGGCCATCGATTTCTAAGAGGCATGTATTCAGGCGTCCCACCAGTTCCCAACAGGCCATCTTATCTTCCGTGACGGCCTGGTACTGTTCTTTCAACTCTTCGCGCATGCGGTAATAGTCCGTCAGCGAATGGACATTGGAAAGTCTGTCTTTTTCCAGGACGGCTTCTGCTTTTTCGGCGACGCCAGTCCGTTCGAAGTCGTAGAAGTGGCAGTCGTCCAAGAGGTAGCCATGGATGTATTTTCCCAGTTGTTCGTTGAAATTCAGGGCAAAGACGGCATGGCAGCGTTCACATTCAACGGTCTGTACCATATTCGGCAGATTATGGATCAGCAGGTTCCCCCGTTCATCGCGGTGATGGCAGACGGGCTCCCAGGCGTAACGGCGCCGGCTTTCCTGCAAGGTCGTGCCAGCCTTTTTGAAGCAGTCGTCGATAAGCGTGAGCGCTTCGTCCATATTGAGGCCCGGGATGTCGTCGAGGAGATTGACCGTACGGTCATAATAATCGAGGTTGCTAAAGATGGGCACAGAAAAGCTCAGGACCCAAAAGGTCCTGAATGTCATCTGCTTGTACCGGGGAAAGAGAATGCTGCGGATGTGTTTGGCTGAAAACTCATCGTAATAGGGCAGGTCCAGCGTAATGTAATCCAATTTCTCTAAAATAGCCGTTTGTCGACGGGTTTCGCGCTGGAGCAGTTCGTCCTGGATTTTAAGGTTATTGTGGAAAAAGGTGACATCTTTGGGCGTGAACTGCTGCATCCTGTCCAAAATATGATAGCATTTTTCGATGTGTCCTATGAAATCCGGCTTGAGAAGGTCATCCAGGCTGTTATATCTCAAGACTTCATTGTAGCTGTATTCCTGCGTATCCGGGTCGATTTTCAGTGAAAAAACAGTATGGCATTTTTTGCAGATATACGTATCATGACAATTCTTGGCGCTATCTAGCATCGTTAGGGAACTGGCATCATCAAAGAGCAGATGACCGTCACTGTCGCGGTGTTCGCAGCAGTCGCGTTCTTTAAGGACGGCCCGGCATTCGTCCACGTCAAGGCCAAATCTCTTATAGCAGTCATAGATGAACTGGATATCTTGCTGTGCTTGTACTACATCAATCTTTTTCATTCCTATCGCCTCCTTGGACATATTATTATACATCAATAGGAGGACAAAATGTGTCTTGGCATAAAAAAAACTTGTCGCCGTGCGACAAGTTTTTTTAGTGGTTAGTGATTAGTGGTTAGTGATTAGTGGTTAGTGATTAGTGGTTAGTGGTTAGTGGCTAGCAATGGGTAAAAATTTTAAGCCATCTTCTACAAACTCCGTACTACAAACTATGTAAAAAAAGCAACCTCTCAGTCAGCTTCGCTGACAGCTCTCCTATGAGGAGAGCCGGGCCGTCGTGAATCCTGTGTACAGCCTTTTAGCACAACGAATGACTCGTGGTTTGAAAAAGCCTGCTATCATCCAGAATAGGTTATGCCCAAATCTCACAGCGGGCCGCCCAGCCACAGCTGTCCGTTTTGGCAACCGTCCTGCGCCTTCTGTCGGTCGGCACCTGACGGGCCAAAAAGGCTTGGGCCGGCCCCTAAGCACAAGGCTGCTGGCTGTGTTTTTTTATTTCACTTTCATCGCCTGTATGCGATTTCGTAGGGGACGTCCTGTTAAGGCGTCCCGCCGTGACTCCTGGATACAGCCGGAATTTATGCCCACTGGTACACGGTCGTAATACCACCATGAGTCCGATGCGGCCTGCGAACTGCGGCCTGCGGGCGGCCCATAGGCGGCCTTACGCGATTTTATATTTCTTTTCCAGGCGGTCCAGGAGTTCCATGTAGCCTTTTACGAATTCCGGGCCTTCTTCTTGTTCCATGTCTTTTACGGTCTGGTCGATTTTAGCTTTGATATCGTCGGACAGGCCGCGGTCGGCTAAGGGGTAGACGACGTTGTTTTCTTTTTCTACGTGCTGCTGCAGGCGGTTGGCATAGGCCATGGCTTCGGTCAGGACCTGGAGTTTATATTCCGTCTTCGGTTCCTGGGCGTAGAGTTTGAGGGCTTCGTCGAGGGCCCGGACATGGGCACGGATGAGGTCGTGTTCGACGAGCATGCCGTGCTTGATGATGATGGAGGCGACTTCTTCCAGGTGGTCGACCATTTCAGGGAAGAGGACGAGTTCTTCCCTGCGGTGATGGTGGCCGTCGGCATAACGGCGGATGAAATCGAGGATTTCGGCAAATTCCTGCTGGTCGATTTCAGCCCCTTCCAGAATAGCGCAACATGATTCTTTGATGACTTTCAGCATCCGTGAAATATTGGCATGTTGTTTAACCATGACTTCCGTGCAATACATAAGGCTCCCTCTCTTTCGTTTAGGCAGATTTCTTGACGATTTCATACTGGCCTTCGGCCGGGCTGGTGAAGGCGTAATCCGTAGCCGACAACAAGCCGTCGACCAAGGCCTGGCGCAGGGCGTAGTAGCGGTCGCCGTGGCCCTGCCAGAATTCGCTGTGCAGGTCCATGGTCCGGTCCCAGGTGATGCGGCTGTCATCGCTTTCGCGGACGCGGTTGACCTGGTCGCAGGGCATCCCGTCCAGGAGCAGGTCGTCCAGGCGGTGGAAGGCTTCCGGGGCCGTAGCGGCATTGAGATGCTGGCTGGCACCGAAGTCATAAGCGGCCTGTTTCAGTGCCGTCAGGCGGTCTTCCTGGTCGCCGGCGACATCGAGTACCAAGGCGGCATAACGGCCTTCGGCATCGTGGATACGCGACTGGAGCCAGCCGTGGATGTTCGATTCGTCGATGACTTCATCGAGTTTGCGGCGGTCTTTGCTGCCGTATTTGTCGGCCAAATCGCTGTCGGACCAGCCCTGGCTGGATGCGTAGCGGATGAGTTCGTCAATCAGGCTTTCCTGGAACTGGATTTTATTGTATAACCAAAAATGGATGGGTCCTAAAAATGCGCTCATGATATGTCCTCCTCTTACTGTTTGTTCGCTTCAATGGCAACGTTGACGGCTTTGGTGACGATTTCCGGGTCCAGGCCGTGGACAAAGCAGGCATTGGCCAGGCTTTCCTGCTGCGACGACGGGCAGCCCAGGCAGTGCATCCCCTGAGAAATGAGGGTATCGACGACTTCCGGATGAAGGCGGATGATATCGCCCATGATCATATCAGACGTAACTTTTTCATTCATTGCGAATTTATTCAAAACAGATTTCAACATAGTACCTACCTCCTAAGTAAGTGGATGAATTATATCTTATCTCTAAGTGAGGTTCTCTCAACTTCTGAACGTAGTATACCATGGATGAACAGGACAATCGGTTGTTATTACAACGGTTTAGAAATTTTGGGGTTAGGGACTAGCAGTTAGGGACTAGCAGTTAGGGGTTAGGGGTTAGGGGGTAGGGGCTAGGGATTAGGGGCTAGTGGCTCGTGGCTCGTGGCTCGTGGCTAGTAAAAAAGCGCTGTCTTTGCGACAGCGCTTTTTTAGTTTGCAGCTTGCAGTTTGTAGTGAATGGTTCTAAATTTAAAGCCATTTACTAACTACTGACAACTAGCCACTAACCACTCTTATTCTTCCTCTTCCGGAAGTTCTGCGTTGTGGTATACGTCCTGGACGTCGTCGAGTTCGTCGAGGGCGTCTACGAAGCGTTCCATTTTTTCAGCGTCTTCTCCCGTGAGTTTGATTGTGTTTTCCGGAACCATGGTGATCGATGCGTGTTCCGTTTCGATGTTGTTGTCAGCCAGGGCTTTTTCGACAGCGTCGAAGGCTTCCGGCGTCGTGATGATTTCGTAGTCTTCGTCGGAAACTTTTACGTCATCAGCACCGGCATCGAGGGCGACTTCCATGATCTGGTCTTCATCGGCCTGATCGCGGTTGACGACGAAGATGCCCGTGTTGTGGAACATCCAGCTGACACAGCCCGTAGCGCCGAGGTTGCCGCCGGATTTGGAGAATTCGTGGCGGACAGCAGCGGCTGCGCGGTTGCGGTTATCCGTGAGGACGTTGACCGTAACGGCAACGCCTGCCGGGCCGTAGCCTTCGTATACGATTTCTTCGTAGTTCTGGCCTTCTGTAGCGCCAGCGCCTTTCTGGATAGCCCGTTTGATGTTATCTTTCGGGATATTGTTTTCCTTTGCTTTCTGAAGGGCCAGCTTCAGACGCATGTTGCCGACCGGGTCCGGACCGCCCATGCGGACAGCAATCGTGATTTCACGGCCGATCTTGGTCGTGATCTTACCGCGGATTGCGTCGTTTTTCCCTTTTTTACGTTTAATATTCGCCCATTTAGAATGTCCAGACATTCAAATGCCTCCCTTTATTTCCACCAATCTTCGCCGGCCAGGCGATCTAAGATGATAGCTGCTGCCGAACGGACAGATAAGTGATTATATTCCCCGGCCCCGTAAATCGGTTCCAGGATGAAATCAAATTTTTCCATCGTTTCTTTCGTCATCCCGTAGCCCGTGCCAAAGAGCAGGAGGATCGGCGTATCGTCTTCTTCCCGCTTCTGCCGCAACTCCTTATAGGAAATGGTATTGGCATAGGTCCGCGCGTCCGTCGTGACGACGTAAGGGCGCTTCCCTTCTGCGGCGGTGACGGCTTCGACAGCCGCTTCGATGGACGGGCGGATGTCTACGATATCGAAAGCCTGGGTGCGGTAGCCGTTATAGTTGCGGCCCACCGGGCTTTCCCAGAAATCCATGATTTTATGCACCATATCGAGCTGCCCCGGAATATGGTGGATGATGAAATATTTCTTGACGCCATAGGTCTTGGCCGACCGCGAAATGTCGTGCAGATCGTAGTTGGTAATGGCCGTGGCAATGACGTTGAAGTTCTTGTCATATATGGGATAATGAACCAATCCGACATACAAAGGGGATTTCATCATTTCTTCGCCCCTTTCAGTTTAGCCAGTATCTTTTGGTCAGCTGGCGACAAATCGCAATGCTGCAAAAGGTCCGGCCGTAATTCCAAGGTCCGCGCCAGCGACGCTTCCCGACGCCAGGCATCGATCTTGGCGTGGTCGCCGTTCCGCAGGACCTCCGGTACGGCCATGCCGCGAAAGACGGCAGGCTTGGTGTACTGCGGATACTCCAGGAGCGACGAATAGAAAGAATCGTCAGCGGCCCCGGCAGCTGCGCCGAGGACTCCGGGAATCATGCGGGCTACAGCATCTGTAACGGTCATAGCCGGCAGTTCACCGCCAGTGAGGACGTAGTCGCCGACGGAAATGGTCTCATCGGCCAAATCCTGTTCGACGCGGTAATCGACGCCTTCGTAATGGCCGCATAATAAAATAAGCTGGTCGTATGTCGCCAGCTCGCGTGCCTTGGCCTGCGTAAAGGTCTGCCCTGCGGGCCCCATGAAGATGATGCGCCGCCGCGGCACCTGACGCCGCACGGCTTCGACAGCGGCATAGAGGGGCGCTGCCTTCATGAGCATGCCGCAGCCGCCGCCATAGATGGTATCATCGACCATGTGATGACGGTCGTACGTGAAATTACGGGGATTGGTCACATCCAGATCCAACAGGCCGGCTGCCCGTGCCCGCCCGATGATGCTGTGTTGGAAGAACGCTTCGATGAGCTCCGGAAAGAGTGAGATAATGTCGATTCTCATTCGTCCACCCACTCCGGCGGATCGACGACGATCTTCTTGGCACTTTCATCAATGGACTTGATGACATCGGGAATGGCGGCCAGGAGTGTTTCCTTGCCGTCATCGGCAGTGACGACATAGACGTCGTTGCTGCCCGTGCGCAGTACGTCTGTAAGTTTTCCCAGTTCATGGCCCTGAAGGTCGTATACGGCCGAGCCGAGGATGTCGTAGATGTAGTGCTGGCCTTTCTGCAGGGGTACTAAATCTTCGCGCGGCACTTGCAGGTCTTTTTTGACCAACAGTTCCGCCGCATTGCGATCATCGACGCCGACAAATTTCATGAGGACGACCCGCTTATGAAGACGTGCGGATTCTACTTCATATTTCTTGCCGTCAATGTAGCCGTATTTCATTTTCAGGAATCGTTTCGGAAAATCCGTATCGGGATAAATACGAACATCACCCCGCACGCCGTGCGGGGCAACGATTTGACCGATTGTGAAAAGATCTAATTCAGCCATCGTATTCTATTGGCGGATAGAAACGATCTTGCCGTCTTCAAGCAGGATTTCCGTTCCCATCAATTTTTCTAAATCATCGCCGACATTGACAACGACAGTCTGTTCAAGCGTGCCTTGTCTGATTTCGGAACCGATTGTCAACTGTTCAGCTTCTTCTCTGTCGTGCTGTGCCTTAGCCTTAGCTGCGGCGAGACGCTGTTTCTGTTCTTCTACTTTAGCACGCAAGGAAATCAACCCTTGTGCATCGATTTTAGCTTGTTCGGTCATCATGCGTTTGGCCTGGAATTCCAGGTTCTGCATTTCCCGATCGATGTCACTCAGGGCCTGGTCAGCACCTTTGAGGATACGATCCTTGAGGGCCTGCGTAACCTTTGCTTTGACAGCGACAGGAACGCGCAATGTAATCTGATCCATGGTTCCTCCTATACGATATCCACTGATACTTTCTTGTTAGCCTTCACTGCCGCAGCCTTGACAACAAGGCGCAATGCTTTCGCAATTTTACCCTGTTTGCCAATGACTTTACCCATATCTTCGGGTGCGACATGAAGCTGATAGACTTCGAGGCCTTTTTTTTGAATCTTGGTAACTGTAACCGCATCCGGGTTCTTGACGAGGGACCGGGCGATACATGCAATCAATTCTTCCATAGTATCCAGCCTCACTTACTTTTTGGATGCTTCAAACTGAGCCATGATGCCAGCTTTTTTGAAGATAGAACGGATCGTATCTGTCGGCTGTGCGCCTTTGCCGAGCCATGCTACAGCTGCTTCAGCATCGACGGTCAGACGATTGTCCATGTCTTTGGACGGATCGTACATGCCCAACGTAGCAACCGGGCGACCGTTGTTACGAGCATCGCGGGAATCAGCGACGACGACGCGGTAGATCGGTTTCTTTTTAGCACCTAAACGAGCCAAACGAATTTTAATCATTGAAAATCACCTCCTTGATATAGTATCTTATTTCCACAAAAAAGGGAAATCCATTTAAAAAGGCAGACGCGGCATGAAACCCCGTCGTTTATTCTTCTGTGCTTTCTTGGCCTGCTTCATCATCTTCTGCATTTCTGCGAACTGCTTGATGAGGCGGTTGACATCCTGGACGCGCGTGCCGCTGCCCTTGGCGATACGGCGCTTGCGGCTGTCCTTGATGAGCATTTTCGGATTGGCACTCGACCGTTCCTGGGCCGTCATGGATGTGATGATGGCTTCGATTCGTTTGAATTCTTTGCCGTCCATGTCGACTTTGTCGAGTTCTTTCTTATATTTCCCGATGCCTGGGATGAGGCTCAGGAGACTGCCCATATTGCCCATTTTCTTGATCATATGGAGCTGGGACAGGAAGTCATCGAAGGTGAAGGTACCACTTTTCATGGTCTTCTTCATGTTTTCCATCGATTCTTCATCGAAAGCCGCCTGGGCTTTTTCGATGATCGTTTCGACGTCGCCTAAGTCGAGGATACGCGATGCGTAGCGGTTCGGATGGAATTCTTCCAAGCCGTCGAGCTTTTCGCTGACGCCGATGAACTTAATCGGTTTGCCCGTGACAGCCTTGATGGACAAGGCGGCACCGCCGCGGGCATCGCCATCGAGCTTGGTCATGATGATACCGTCGATGCCGAGGGCTTTATCGAAGGCCGATGCAGCCGTAACGGCATCCTGACCGGTCATGGCGTCGACGACGAGCAGGATTTCATGGGGATGAACTTCATTCTTGATGTTGATGAGTTCGTCCATGAGGGTTTCATTGATATGTAAACGGCCGGCCGTATCGATGATGACGACATCGCGTAAATGGCTGGTCGCATAGGGAATAGCGTGCTGAGCAATGGCGACAGGGTCCTTGCTGCCCTCTTCGGTGTAGACAGGCATGTCCAGTTCCTGGCCGAGGACCTGCAGCTGCGTGATAGCCGCCGGACGGTAGACGTCGGCTGCGACCATGAGCGGGCTCTTGCCCTGGGACTTCAGCTTCTTGGCCAGTTTGGCGGCTGTCGTCGTCTTACCAGCCCCCTGGAGGCCGACGAGCATGATGATGGTCGGTGGCTTGGGAGAAATGGTGATCCGGCTCTGTGTCCCGCCGAGGAGTTCCGTCAGTTCATCGCGGACGATCTTGATGACCGTCTGTGACGCATTGAGGCTGCCGAAGACTTCTTCGCCGACGGCCTTTTCTTTGACTTTCTTGATGAAATCTTTGGTGACGGCAAAGTTGACGTCCGCTTCCAGAAGGGCGCGGCGCATCTCTTTCAGCGCTTCGCTGACATCCTCTTCAGAAAGCTTCCCTTTGCCGCGGAGTTTTTTAAATGCCGCCTGGAATCGTTCGGACAGACTTTCAAATGGCATAAGGGGCCTCCTTCTATAACTCTATTTCATGCAAAAGCTGTTTCGCGCTTTCAAGGGTTTGCGGTTCTTCCCGGTCGAGAAGCCGCTCTACTTCATCGATCTTATCCCGGACCGCATCGTAGCGGGCCAGCAGATGAAGGCGCTGTTCGTAACTTTCCAGCGAATGGGAAGCGCGCTTGAGCATATCATAGGCACCTTGGCGGGAAATGTGCAGTTCCTCCCCGATTTCGCTCAGGGACAGGTCCATATCGAAATACATTTCCATGCAGCGCCGTTGTTTCTCCGTAAGCAAAGGCCCGTACAAATCGAGGAGCCGTCCCTTGCGGACTACATCTTCAAGCATGGCTTCACCGCCTTTCAAACAGCGTACTTTGGTATTATAACGGAAAGCAGCCTATCTGTCAAGTATTTTTACTTGTCAGGAGTTAGCGGATGGAATAATGGATACGCGGACGTCGTAGAAGGTGCTGCCGGCGCCTTCGTCGGTCAGGCGCTGGGACGTGAGGACGTTGACTGAGGCTCCCTGCCCTTTGACCCGTTCCCGCCACCAGACGCCTTCGCTGACGACCTGGCCCGGCACGGTCCGTTTAGAGATGACGACGGTGAAATCGGCCTGGCCCCGTTCATTGGCCAAGGTCACGGTCTGGCCGTCCTGCAGGCCATAGCGGGCCGCATCGTCGGGATGGACGAAGAGGTCCATTGTATGGCTGGCCGTCAGTTCGTCCCGTTCATTGAAGGACGAATCGAGGATGCGCATGTCCGGCCCATTGACGAAAGCCAGCGTGCCGTCATCTTCTGCAAGGGGCAGATAGTCCGGCAGGGCCGGCGTCAGGGCCGCGTTGTATATCTCGATTTTCCCCGACGGCGTGGCAAATCGCGTCTGGTAATCGGCCGGCATGGGCAGCGGCGTCGGCAGGCCCTGACTGAGGCGCTGCTGATCCACAGGCAGGGGCCATTTCGTCGTCGACGCAGCCAGGGCTTCGACGAGGTCCCGTTCCGAGCGATTGTAGAAATCATCGTCTATACCCATAACATGGGCCAGGTCGCAGGCGACGCGCCAGTTGGAGCGGCTCTGGCCGACAGGCGGGATGGCGGCATAGCCGCACTGGATCGTGTAGTTGCCATAGGAATAATAGGCGTCGTCGTGTTCCAGCGACGTCGTCGCCGGCAGGACGATGTCGGCATAACGGGCCGTATCGGTCATAAAGCGTTCGTGGACGACGGTAAATAAATCGTCCCGACAGAGGCCCTTCAGGACCTGGTTCTGGTCCGGCGCCGTGCAGGCCGGATTGGACGAATAGACGAAGAGGCTGCGGATGCGGTCGTCACCCGTCAGTGCCTGGCCCAGGCAGCACATGTTGACGACGCGCTTGCCAGGCTGTTTCCAATCGGAATGGGTGACGATTTCTTTATCATAGGCTTTCGACGCCGACGCCGAAGTCAAGAGGCCGGCTCCCTGCTTCCCCCAGGCGCCGACGACAGCTGGCAGGCAGGTGATGAGGCGCGTCGTCATGGCGCCGTTGCGATAGCGGGACTGGCCGCTGCCGAGGCGGATGAATGGCGCCCGGGCCCGGCCGTAGGCGTGGGCCAATGCGACGATGATGTCGGCCGGCACGCCGGTGATGCCCTGCGATTCTTCCGGCGTATACTTGGGCAGGACTGTCTTTTTCAAGTCCTCCCAGCCGAGGACGTTCCGGTCCAGGAAGGCTTCGTCAGCCAAGCCGTCACGGTCGAGGACGTACATCATGCCCAAGGCCAGGGCTCCATCCGTACCGGGGCGGACGGCGACGAAGTGGTCGGCCAGGTCGACCGTCTTGTTGCGATAGGCATCGATACACCAGACGACGGCCCCTTTGGCCCGGGCCGCTTCGACGTCGTGGCGGAAGTGTATATTCGTAGCCAGCATATGGATGCTCCAGAGGAAGATGCAGTCGCTGTCCTGGGCTGCCTGCGGCGCCGTCGGCATGGTATTGCCCATGACATCCTTGAAGCCCCGCCCTTTGGCCGGAGCGCAGATGGTCCGGTCCAGTTCCGAAGCACCCAGGCGGTAGAACAGGCCGTGCAGGGCGTCGTGCTGGACGATGCCCATGGTGCCGGCATAAGAATAGGGCAGGATAGCTTCGGCACCGGCTTCGGCGATGATGGCCTTCCAGGTCCCGGCTATTTCTGCCAGGGCCTGGTCCCAGGAAATGGGCGCGAACTGGCCGCTTCCCTTGGGGCCAATCCGCTTCAGCGGCGTCGTTAGGCGGCGCGGCGAATGGACGGTCCGCTCATAATGGGCCATCTTCGGGCACAACGTCCCGCGCGTAAAGGGATGGGACTTGTCGCCGGCAACGGATACGACGCGGCCGCCGTCGACCGTCACGACGAGCCCGCAGGCATCGGGGCAGTCGTAAGGACAGACAGATGTACAGGTTTTCATGGTATCACCTCTTGTTTCGTGGAAAAAAGGAGCTGTCGCATCGCGACAGCTCCTTTTAAGCAGTTAGCAGTTAGCAGATGGCATAACCCTTCGTGCGACAGCGCCTTTTCTTGTAGGGGCGCCACGTGGGGCGCCCGCTCTGGGATAGGTACGATTTCCCGACCCGTTTGCTAGAAGAATCATCCAAATTCCTAACGGGTCGCCCACGTGGCCCCTACAAACTCTATACTACAAATATATAGCATAGGAACCCCGTGAGCGGTCCTTCTTCTTCCCAAGGGAAGCCTTAATGATGGAACAGGCGCAGGCCGGTCATGGCCATGGCGATGTTGTATTTATCGCACGTTTCGATGACATTGTCGTCGCGGATGGAGCCGCCGGCCTGGGCGATATAGTCGACGCCGCTGCGATGGGCCCGTTCAATATTGTCGCCAAAGGGGAAGAAGGCATCGCTGCCCAGGGCTACGCCGTGGAGCTGGGCGATCCAGGCTTTCTTTTCTTCCCGTGTGAGCGGTTCCGGTTTTTCCGTGAACAAGTCCTGCCAGATGCCGTCGGCCAGGACGTCTTCGTAGTCATCGGAGATGTAGACGTCGATGGCGTTGTCGCGGTTCGGACGGCGGACATCGTCGCGGAAAGGCAGGTTCAGGACTTTCGGGTTCTGGCGGAGCCACCAGATATCGGCCTTGTTGCCGGCCAGGCGCGTGCAGTGGACGCGGGACTGCTGGCCAGCGCCGACGCCGATGGTCATGCCGTCTTTGACGTAGCAGACCGAATTGGACTGGGTATATTTCAAAGTGATGAGGGCGATCATCAAATCGCGCTGAGCCGCTGCCGGGATATCCTTGTTCTTCGTCGGGATATTTTTGAAGAGGTCCGTCGTAATCTTGGCTTCATTGCGTTCCTGTTCAAAGGTGACGCCATAGACTTCCTTCGATTCGACGAGGCGCGGCTTGTAGTCCGGGTTCATCTGGAGGACGCAGTAATTCCCCTTCTTCTTGGTCTTCAAAATAGCCAGGGCTTCGTCGCTGTAGCCCGGAGCGATGACGCCGTCTGAGACTTCCCGCTTGAGGAGCGTTGCCGTTTCGACATCGCAGACGTCGGACAGAGCAACGAAATCGCCGTACGAGCTCATGCGGTCAGCACCGCGGGCGCAGGCATAGGCCGAAGCCAGGGGGGACAATTTCAAATCGTCGACCCAGTATATCTTTTTCAGGGTATCACTCATGTCCGTAGCGACGGCGGCCCCAGCCGGGCTGACGTGCTTGAAGGAAGACGCTGCCGGAAGGCCTGTCGCTTCTTTCAATTCTTTGACCAGCTGATAGCTGTTGAAGGCGTCGAGCAAATTAATATAACCGGGACGGCCGTTGAGGACCGTAAAGGGCAGGTCGCTGCCATCTTTCATATAAACCCGGGCCGACGACTGGTTGGGATTGCAGCCGTATTTTAATTGCAGTTCTTTCATGGTGATTCCTCCTGAATAGTTAAGCAAAAATAAAAAATACCGACACTTCTGGAACGTTTCGCCCAGACGGTCGGCTCGTACGAATCATGCTCCCCGTGGTAACTCCACTTCCGTCAGTCACATGTTTCAGATTTATTATACCGTCCGCAGACGGGAGATGTCAAGAAAAAGGACCGCCCTTCGGACGGTCCCTTTTTCTGTAGGGGGCGCCACGTGGGGCGCCCGCTCCAGGATGATGTGATTTCCATTTTCCATTCGGTTTGCTAGGAGAAACATCCAAATCCCTAACGGTTCGCCCACGTGCGCCACTACAGTGCCACGAGCCACTAATCACTATCCACTAACCCGCCTGTTGTTCAAAGATGTCCTGGGCCAGGCCCATGGGTTCATCGCGGAAGAGGCGTTCGTCCATGGTCTTCAGATTTTCGGCGATGTGCGGTACGAATTCCATCTGGTCGAAGATGTCCTTTTGCAGATCCACGCCCGGTGCGATTTCCGTGAGGACTAAGCCCTTATCAGTGAGGACGAAGACACAGCGTTCGGTGATGAACATGACCTGCTGGTTGTGTTTATGGGCATATTCAGCACTGAAGGTAATCTGGCCGACCTTATCGATGAATTTCTGGACAGCCCCTTCATGGGTGATGACCAGTTTGCCGTCCCGGATTTCTTCGCGCAAGCCCTTGGCCGTAAAGGTGCCGCAGAAGACGACTTTATGCGTATTCTGGGTGATGTTGATGAAGCCGCCGCAGCCGGCGATGCGGTCTTTGAACTTGCTGACGTTGACGTCGCCTTTGGCGTTACATTCTGCCATGCCCAGGAAAGCCATATCCAGGCCGCCGCCATCGTAAAAGTCGAACTGATACGGATGGTCGACGATAGCATCGGCGTTGGCCAAACTGCCAAAGTCCGCGCCGCTGGCCGGTACGCCGCCGATAGGCCCAGACCAGGACGGGGAAAAGTGAAAGCCGCGACCAGGCCATCCATTTCTACGCCGGCCGCGCTGACTGCCACACGGCCCTGCGCCAGCTGCTCCACCAATACCTGGAAGGCCTCCAGTCCCAGGGGATGCTGGTCATGACCGGCCAATTCCACGTCCTCGACCAGAACGGCATCTGGCAGCTCCTGGAAGAATGTCACAACGACCGCTGGTCCTGCGACGTCCACTTAGGACTGAAGATGGACGTCTTTGCCGATCATATGCCCCAGGCCGCCAGCAGCCTCTATCAGTGTCTGGACCACTTATTGACCTATAATTTCACCATGCACGAAATCGACCACGAATCGTACCGCAACATCATCATCCTCAAAGACGCCTTTGCCTACCTCTACTACGTCGACGGCGACGACTACATCGACATGTGCCTGACCATCACCGACCCGGCCCAGGTCCGGGAAATCTATAAGAAGTGCTGCGCCTACATGATGGTCCAGCCCGTCCTCATGGAGCCCCGCCAGTCCCTGGGCATGGAAAAATTCGGCTACCGCGACATCTTCTTTACATCCAACAACTACCTCTTCTTCCTGACCAACGGCCTGGAATTCCTCCTCCCCGACGAAGTTTATACGTCGCTGTGCCAGCTCATCGACGAAGGGAAATATCCCAATGCCACCAAAGAATGGGGCCGGCGCATCCAGTACATCTGGTACCGCATCATCGAACAGGGGCGCATGAAAATCATCATGCCCAAGAATTCCATCATCCGCTACCTGGAAACGGGCTGCTTCTACCTGACCGACATGAACTACCAGATGACGCCAGACGAAAGAAAGGCCCAGCTCAACCTCATCGTCGAAAAGATGAAGCAGAACCCGGCCATTACTTACGGGATCCTCCTCCCGGCATCGGGAGAAAGCAGTTATACGAATTTTTCTAATCTCGCCTTTTACGGCAATTACACGTCAGCTTTCTTCAAAAAGAACACGCACCACATATTGCCCCAGACCAAGCCCATTTACTTGCTCAATAATTCCCAGCTCATCGGCTGTATGCATGATTTCTTCGACGGCCTGAGCCATTCTCCTCAGTACAAGGGCTTCTCGGCGGAAAATGTCGACGCCCTGCGGGGCCTGGTTACGCCGCTCATGATGGTCCTGACCGAAGAAAACGGCGACGCCTAGTCTTCAGGCTGGGAAATGCTGCGGACTGTGATTTTGAGGATCTCGACGGACATGCCCGTCGTGTATTCCACTTCCTGCTGGATGTCCCGGCGGATACGGCTCATGAGCTTCTTGATGTTCTGGCCATAGGCGATGGTCAGGGACAGGATGATGGCCAGGCCATTGCGCGTCGAGTTGTAATTGATGGCCACCCGCAGGCGGTTGATCTTGGTGACGCCGTCGTTCTTGGCCAGGGCATGGCGCACCAGGGCTTCCAGGACGTCGTTGGAAAAGGTCAGTTTCCCATAATAACTGAAGACGGGCCGGACGACGGACCGTTCAAAAGGCGATATCTTCTTGCCGTTGCGGCCATAGAAGAAGGAACGGATCGGGTCCAGGAGATAGCCCTGGAAATGGGGCTTCAGTTCCATCGTCGGCACGGGGATGATGTGCTTGCCCTCTTTGATGCGGATGGCCCGGGCCTTGGCGATTTCCGACGGGCACGACACATCTTCGATGCGGATGAACTGCGACGCTTCCGGCAGGTGCAGGGACTCACAGATGCGGTGTATCATGTGCTTCGACGTGCCCAGGATTAGCAATTTATCGGGATGTATCTTCTCCAGCGCCGCCCGCATGGCCGCTGCGTCTTCGGGCTTGTTGAAGATAGCCCGGCGCACGGCTTTCAGGCGGTTCGTCTCTTCTTTGGCCGACCGGCCGGCGACGATGCGGTTGTGGTCGATGAGCAGGCCGTCGTCGATGATGGCCTGGATATCGTGGTCATAGGCGACGACCAGGGCGTGATGGCTCTTGCCCGTGCCGCTGGCGCCGATAAAACCGAAAACCTCCATAATCTCACCTGCTTTTCTTTAGGTTCCCTTCTACATGGTCGAGCAGAGCTTTTACCGCCTTGGCATCGACGGTAAAGACGCCGACCTTTTCGGGGAAACGGCCTGTCGTGCCGTGGAAATCCGAGCCGCCGCTGACGTACCCATGGCGGTCCTCAGCCAGTTTCAAGAATTCTTTATAGCGGCCGCGGTTCTTGGGATGATAGACTTCGATGCCGTCAAAGTCATGGGCCAGGACCTGGTCCAGCGTCCGCTTGAGCAGGCCCGGATGGGCCAGGATGGCCGTGCCGCCGGCCTGGCGGATGAGGGCCACGCAGTCGTCGATGCTGCGGCGGTGATAAGGGACGTAAGCCGGACCACCGCGGTAGAGCAGTTTATCGAAGACCGTCTTGACGTCGGGGAAATAGCCCTTGGCCACGAGCAGGCGGGCAATGTGGGGCCGGCCGACAGTCCCGCCCTGGCGCAGTGTCGCTTCGATGCCGCTGCGATCGATATCATAGCCTAAGCTGCGGCAGCGGTCGACGATTTCCAGGGCCCTGTTGAAGCGCCGTTCCTTGAATTGTGCGCAGTAAGCCTGTAAACCGGCGTCAGCCGTGTCGATGCCGTAGCCCAGGATGTGCACATCTTCGCCGTCACATTCCGAGCTGATTTCAATAGCCGGGATGACGCGGACGCCTGCGGCGAAACGATGGCTGCCGTCATAAGCCGCTACCGTATCGTGGTCGGAAATAGCCATGACGCTGAGCCCGGCGTCGACGGCCATCTGTGTCAGTTGTTCCGGTGTATATACGCCGTCTGAACAAGTCGTATGCATATGTAAATCAACGATCATGGGACGCCACGCCTCCCTGCAATAAGTGAAGAATGGATTTGATGCCGACGCCGGTCGCCCCGATGAGGCCCGTTTCGTCGGCCTTTTCATTGAAGGCCGGGCCGGCGATGTCCAAGTGGATCCACGGCGTGCCGTCGTGGACGAACTGCTTGAGGAAGAGGCCTGCCGTGATGGCTCCCGCTTCGGAGCCTCCGACGTTCTTCAAATCGGCGACATCGCTTTCCAGGAGCTTTTCATATTCTTCATCAGCCGGCAGCTGCCATATCTTTTCGTGGACTTCCGTCGCAGCGCTGAAGAAGCGGTTCATCCATTCCTGGTCGTTGCCGATCATGCCCGTCCGCACGGTCCCCAGGGCCGTCACGCAGGCACCGGTCAAAGTCGCCAGGTCGATGAGGCGCGTCGCCCCCTTTTCCTGGGCATACGTCAAGGCATCGGCCAGGATGAGCCGCCCTTCGGCGTCGGTGTTCTTGACTTCGACCGTCTTGCCGTTGTACATGGTCAGGATGTCGTCGACGTGATAAGCCATGCCGGAGGGAATATTTTCGACCAGTGGGATGACGGCCAGGACGTTGACGGGATATTTGAGCAGCATCAAAGCCCGCATGACGCCGACAGACGCTGCGGCACCGGCCATGTCGTCCTTCATGAATTCCATATTGGCATGGCTCTTGAGGGACAGGCCGCCGCTGTCATAAGTGACGCCCTTGCCGACGATGCCCAGGACTTCCCGGCTGTTAGGGTCGCCCTGGTAGGCAATGGACAGGAGCTGGGGCGGGTTCATACTGCCCTTGCCGACGGCGACGATGCCGCCCATATGGCGCTTTTCCAGAGCCCATTTATTGAGGTTCTCTATGAGGATGTTGTCGCCTTTGAGCATGGCCCCGACGATGTCGGCAAACTTGCGCGGCGTCAAATCGTTGGACGGCATGTTGACCAGGTCCCGCGCCGCGTAGATGCCTTCATAGATGGACGTATACATGTAGCACATGGAATTGAATTCCTTCGGGCGCAGGCTGTGGGTCAGGATATTGATATTCCCGATAGTCCGGCTCTTGGCCTGGCGTTTATAGTGATTGAATTCGTAATTACGGTAGAGCAGGCCATCGATGAGGGACCCCAGGTCCATATCCAGGGTATCGGCCATGACAGCCAGTTCGCTGACGCCTTCCTTCATGGCTGCGGCCATGAGGCGCCGGGCCATGCGGAAATCTTCATACGTCGAATAGCGGATGGGCTTCCCTTCCAGGCCGATGAGGAAATAGGTCCTGGCCCGGCCGTCAGACAGGCAGTGGAAGACGTGAAGGGACGTATGCTGCAAAATCTCCGAGTGCTGTCCGGCATAGGCCCGGATGAGCTGGACATCCCCTTCGGGCAGCTGGCGCAGCGTCGACCCCCGTTCATTCAGGCCGACAGCGACAGTGTCCATGCCGCCATTGCCATTATAAGTAATCATACACATCGCTCACTTTCAATCTATCAACAAACGAGTAGTTTTTGTAAAATATCACTTCTTTCATTATACATTCGCCATGTCGCCAAAATCAAGAATCGGGGGAAATTCAAGATTCTGTAAATTTTCTTAAAAAAACACTTGCATTTCTCTGAGGTTTAGTGTATTATATTATATGTGCTCAGGAAACAGCGAGTACGAAGGACAACAAAATATGGACCATTAGCTCAGCTGGCAGAGCACCTGACTCTTAATCAGGGTGTCCAGGGTTCGATCCCCTGATGGTCCACCAGAATGAAAAAGACTAGTCGCACATGCGGCTAGTCTTTTTAAGTTGTAGGGGCTCGCACGTGGCGAGCCCGCTCTAGAAATATATACGATTTACCGCCCAGTTTGCTAGAATAATCATCCAAAGCCAACGGGTCGCCCACGCGGCGACCCCTACGAACTATAAAACAACAGGGACCACCCATGATAACCGAAAGGTTCATGGGTGGTCCCTGTTTTCGCCTACAAATGATAGGGTTCGTGCCGGTCGATTTTGATGGCGCGGTAGATTTGTTCTAATAAGAGGAGGCGTATCATCTGATGGGTCAGGGTGATGCGGCCAAAGGAAATGCAGCTGTCGGCTCTGCGGCGGACGAGGTCGCTCAGGCCGAAGGGGCCGCCGATGATGAAGGAGATTTCGCTGCAGCCGTACAGGGCCAGTTTGGCAAAGGACGCCGCCAGGTCTTCAGACGACACGAGCTTGCCCTGCACGTCCAGGGCGAAGAGGTGCGAGCCCTGGCGGACGTGGCGCAGCATCTTCTCCCCTTCCCTGTCGAGGACCTGGGTCTTCTGGGCCGGCGACGGGTTGTCGGGCATCTTCTCTTCGGGCAGGACGGTGAGCTCGACCTGGCCGTACGGGCGCAGGCGCTTCAAGAACTCATCGATGCCGGCCGTGAGGTATTTCTCCTTGATTTTGCCGATGGTAATGACGTGGTACTTCATCAGTTGGTCCCGTCTTCCTGGTCGGACGAATCATTCTGTGGGCTTTCCTGGAGGACGACGGTGACTTCGTGGTCCGAGCCGTTGCGCGTGTAGTCGAGGCTGACCGAATCGCCGACGTTGTGTTTATCCATGACGCTCTGGAGAGCGCTGAAGTCTTTGACATCCGTGCCGTCGAGTTTCAGGATGACGTCGCCATGGCGGAGGCCTGCCTGGTCGAGAGGACCGCCGGCAGCGACTTTATAGACATAGATGCCGGCTACGTTCAGCTTCATGCCGAAACGGGCTGCCATCTGCTGGTCCAGGCCGTATAAGCCGAGGTACGGGCGGACGACTTTGCCGTTCTTGATGAGGTCCTGCAAAATCGGACGGGCTGCATTGATAGGAATGGCAAAGCCCAGGCCTTCGACGCCTTCCTTGGAAATCTTGGCGCTGTTGATGCCGATGACTTTGCCGTCGGCGTCGACGAGGGCGCCGCCGGAATTGCCCGGATTGATGGCTGCGTCGGTCTGGATGAGCTTCATGCTCTGGCCTTCAGCCCCGATGGTCCGATTGAGGGAGCTGATGACGCCGACTGTGACCGTACCCTGGAATTCCAGGCCCAGAGGGTTGCCGATAGCGATGGCCGGTTCGCCGACCTGGAGGGAATCGCTGTCGCCGAATTCAGCGACGGGCAGGTTGTCCATCTTGATCTTGACGACGGCCAGGTCCGTCTTTTCATCGCGGCCGACGACAGTCCCTTCGGTACTCTGGCCATCGGCCAAAGAAACGATGACCGTCTTGGCCGTGCCGACGACGTGGTTATTAGTGACGATATAGCCGGCCTTGTCGAAGATGACGCCAGAGCCGACGCCTTCACCGACCAGGACTTTGCGGTTGAACATATCGCGGTTATAGACTTTCGTCGTAATGCCGACGACAGCCGGGCTGACTTTCTTGGCAGCCTGGACGACGGCCGTATTGCGGGCATCGGAAATGGAATCCGATTTCGACGGTTCCTGGAGCTGGTTCACCGTCCCGTTATAGGTACCGCTCGGCGTAAAAAAGGCATCGTGGATCTTGAAACCGCCGAAGACGCCGACGGCGATGAGGACGACGGCGGCTGCCGCCGTAATGACATGTTTGCGTTGCATCATAATTCATGACTCCTTTCCTGGAAGCGGACGCTGCCCTTCTGGCAGGCCAACCGCAATAAAATATCCTGGCCGATGACCCGTCCGGCCTGAGACAGGATAGTGCGCATCGTGTGCAGCGCCAGGGCCGGCGTGTTATTCTTTTCGCTGCGGTGTGCCAGGAGGACCCGCATGACGCCCTTCGTCGGCAGACCGGCCAGGAAAGCGGCTGCCGTCTTGTTGGACAGATGGCCCCAGCGGCCGAGGATGCGCTGCTGGAGCGGATAGGGATAGGGCCCGTTGCGGACCATGCCTTCGTCGTGATTGGCTTCTAAAATGAGGATGTCCGCATAAGCCGCGGCCGCCGCGACGTCAGGGCTGACACAGCCCAGGTCTGTCGCCAGGGTAATCTTCGATTCGCCGTGGCAGACCGTATAGCCGACGGGCCGCACGGCATCGTGGGATATGGCAAAGGGAATGACCTGGATGTCCTTCAGGCCGACGCGGCGTGTCAGGCGGACGAAGCGGTCCTGGAAGCCTTCCACTTTCCGGCCTATGGCCTGCCAGGTCTCGGCTGTCGTATAGACGGGCATGTCCGTCCGCTTGAGGAGCGTCGCCAGGCCGTTGACGTGGTCCGAATGTTCATGGGTGATGAAGACGGCATCGAGGTCGCCTAAAGCGCAGCCGTAGCGATTCAATCCCTGTTCGATGCGGCGGCAGCTGATGCCGGCATCGATGAGGATATTCGTCTTGCCACAACGGATATAAGCGGCATTGCCCTTGCTGCCGCTGGCCAGCATGCTGACCAGGCAGTCTCCTGCCCGGGCTTCACCGCCGAGATTGGGAATCGTATCGGCCGCTGCCGGTGGTGCCGTGACGGCCGCCCTGCACCCGGCCTGCTGCCGGGCTGCCTGGATAGACAGGGCCATTTCCTGGAGCTGCCTTTCACTTTCCGTCATGGTCTTCCCTCCTTCTGTTGAAAAAAAAACCATCGTTCCGGAATAATCCAAACGATGGTCTGTGTGGTGGGCCTAGGTGGACTCGAACCACCGACCTCACGCTTATCAGGCGTGCGCTCTAACCAGCTGAGCTATAGGCCCATGTCATGGGACTTGCTTAGTATAACATACCGCAGGAAATTGTCAAGTGAAAAATTGGTGGGCCTAGGTGGACTTGAACCACCGACCTCACGCTTATCAGGCGTGCGCTCTAACCAGCTGAGCTATAGGCCCATTTCCTAACGACTCGTTTAGTATACCACAGATACAGGACGTGTCAAGGAAATTTTTCCAATTTCTTACATCTTTTTACTTATACTGTTCCATCAGTTTCTTAAAGGCAGCAAAGGACCGCTTGATCATATCCGGATCGACGCAGTACGATACGCGGACATAGCCAGGGCAGCCAAAGCTGTCGGCCGGTACGATGAGCAGATTCAGCTTCTTGGCCTTGTCGGAGAAAGCCTTGGCATCGGCTTCAGGCGATTTGACGAAGAGGTAGAAAGCGCCGCTCGGATAGACGCAGTCGTAGCCCATTTCTTTTAAACCATTATATAAGAGCTTGCGGTTTTCGTCGTAAATGTTCATGTCGCCAGTCTGGCCCAGGCATTTGAGGACGACGTCCTGGAAAAGATGAGGTGCGCAAACAAAGCCCATGGAACGGCCGGCACCGCAGACAGCCGTATAGACTTCCTGGGCATCGGCAGCGCAGTCCGGAACCAGGACATAGCCGATACGTTCGCCCGGCAGGCTCAGGGATTTACTGTACGAATAGCAGATGATCGTATCTTTGTAGAATTTCGGGACATAGAGGATGGGAAGGCCATCGTAAATGATTTCCCGGTACGGTTCATCTGAAATGATATAGATAGGATGGCCGATTTCCTGGGACTTCCGCGTCAGCAGGGCCGCCAATTTTTCATAGGTATCAGCCGAGTAGACGACGCCAGACGGGTTATTCGGCGAATTGATGATGATTGCCCGTGTATGCGGTGTAATGGCCTTTTCCAGGGCGTCCAGAGAAATCTGGAAGTGCTCTGTATCCGGCGGCAGGACGACGGCTTTGGCATTGGCATTGTGGATAAAGACCGTATATTCCGGGAAGAACGGCGCAATGAGGATGATTTCGTCATCCGGGCCTTCGACGAGGGCTTTGAGGCTGATGGTCAGCGAAGCTGCAGCCCCGCAGGTCATGTAGAAATTATCGGCCCGTACCTGGGCGTCGTAGGTCTGGTTCATGTAATCGGCCAGGCCCTGGCGGACAGCCGCATCACCGGAAGCTGCCGTATAGCCGTGGATGGCCACGGATTCCCGCGTTTCCAAGATGTCTTCAATGGCTTCTTTGACACAGGCCGGGGCCGGGACGGTCGGATTGCCGATGCTGAAATCGAAGACATTTTCCTTACCGACGATAGCCGCTTGTTCCTGTCCATAAGCGAAGAGGTCACGGATGACCGAAGCCTGGGAGCCCAAGGCGTACATTTCTTTTGATGCCATAATAACAACTCCTTTTAATATATATTGATTAGTTTGTTATTATTATAACACCAATGTGAAAAGGAAAACAGCCTATGCTATAATAGATATGATTTCAACTTCCTGAAAGGAGAATTTGCATGAAGAAACTGAGTCCTTATGTATACCTATTCGCTACGGGCCATTTTTCCGTAGACTGGGCGCAAGGCGCCATTCCGGCCCTCCTGCCCTATTTCATCTCGTCGTGCAACCTGAACTATCAGGACGCAGCGACGCTCATCTTTGCCAACATGCTCTTATCATCGGTTTCCCAGCCTATTTTCGGTTATTATTCCGACAAGGTGTCCAAGCCCTGGTTCGCTCCGCTCGGCCCCATCCTCTGCGGGCTCTGCCTGACGATGCTGGCCTTTACGCAGAACTACTGGCTCATCTTCCTCTGCTCCATGTTCAGCGGCTTCGGCTCTTCCATCTATCATCCCGAAGCGGCCCGCATGGTCAATAACATCGCCGGCGACCGCAAGGGACAGGCTATGGGGACCTTTTCCGTCGGCGGCAATGCCGGCTTCGCCATCGGCCCCATGGTTGCCGGAGCCTGTGCCTATGCCTTCGACATCCACGGTCTGGTCGTCTTCGGCATCGTCAACGCCCTCATCGCCTTCGTCCTCTACCATCAGATGCCGCACATCTTATCTCTGGTCAGCGAAGCGGCGACGGCCGAAAAGAAAGCCCATCCCGGGGAAGTCCGGACCAACGACTGGAGTGCCTTCGCCCGCCTGTCCGTCGTCATCTTCGTCCGTTCCATCGGCTTTACGGTCTGCAATACCTTCATTCCCCTCTACTGGATCCACGTCCTCCATGCCTCGCCGGCAGCAGGCAGCCTGGCCCTGTCCATTCTCTTTTCCATGGGCGTCGTCATCACCTTCATCGGCGGCGTCCTGGCAGACCGCTTCGGCTTCCTCCGCGTCCTCCGCGGCTCTATGGTGATCATGATCCCGTCCATGTTCTTCCTGGTCAACAGTACGGACATCGTCACGGCGACGCTGCTACTCCTTCCCGTCGCCTTCTCGCTCTTCGCCGCCTACAGCCCCATCGTCGTCCTCGGCCAGACTTACCTCGGCAAGAACGTCGGTTTCGCTTCCGGCGTCACCCTGGGCCTGACGACGACCATCGGCGGCCTCATCTCGCCTATCGTCGGCTGGGGTGCCGACCAGTGGGGCATCTCCCCGGCCCTGCAATGCCTCTGGATCAGCGCCATCATCGGCGCCATCTTCGCCTTCCTCATTCCCGTGCCCAAAGCCTGGCGGCATTGATTGTAGGGGTCGCCGCGTGGGCGACCCGCTGGGTATTTGGCGACGCTCCCCCCGAGTTGGTAAATCGTTCATATTCAAGAACGGGCTTGCCACGTGCAAGCCCCTACAGATAAAAAATCCCCTGCATGATGGTGGAAACCTTCATGCAGGGGATTTTATTTGCATAGATTACTGTGCTTTTGCGACTTCTACGAGTTTTGCGAAAGCAGCTGCGTCGTTGACAGCGAGGTCAGCGAGCATTTTGCGGTTTACGATGACGCCAGCTTTGGTCAGGCCGCAGATGAAGCGGCTGTAGCTGAGGCCGTTAGCGCGGGTTGCGGCGTTGATACGGGCAATCCACAATTTACGGAATTCGCGTTTCTTGGCACGGCGGTCACGACGAGCGTAGTAGAGCGCTTTCATGACGCTTTCGTTAGCTTTTTTGAAGAGACGGCTGCGGGTACCGCGGTAGCCTTTAGCCATTTTTAAGATTTTTTTATGACGAGCGTGTGCTGTAACGCCAACTTTAATTCTTGCCATTAGTCTATTCCTCCGAATCTATATCAAAAAGTATATTACGCTATTAGATGAACGGGCACATCTTGCGGACGGCTTCGGTCATGGTCTTGGAAACGAGCGTAGCTTTTCTCAGGTTACGTTTACGTTTCGGGCTCTTGCTTTCCAGGATGTGGCTCTTATACGGTTTCATGCGTTTGATTTTACCTGTACCAGTTGTGTTAAAGCGTTTTGCCGCAGCACGGCGAGTTTTCAATTTCGGCATAATAATTGTCCTCCTGTTACTTCTTGTTGACAGCGATGACCATGGTCATGTTTCTGCCTTCAATTTTAGGTTCTTTTTCTACATGGGCGGTGTCTTTCAATTCATCAGCGAATCGAACCAGCAAATCACGGCCCAGTTCCGGATGGCTCATTTCGCGGCCGCGGAACATGATCGTAACTTTGACTTTGCTGCCTTCACCCAGGAAACGCTGCGCAGCTTTCATCTTAACGTAGAAGTCATGGTCTTCGATATTGGGACGAAGTTTTACTTCTTTCAATGTCAAGACTTTCTGTTTTTTCTTGGCTTCCTTTTCACGCTTCTGCTGTTCATAACGGTATTTACCGTAGTTCATGATGCGGCAGACAGGCGGTTTGCCATTCGGTGCGACTTCTACCAGGTCTAAATGCCGTTCTTCCGCAATCTGGCGGGCCGAACGGAGAGACATGACACCGAGCTGTTCGTTAGAATCACTGACCACGCGTACTTCACGGGCTCTGATTTGATCGTTGATACGTAATTCCTTACTAATCGTCTTTCACCTCCGAAATAAAAAAAGAACGGATAGCATCGCTATCCGCTCTACGTTTCCGTCATAGACCTTAGTGACTCCAGCGCCTTGTAAGGTGAGAAGCGGATAGCTTCTGCTTTATTTTCAACAGTACATATTATATCAGCTTTCACAGGCCTTGTCAAGATTATTTAACTTTGACGAAGCGGTAATCCTGTTCGGCACGGGGATATTTTTCCTTATCGACTTCGCTCATGAAATCCTTCAGCGGACGGGCATAGGTCTTCATTGTGTCGTGCAAGGCTTTGTAAATGACGAATTTTTCACCTGTCTCCGTATGTTCGGCAATGGTAATAATTTCATAGGTATTCTTCTTGAAGTGGCGCCAAATTTCATGTGCTTTCGGTAATTCTCTCATCGATAACCCTCCTAATAATCTACATTACTAACCTGGTGTAATTATACCATAGTTTCTCTTTATTTCAATGGCTTCATGATGGGAGCCGCCGGCCTTTTCTGCCGCAGCTGGTCCAAAGCAGCCTGTACGGCCGGCACATCGATGCAGTCGCTTTCCTTTTCAGCGACGTCGATGCCCAGGCGCAGCTTGGCTTCCTTCTTGATGGCCTTATAGAGGCCTTTGGGGAAATCGGCCAGCGTCGTCGTCACGCCCCGCGGGAAGACGGCTTCCCGTTCCAGCGTATAGCCGTCGGGATAACGGCGGGAACAGCGGGGATGATACATGTCGACATACAGGCGGTCGACGAACTTGCCACTGACATTGGTCAATTCAAAGACGTCCAGGTTCCCGACCTGACCGGCCTTGTGGAAAAAGACCATGGAACCCGTCCGGCGCAGGCGCAGGCGCGACAAATAGACGAATTCACCGCTCGGTCCGTTGACGGGGATGGGATTGGTCGCATCATGGCCAAAACGGCCGTACGCTCCGGGAAGGACATCGCAGTCTTCCCCATGCCGCACCTTGTCGGCCAGCTCTCCCGATAAAGCCTGGTTCTGCAATTCCGGTGAATTAAAGATCTGCAAGGCATTGTCATAGATCTCCTCGCTCTTCGTCCGCTGATGTTCTTTAAAAAAGGCATCAAAAAATCCCATGGTCTTCCTCCTAATATATATAATACATTAATAATAGCATCTTTAATGGATATCATCCGCCAAACACTCAACCTGTCATCTGGCAGATATACTTATTATAAGGCATTTCACGCCATGCCGCTAGTGCCGAGAAAAGCGTCTTTTACCAAGTTTTAAGTTCTTCCTTTATTTAAACGTAAATTTTAATATTTTTCTGTTATGAATAAATATCTATTTTACAATGCTTTATACTTCCTGTTTTTTACCTTATCTTTCTTCTTTTTAAAAAATCAGCTCCCCCATTTTCTTGATTTTATATCGTCATTTAGCCATTCATTGCCTTTAAATCATTTATCAGCCCTGTCGTTGCATTTTTCAGCCATTGATTTTATTTACTCGTATGTTATTATATTTATAGATAAAGAGTTCTCCTACAGGTAGAACGAATATCTGGGAATCATTTAAAATTATTAAGTATCGTCATATAATAAGGAAGAAAAGAGGTAAGAACTATGAACTTAAGTGCCAATGCAAAAATCATCATCTCCATGAGTGCTTTACTTTCATACAGTTTCATCGCTCATCTTCTTTAAGAGGGATAGGAAAAGGGCTTGCCGCGACGCGGCAAGCCCTTTTTTTAGTGGCTAGTGGCTAGGGGCTAGGGGTTCGTAGGGGCCGTCCCAAAGGGCGGCCCGCCTAGGAAATGTGCGATTTCCCACTCCTTTTGCTGAGAGAATTTCCAAAATTCATAACGGGCGCCCCACGTGGCGCCCCTACAAACTCCGTACTACAAACTATGTTGAAAGAGCAACCTCTCAGTCAGCTTCGCTGACAGCTCTCCTATGAGGAGAACCGAGCCGCCCGCTGGGACGGCCCCTACATAACTATACGCATAGCGAATTATTCGTCCACTTTATTCTTTTCGCATCTGCTTCTTCCTTTAGCATGAGTATCTAGCATAAGAAAAATTCATTTTCCTCTTGCATTTCATTGTGAAAAAATGTACTATATAGGCATGGAGATTGTGAAATTTAGAACTCAAGTTCTTCATTTCAGCGTAACCCCCAAGGAGCTGCGTAAGCGGCGGCTCCGTCAAAAAAGTCTTATATACTATATTATTCTATACTCTGTTCCACATCAGAAAGGATGGTTTTTCTAATGAGAGATGCTGTTATCGTAAGTGCTTGCCGTACGGCCATCGGCAGTTTCAATGGCCAGTTCGCAGACGTCACCGCTGTAGACCTCGGTGTCGCTGCTGTTACTGAAGCAATCAAACGCGCAGGTATTCCTGTAGATCAGATCGACGAAGTCATCATGGGCCACGTACTCCAGGCTGGCTGCGGTGAAAACACGGCCCGTCAGGTAGCCCTCCATTCGGGTATTCCTCAGGAAGTTCCTGCTTTCACATTGAATAAACTCTGCGGTTCCGGTATGCGTGCCATTTCCCTCGCATCCCAGCAGATCAAACTCGGCGATGCCGACATCATCGTAGCCGGCGGTATGGAATCCATGTCCAACGCCCCCTACTCCATCGCTAAAGGCCGCCGCGGCTACCGTATGGGTAACGGCGTCCTCGAAGACTTGCTCATGCGCGATGGCCTGTTCTGCACAGAAAACAATTACCACATGGGCGTAACGGCTGAAAACGTCGCTGCCCGCTTTGGCGTAACCCGTGAAGATCAGGATAAATTGGCTTGCCGTTCTGAAAACCTGGCTTACAAAGCTCAGCAGGAAGGCAAATTCGACAGCCAGATCGTTCCGGTAACGGTTCATAAGAGAAAAGGCGATGTCATCGTCGACAAAGACGAATTCATCCGCCCGAACTGCACCATGGAAACCTTGGCTAAACTCCGTCCGGCCTTCATCAAAAACGGCACGGTTACCGCTGGTAACGCTTCCGGCATCAACGACGGCGCAGCTGCTGTTGTCGTAATGTCCGCTGAAAAAGCTAAAGAACTCGGCATCAAACCGCTGGCTCGCATCATCGACTGGGCTTCGGCTGGTGTTGAACCGGCTATCATGGGTACCGGCCCGGTTCCGGCAGTCCGCAAAGTCATGAAGAAGACCGGCATGAACGTCGACCAGATGGACCTCATCGAATTGAACGAAGCTTTCGCAGCTCAGTCCGTATACTGCTGCCGCGAACTCGGCCTCAACATGGACAAAGTCAACATCCACGGCGGCGCTATCGCCCTCGGCCATCCGATTGGCTGCTCCGGCGCTCGTATCGTCGTCACCTTGCTCTACGCATTGGCTGAACCGGAAATCAACGGTAAATATGGTCTGGCTTCCCTCTGCATCGGCGGCGGCCAGGGCACGGCTATCATCGTAGAACGTCTGTAATTTAACAAAATTCCCTATTCCCTAGCAATAAGTAATGGAGATGTATAGAGTACGTAATTTTTGGAACGTTCTCTATACATTTTCTTTAAAATGGTGTATGATAGCAATATCAGAGTGTCATTTATAATATGACGCTTTCGCACGGTGCATCCTCTCATACTGATACACCGGCATCTATTTCAATACGTAAAAATTTTCAAGGAGTGATTCCAATGAAAGAAGTAGTTATCGTAAGTGCTTGCCGTACGGCAATTGGTAAATTCGGCGGCGGTTTCAAAAACACACCGGCTGTAGAACTCGGTGCTGTCGTCATTAAAGAAGCGCTCAAACGCGCTGGTATCGAAGGCAAAGATGTCGACGAAGTCGTAATGGGCAACGTCCTCCAGGCTGCTCAGGGTCAGAACCCGGCTCGTCAGGCTATGATCAAAGCTGGTATGCCGATTGAAGTCCCGGCTCTTACGGTCAATAAAGTTTGCGGTTCCGGTCTCCGCTGCGTATCCTTGGCAGCTCAGATGATCAAAGCCGGCGACGCTGACGTCATCGTAGCAGGCGGTATGGAAAACATGTCCATGGCTCCCTTCGCTGTTCCGAAAGCTCGTTATGGCTATCGCATGGGCAATGGTGTCCTCGTCGATACGATGATCAAAGATGGCCTCTGGGACGCATTCAACGACTATCATATGGGCATCACGGCTGAAAACGTTGCTGAACGTTTCGGCATCACTCGTGCAGACCAGGACGCACTCGGTGTCCGTTCTCAGGTCAAAGCTTGCGAAGCTATCAAGAGCGGCGCATTCAAATCCCAGATCGTTCCGGTAACGGTTCATCAGAAGAAACAGGACGTCGTCATCGACACGGACGAATTCCCGCGTGAAGGCACGACCATGGAAGGCCTTGCTAAATTGAAACCGGCCTTCAAAAAAGGCGGCACAGTTACGGCTGGTAACGCTTCCGGCATCAACGACGGCGCAGCTGCCTTCGTAGTTATGTCCGCTGATAAAGCTAAAGAACTCGGCCTCAAACCGATGGCTAAGATCGTAAGCTATGCTTCTGCTGGCGTAGATCCCGCTATCATGGGTACCGGCCCTGTTCCTTCTTCCCGTAAAGCATTGGCTAAAGCAGGCCTGGAAGTCAAAGACCTCGACCTCGTCGAAGCTAACGAAGCATTCGCAGCTCAGGCTGTATACTGCTGCCGTGAACTCGGTTTCGATATGGACAAAGTCAACATCCATGGCGGCGCTATCGCCCTCGGCCATCCGATTGGTGCATCGGGCGCTCGTATCCTCGTAACCTTGCTCTATGGCTTGAAAGAAGTCGGCGGCAAATACGGTTTGGCTACACTGTGCATCGGTGGCGGCCAGGGTACGGCTTGCGTCGTAGAAAACATCGACTAATTTCATCTCTCATGTGTAAAAAGGCTTGTCGCTTCGGCGGCAAGCTTTTTTTTAGCAGTCAGCTGATATTTTTAAATTTCTGTAGGGGCGACCACGTGGGGCGCCCGCTTCAGGATTATGCAATCTTCCATTCAGATTGCTGGGAAACTCATTTAAATTCCCAACGGGTCCCCATTCCTACAGTGCTACGAGCCACGAAACACGAACCACTAAACTCTATTCCCATTTGGAATATAGAGCGTGAAAAGCGGCCCAAATACATATAACGTTTTTTCAAAAAGTATTTAATTTTCCCGGCAAAAATGATAGAATTAATTTGCTAAAAATTTCAAGCCATGCTTATACGCATCACTAACGAAAGAAGGACTGATAATGAAAACTACATGTCGTAAAATGTCTGTGGTACAGTTGACCTTTGTCACTGCTGCCAACATGCTTGGCGCCGGTATCATCATGCTGCCGACCAAGCTCGCCGAAGTCGGTACGATCTCGATTATTTCCTGGATTATTACCTCACTAGGCTCTTTAGCCCTGGCCATGGCTTTTGCCCGATGTGGCATGTTCACGACAAAGCCAGGTGGTATGGGCGGTTACTCCGAATACGCTTTCGGGCGTGTAGGACATTTTATGGCTAATTACGCCTACTCTGTTTCCATCGTAATTGCAAACGTCGCTATCGCCATTACGGCGGTCGGCTACGGCGCCGGTTTCCTTGAGACAACCTTTACGCCGTTACAGACGTGTTTATATACGATCGCTTTATTGTGGATCGCGGCAGCCCTCAACTTCAGCGGCTCCCGTTATTCCGGCAAGCTCAGTACCATCACCATCTGGGGTGCCATCATCCCGGTCCTGGGCATTTCCATCATCGGCTGGCATTGGTTCAGCCCGGCTACCTGGCTGGCTTCGTGGAACCCCAATAACCTGGGACTCAGCGATGCCGTCGGCAATTCCATCGCTCTGACCTTGTGGTCCTTCTTGGGACTCGAATCGGCAGCGGTCAACATGGATGCCGTTGAAAATCCGAAGAAATCCGTTCCTATTGCCACTTTCGTCAGCACCCTCGGCGTCGCCATCATCTACGTCGCCTCGACGAACGTCATTGCAGGCATCGTCCCCAATGCGGAAATCCTGGCATCGAGCGCTCCCTTCGGCCTGGCCTTCTCGTACATGCTCGGCGATACGGCCGGCAAAGCCGTCATGGGCCTGATGGTATTCTCCTGTGCCGGTTCCCTCTTGTCCTGGCAGTTCACCCTGGCCCGCGTCTTCAAGACCAGCGCCCAGCGCGGCCTGTTCCCCAAGATTTTCGCCAAAGTCACCAGCGCCGACGTCCCGGTCAAAGGCATGTTGTGCATCCTCTGCATGCAGAGCTTCCTGGCCCTCATGACCATCAGCCCGACCCTGGCCGCCCAGTTCGAACTCCTGGCCAACCTGGCCGTCGTCACCAACGTCATCCCCTACATGCTCTGTGCCGGGGCCCTGACGACGATCCTCACCAAGGAACATATCCCCAATGAAGTCTGTAACAGAAATACGTCGATATTCCTGGCAGGCGTATCCATTATCTATTGCGTATATGTATTGACCACCACCGATGCCACGACCTTCCTCAGCGGCTGTTTCGCCGCCTTCCTGGGATGGCTGGTATACGTCATCCGCTTCACCATCATGAAGCAGACCATCGTGGAAATTAAATAAAAAAAAGGCTTGTCGCCGTGCGACAAGCCTTTTTTACTGTAGGGGTCGCCACGTGGGCGACCCGCTGGATATCAGGCGACGTTCTCCTTGAACCGGAAAATCATTCATATTCTGAGGCGGGCTTGCCACGGCAAGCCCCTACAATTTCTACAAACTCCTCTTCCCCTCAAAGGCCGCCAGGACGACGTTGCGCATGGCTACGCAGCCAATGATGGTCAGGGCGGCTACGACGAAGGGCGTGACGAAGACCAGGGGATTGTTCTGGAGGATCGGCATGGCCTTGAAGATGTACGTAAAGACGTGTATCTGGCTGTCGAAGAGGATGTGCTGGACCAGGGCCCACATGAGGACCATAACGACGATGGCGGCAATGTGGACCAGCCGCTGTTTTCCCTGATAACCATAGCGCTTATACGGGAAGAAATAGAGGGCGAAGGTGGCAATGACGAAGATGCTCATGCCGATGAAGCAGAAGCCCATGATGGCCATGATGCCGACGACCAGGCTCTGCGTCACGGACGAGTCGCTGACAGCCGGGAAGAGGAACATGCCCAGCACGGCACACGGCAGGGGCAGGCTGTAGACGATGGGATCGATGAACTGGGAGTACCAGTATTTCCGCCGGCGCCCTTTCCAGAAATCGACGGCCCGTGCCGCCAGATACTGTATGGCGACGGTCAGGAACATCCACAGGGCGAATAATCCGACCCGGACGGGATAAGAATGCCAGCAGTCCAGGCCGGTCAGGCCGTTGAGCAGGCCGACAGCGACGAGCAGGACGACGGCGCCGCCATACAGGGTCGCCCCGGATGACGCATAATCGCCGTCCCTGCCCGCACGACGGCGTCGATAGCCCAGCCACAGGGGAACGGCAAAGGATAAGATAAAAAAGGCCAGAATCGACGCTGAGGCGATATATGGCCTATCTGAAGCAAAGGCACCAAAGGGCAGCGGCAGGATGCCGCACGACGCCCAGACGACGGCCAGCAGCCGGTCGTGCCATGTCTGTTTTTGTAAGTTGTCCATTAACCTACTTCCTTTCGGCCCGGCAGGAGCTGGGATATGGCGTAAGCCAGGAGCATGGTCAGGCTGATTTCTGCGTACATGCCGACGATGAATACGATATCACGGCCAATGGTCGGCCATTCCCAGAAAGGCGCAGCCTTCCAATAGACACCCATGAAGGCCGTAAAGGCCCCGATAGCCGCAAAGACGATGAACCACATGAGGGCCATGACCCAGCGGCGGATACGACCGCCCTTGGGGCCAAACGTCGCATCGTGACAGCCCACGTAGGCTACGGGGATGACCAGCGATAAAAAGACATAACTTACCATGGCTACGACGGCACTGGAGCCGCTGTGGATCGTATAGGCACCGATGGGAATGGGAATGATAAAGAAACACATGAAGACACATTGCCGCAAGATATCGCGCCACCAACTCATTTTCTGCAAGACCTCCTAAAATAATGCAAACGAAATCACTTTAGTATACCATATCCCTAAAAGAAAGAAAAGTTTGCGCAAGGCCTGGCTTTTGTGTACAATAGAAATTATAGCAAGTGATTTTAGTCCGCACAGAAAGGAACATACATGACAAAGAATTTTGAATCCCTCGGCATTACGCCGAAGATTTGTGAACTCCTCCATAAGCAGGGCGTCGACGAACCGACGGCCATCCAGGCCCAGGCCATCCCGCCGCTGTTCAAGGGCCGCGACATCCTGGCCCAAGCCCAGACTGGCACGGGCAAGACCTTTGCCTTCCTCCTGCCGTCGCTGCAACAGATCAAGACGGATATCCACGCCGAACAGGTCCTGGTCATGGCGCCGACACGGGAATTGGCCCGTCAGATTGCCGACGTCGCCGATACGCTGGCACCGGAACTGGGCATCGACGTCCTCAGCCTCATCGGCGGCAAGACCATCGAGAATCAGCTGCAGAAACTGCACCGCCATCCACACGTCATCATCGGCACACCAGGCCGGCTCCTCGACCACTGCCGCCGCCATTCCCTCGACCTCAGCGGCGTCCGCCGGGTCATCGTCGACGAAGCGGACCAGATGCTCCAGGCCGGCTTCCTGGAAGACGTCGATACTCTCATCGGCCTGACGCCGAAACGGCGGCAGCTCCTCTTCTTCTCGGCCACCGTCCCGGATAAGATCAAAGGCCTGGCCAAGAAGCACATGCAGAGCCCGCTGGTCCTGAATATCCTCGAAGGCCAGACCATCGCCCTGGAAAACATCGAACAGCGCATCTACATGATGACAGAAGAACAGAAACTGCCGAAGCTCTGCCAGATGCTGACCGACATGAACCCCTACCTGGCCATCGTCTTCTGCAACACCAAGGAACGGACTTCCCTCCTGGCAGGCAAACTCATCGCCAAGGGCTTCAACATCGGCGAACTCCACGGCGACATGTCCCAGGGCCGCCGTAACCAGGTCCTGCGCGACTTCGCCAAAGCCAAGACGCAGATCCTGGTCGCCACGGACATCGCCGCCCGCGGCATCGATATCGAAGGCATTACCCACGTCTTCAACTTCGATGTCCCCCACGACGTCGACTACTACATCCACCGCATCGGCCGCACGGGCCGGGCCGGCAGTGAAGGCTTGTCCATCATGTTCGCCACGGCAGCCGATGAAAACTGGGTCCGCCGCATCGAACACAACATCCACGCGACGATCACCAAATATACCCTGACCGGTCAGGTGAAGGTCAAGGCCAACAGCCGTCCGCCGAAAAAGAAAAAGACCTACAAGGACAAGCTGCCTGCCAGCACCTACCAGACGACCAAGGAAAAACGCCATAAACAGCGCCATAAGGGCGGAGACAACCGCCGGCGCCGCTAAGGAGGTCTTACTCATGAAACGTTATCTCACGATAGTCCTCATGCTCTTCACGCTCATAGCCGCAGGTTGTACGCCGGCGACGCCGACCAATTCCCAGCCGCAGAAACAGCAGACCCAGACCCAGCAGCAACAGCCTGGCGAAAGCAAGCAGGGTCAGGATACGAAGAGCCAGGCCGACACGAAAGAAACGCCGGTCGCCAACTTGCCGACCATCGGCGATACCCAGGCCGATTGGGAAAATGAATGGGGCCATCCCTACTCCCAGGGCGACACGATCCGCGTCTTCCATAATGGCCGCTACCAGGTCGTCTTCCAGAACGGCCGGGCCGTTACAGTGACTATCAAAGTCCAAGACGGTGAAAACGTCAATATCAGTGACCTCCTGCCGGAAGATGCCCAGAAACAATCGGCATCGTCGAAAAATATCAGCGGTTCCCAGATGGGCGTCGAAAAATGGCACAGCAAGACTCTGGAAAAAGCCTTATCCTCGACAAAAGGCAACTTCACGGTCATGAAACAACCGGGCAGCATCATCATCGACTGCACACCGGATTTAAAAAAATAATCAATGTAGGGGCGCCACGTGGGGCGCCCGCTTCTGAAAAATAGTGTAAAAAAAGCTGTCGCCTCAAGGTGCGGCAGCTTTTTTTGTGCTGTAAGGATCGCCACGTGGACCCCATTAGGAATGTGAATGACTTTCTTAGCAATCTGGCTGGGAAATCCTACAACTTCTGAAACGGGCTCGCCACGTGCGAGCCCCTACGAGCCACGAACAACGGGCCACAACAAAAAAG